>Ga0105249_10003901_pt1 | contig 12888 bp, 9 predicted proteins | sample KBSS44metaG_FD_81522 | JGI IMG/M metagenome (GOLD analysis project Ga0105249, IMG submission 81522) | Switchgrass rhizosphere microbial communities from Kellogg Biological Station, Michigan, USA - KBS S4-4 metaG | ecosystem: Host-associated > Plants > Roots > Rhizosphere > Soil | place... | reverse complement strand
CTTTCGTGGATTTGCGAGGAAAGGTGCCACGCAAAATATAGAAGACAAATGGGTTGCCTGCAAAATACAGAAACTAAAATGGTTAGAGGTTAATTTCCGCGGCCTTGAGGTATCGGTTGAAAGTATTTTCTGGCATCCCCGTCTTCCAAAACCAGCGAGACCCGGCAGTATGGCCGGGCCTTGCGGGTGTTCTCTCTCTTTCTATTTTATCGAACAGAGCAAAACCAGAATGCCAACTTTTTTCAAGAAAGATGTAGTGAAGATTGAGAGAGATCGAGGGAAATTGGGCGCTGGTAGGGCTTGACAGAGTTTGCACCGCATTGGGCGAGAGATATCAAAGGGCCGAGGATGGCGCAGTAGTAGGATGGAGGTCTTTCAGCAACAACTGCTGTTCCAACGCACAAAGGCAAGGAGAGAGGTGCAATGAGGCGGAGATCTTTTTTGCAGGCAGCGGGAGTCGCGTTGCCAGCTGTAGTGATGGAGAGGCTGGCACTCGGGCAAGGCACGGGCATGACTTCGGACGCTGGTGTGACGCCATTGCATGGCGAGGCGCATGTGGTGGGCGCGGGGCAGGACCGTTTTGGTGAGCAGCATCCGCTGGGGTTTACGACGATTTTGTTCCGGGTGGGGTCGAAGGAATCGAATGGCAGCATCTTCGCGATTGAGCATAAGAACCTGGGCAAGGGCGGGCCGCCGGAGCACATCCACCTTTACCAGGATGAGTGGTTTTATGTGCTTGAAGGCCACGTTCGCTTCCGGGTAGACGGCAAAGAGACGGTGGTCGGCCCGGGCGAGAGTGTGCTGGGGCCGCGGCGCGTGCCGCATTGCTTTGCGGGGACGGGCGAGACCCCGGCGCGGATGCTGATTACCTATTCACCGGCGGGCAAGATGGAGGAGTTCTTTCGGGTGGTTGCGGTGCCGAACGGACCGAAGATGGATGCGCCGCTATTCGCAAAGTACGAGATGCAGTATGTAGGGCCGGGGATTGTGGGGTAAGCAAAAGTAATCAGTCGGTATCTGTCACGACCAGTATCCAAAAGGTACGGTTGCGCCTGTCGAACACGATTGAGGACCAATCCCACGCGATCCCAAAGAACCATGGACTCCATGCTTCGTAGCTGGTGTAAAGACTGATGTCTTCATACCTGCGATTGAAGATGGCTTCACAGTAGTCTGCCGCAAGCTGCATGGCAGTTTTTCCGTCAATTTTGGTTGCATATGGGTAAGCGCGCCCTGCGAAAAGATGCTGAGCCAGTTGGCCATCAAGTAGAAACGGGTTGTCGAAGCTAAAACCATCTGAGTTCGTGATGCTGCAAGCTTCGGCCACATTTGCGGCGAACGCATCTGGTATTGAAATCTCCGACAGCTGAGATCTGACCTCTTCTCGTCGAAGCAGCCGCGAGAGAATGTCGTATTCAAGTATCCGGTTGCGCGAAGCGAACCAATCAAAAACGTCGTTTTCAGCGATTTTGAAGGTAGCGATGAAAGCGCCACCATTCGAGTGGGTAACGCGCAATCGCGCTAGAACTTTTGAGATTGCTTCGGACTGAATTGTGAGTTGTTCAAGAGCAATTTCCTTACACATGGCTTGCGCGGCTTGCCAAGGCGGCTTTTGTTGATTCCAGTTTGGGTTCAAAAGCTCCATCTGGCGCAATTGTACGTCTCCGCAAATGCGGGAATTCGAGAAAGCATGCGGATGGGATTCAGTTGAGTTCAAAGCTCGCGACGATTGTTCCTCGTAACGCGTGCCACAACCTCTAGTGGAAGGCGTAGACGCGGTAAACGGCGAGGCCTTGCTCCGGATAGAGGAAGAGCGGCGCGTAGACGCGGCCGGTGAGCCATTGGTCGAGTTGCGAGGTTTCCTTTGACGGAAGCACCAGCAGATGCTCGCCGTAAGGCACGCCGTCCTTGGCGTAGTCGAGCGGCTCCTCATTGCGGTAGAAGGCGAGGCCGTAGACCATGTCGCGCTTGACGTCGTGCACCACAACCGGCCGGACGTTTGGGGCCAGTTGCAGCATCTGCTGCGCCAGCGGTCGCGCGGAGTAGTTGATGTCCAGATCGCGACCATGGAAGCCCAGCAGGAAGATCATTACCGCTAGGACGGGGAAGAGCGTTGCATTGCGCACGTAGGAGATGCCGCCAATGCGAATGGTTTGCGCGACAGCAAAGAAGACCAGTAACGCAGCCGCCGATGCCGCCATCAACCATCCGCGCGAAGGCACCAGCGTGTTGTACAGCATGTGCTGCGGCGCGAGGATGATGACGAAGGTGACGAGCGCGCACATGGCAGCGTGCGACCAGAGCAGCCATGTGGGCAGGCCCTGGCGGCGAATGCGGTTGAGGTAGTCGCCGGTGAGAATGGTGATGGGCGGGAGCGCAGGCAGGATGTAGCCGGGAAGTTTGGATTCCGAGAAGCTGAAGAAGACGATAGGGAAGAGCGCCCAGAGGACGAGGAACTCGGGGAAGGCGTCGCCGGCGCGGGGCAGGCCGAAGTAGTGCTTGGGGTTGAGGCGGACCTTCCACTCGGCGATGGAGTCGCTGATGGCAGCGACCAGTGCACGGACGGCGATGACGGTCCAGGGCATGAGGCCGATGATGCCGACGGCGAGGAAGTACCAGAAGGGCTGCCGGTGCTGGTACATGTCCGTTGCGAAGCGCTTGAGGTTGTGCTGCACGATGAACTGCTCGACAAAGGTGGGGTTCTCGCGCTGCACGGCGATGTACCAGGGCAGCACCATGGCGAGATAGAGCAGCAGGCCGGGAATCCAGATGGTGCGGCGGAGCGCGGACCACTCACGACGCAGGCCAAGGAAGAGGCAGATGATGCCGAGGGCCATGAACGGCGCGACTGGGCCTTTGGCGAGGGTGGCTGCCGCGCCGAAGAAGTAGAGATCGAAGAGCCAAAACTTTTTGCCGGTCTCATACCACGCATACCAGCCGAGCATGCCGATGCAGAAGGGCGCGGCCAACTGCATGTCGGTGGAGGCGCCGCGAGAGAAGCCGATCATGGCGACGCAACTGGCGGTGATGAGTGCGGCGTCAAGCTGTCCGCCGGGTCGGAAGCGGCGCATGTGCAGGAAGATCATTGCAATTAACAGCCACGCGCCGGTGGCGGAGGGCAGACGCGCAGACCAGTCGGAGACGCCGAACTCGCGGAAGAAGCCCATGGCACGCCAGTAATAGAGCGCGGGCTTTTCGAGCCATGGGTGGCCGTAGAGGATGGGCGTGACGGTGCCGGCGTCGAGGCAATGGGCGGAGGCTTTGAGGTCTTTGGGGCGCAGGCTGCGGGGGACGATTTCGGCGCGGTACTCGCCGCAGACGGTGTTGTGCGCGGTGAGCATCTCGCGCGCGATCTGCGCGTAGCGCGGCTCGTCAGCGCCGACGAGGCCGACCTGGTCGCCGCCGAGGATGGGCACGAGGCCATAGAAAAAGAGGAAGCTCGTCATGACGACGAGGACGATGAACTCCCACGGCTTGCCGCCATGCAGCGCGGTCAGTTTGGCGCGGAACCAGGCGAGGACAGATGCGCCGAAGGAACGTGGCGCTTCCGCCGCGGCGGCGATCGGCTCAGCGGGTTCGGTTAGAAAGTGCATGGATGGGAATTTTGTGCGGCCCGCGCGCCCATTGGGGAGTTGGGCCCACCAAGGCTACCAGAGCGGCCGATGAAGTGGCGCAGGACTGCTACGGAGTGGAATTGCGTTGGCATCTTCAGGTTCAGTTGTGCGACTCGGCGGGTTGCGTTGTGGTGGCTTCCGGCTGCGCGGTGGATTGCGCGCTCTGCCGGCGCTCGCGTTTGCGCGAGCGGGCGAGCAGCTCTTCCATGCGGCCAGTGAGCTTCTCGGAGCGGTCGATGGCGAAGGTGAGCTCCGGAACATGACGCACGCCCATGCGATCGCGCAGTTGCGAACGAATGTAGGCGCGGGCGGTCATCAGGCCGGCGAGGGTGGACTCTTCCTCGGCCTCGGTGCCGTGCACGGCGACGAAGATGCGCGCGCTCTTGCCGCCGGGCGCTAGCACTACATCGGTGACGTAGCTGGGCGCGATGCGCGGGTCAGAGAGCTCGCCCTCGAGCATGGCTCCGATCTCATCGGAGAAGGTGCTGGTGACGCGCTGGCGATGATGGGTTCGGCCTCGTGGTTCAGGCATTCGGGCAATTTCCTCAAACAACTAAGAATATCAGTTTTGGCGGGACTTTTGACGGGTTTTGCAGCGGGCATATGAGGCGCAGGAGAAGTCCTTATTCACCAATCATCTCCACCCAGGAGTCGAGGATTTCGGCGCCTAGAGAGGCTGCGAGGCGGTTGAGCGCGTCGTCGATCTCGCGCATCTGGCCGGCGAGATAGTCAGCCGAGTTAGAGATTGCGACGAGGCCCAGCGTGGCGCGGTTCCACAGCGTCGCGTCGTCCATCTCAGCGACGGAGACGTTGAAGCCGTGGCGCAGTTTATCTTTCATGGAGCGGACGACCTGCCGGCGGTCCTTGATGGACTGCGCGTGTGCGATGGAGATTTCGAGGGTGAGCTTCGCGATAGGCATGAGGAGGTGGTGCAGTTGGTTGAGCGCTAATTTGCTTCGCCGGCCTGAATCTGTACGAGGCGGATTGTCTGATCTGCGGTCAGCAGCACTAGGTGATCGCCGTTCTGTTGGAAGTGGGCGAAGCGCAGGGGCGAGCCAGTGTGATAGCTGGCGAGCTGGTGGCCATCGAAATCATAGACGATGGCTTCATCGCGCCGATTGATGGTGCAGATGCGGCCGGATGTGGCGTCCACGGCGGTAACGTATCCGAAGAGCTGGCGCAGCTGGGCGCGCGTCGTCAGGGAGTAGACCATGGTGCGGTTGTCGCCACTGGAAAGATAAAGATTGTCGCCTACGATATTGACGCCACCCACGCCGGTGTAGGTCTTCGGCACCGCCAGCACGAGCTCATGCAGAACATTGCCGTTCGCGTTGTCGATGACTTGTATCAGGCGAGCTAAGTCCTTGTCTTTGATGTCTGCAGCCTGGGCAGAGAGTTGCGGCATCTCCTTCAGCCGGGCCTTTGCGAAGTCTGCACTAAGGAAGAAGCTGAGAATGATTTGCCCCGGGACGAGATTGTAGATGTGACCCGGCCCGTCGCCATCAAAAGTGCGGCTCCACAGCACGCTGTCGTCGTCGATCTTATGAACGACGAGCTCAGTGTGCTTCTTGTCAAGATGCTTCCACTGCTGAAGCATGCCAAAGCTCAACGCGGTGTCGTCATCCTCCTTATAGGGCATCGCCGTACTGCCAATCGGCGCAAGGGTTAGATGGGCGATCATCCGGTCGGTCTTTGCATATTTAGCAAACTCTGCATAGAGAGAATTGTCCGGTGCAAAATACGCCGAGTTGAAGGCGCGCAGCAGTAGAATACGTTTGCCGGAGTTCACATCCCAGACGCCACCGCGCGTGCGGGTTGAGACTGCCAGCAGCTTGCCGTCATCGGAGATTGCTCCGTGCAGCGAACCGCCTAGAGGACTGAGCGGCAGGGTTGCGGCTTTAGAACTGCCTGGGTCTGTATTGGGGATCTTGCGCAGCAAAACGCTTCCGTCGACGTTTTCATTCAGGAGCCAGCCGTTCCAGACGTCCATGGCAGAGCTTCTAGAGGCTTCAATGAACTTCGATTGCGAAATATCGCCGAGGCCTACCGCGAAGTCTTTCACGTCGTGGGTAAGAACATAGCCGCCGCCGGTGACAGACTCCAGGTCATTGACGCGAAAATCAGCCGGCTGGACACGTTTGCCATCGGGGAAGCTGAAGACACCTGTGTCTTTGGGAGACAGAGCTTCACCCAAGACCTTGTCGTTAGCGACGAAGGCGTAAGGGCCGACGACGTCATTCTTCAAGTCTTTGCCGACAGGAACAATCGCGCGCGTACGCAGGTCAAAGGCGAGCTTATCGCTGCCAGGGCCAATCAGCAGGAAGTTGCCATCCTCCGAGAAGCTGCTCGGCATTACGTCCACCGGTATCGGTGAGTCGGCTGCGAGTGCCAGTTGAACCACATATGCCATGGTCGGCGTAAAGAAATCGTTCTTCTGATAAAGAACGGCACCGGTCGCACTGTCCATCACGGTCAGGTTGAGGATGGGGCCGATCCCCACCACCTGCACAGAGATGCAAAACAGCGTGCGTCCGTCAGGCGAAATCTTGCTTTGGATGCAGGCGTGCTGGCTCAGTGGTTCATGCGATGAGACGAGCTTGCGGTCTGCGATGTTCCATTCCTCCGTGTGCAGGCCGCGCGTGTGGAAGACGATGCGCTGAGAGTCTGGCGTGAACTCGGCCGGTAGAGCATCCTCGGCGTCAAAGCGGAAGAGGGGCTGGTAGGGCTCGCGGCTGAGGACGAAGATGGATGTCTCGTCCTGGGCGAGGACGTACTTGCCGTCGCGACTAAACCGCAGACGCTGGAGATCCATGTGCAGCGGTGGCGTCAAGGCGGATTGCATCAGGGGCTTGATGTCACTGGCAAGTGTGCTGGCCTGATTGGCAATTACCATGGTCCGCCACTTCTCAAATTCCGCGGAATCGTTGGGTTGCGACGCTCCACAACCCTGGGGAAGCGCGGTCACCAACTTCAGGATCGCGCGCAACCGTTTTGACTCCGGAGTGGAGAAGCCAAAGAACTCGGAGAGCGGTCCGCCCACTTTTCCCTTGACGAAGAACATGCGATCCCAAAACTCGCTATACGCCTGGGGACGGTATCCTGCCGCCGCCGCTGCGTATACGGCGACCTCGTCGGCCTGATTCTGTTTGTCGTCCGTATCTCCGCCGGGGCTTGGGTGCTTGTCCGTCACGCGTGCATCCATTAGGCGCTGGAACTTGGCATAGATGTCCGCCTTGTCGGTGACACTGGTAACGCCGAGCAGCCGCTTCATATCGGCGCTGATTTCGATTGCAATCTGACGGGAGAGGATATGTCCCATCTCATGCGCGATTACTGAAGCGACTTCATCTTCCGTGCGCGCGTTGGCTACCAGCTTGCGAGTGAGATAGACACGACCGCCAGCTAGCGAAAATCCGTTAACCGCAGAGGAATCGACCAGGATTACGCGGAACTGAATGTGGGTGGATGGGAGAGCTGCAAGCAGACGCTGTGCAATGTGGTTGAGGTACTCATTTTCCGCCGGGTCCTGTACCGGCTTCTCATACCGCTCCAGCATGTCGGCCATGGCGTCGCCAAGCCACTGCTCCTGCTGCTCGCTGAAGATGTTGGGCTGAGGCAAGGCCAGCACCGATGGCGGCGCACCGCAGGCCGGGGCGGGTGTCTGGGCAAAGGCGATTGTGCCTGCCAGCGGCAGTAGATAAAGCAGAACGGCGCGAGAGAACGTAAGACTCATACGTTGAAGGTTCTCCAGGAATGGCGGAAGCATACCACCGTGCTTTTCGATCAGTCAGGTCTATTTAGTAATCGGGGAAGTGGGTAGTCTGTCGAAAGTGAACAAAAGAAGTATCGAGCGTGGTTCCTTCACACACTCGCGTATTTCTTCACAGCGGGCGGCGTTGCAAGATGAGTTAACCAGGGCCGAGGTTCGCGTTCGAGGTTCAGGATAGGCAAATGCGATTTGGGAAATCCGATTCGCGAACTGGAAAACCGGCCACGCGCAGCGCGCGGAGCTCGGCACAGTACAGGATTCAGGCAGATAAGAGGGAGCAACAGACGATGGGCGAGATGGATGACCTCCGCATTCAGTATCAGGACGAGACGCCGGCTGGCGCGAAGATCAAGGTGATCGGCGTAGGCGGCGGCGGCAACAATGCTGTGAACCGCATGATCGCGGCAGGTGTGGAGGGCGTCGAGTTTATCTCCGCCAATACGGATGCCCAAGCATTGCAGCTGTCCAATGCTCCGGTGAAGCTGCAACTGGGCGTGAAGCTGACCAGCGGTTTAGGCGCGGGCGCGAATCCGGACACCGGCCGTCGCGCAGCGCTTGAAGACTCGGACAAGATTATTGAGGCGCTGGAAGGCGCCGACATGGTGTTCGTCACCGCGGGCCTGGGCGGTGGCACAGGCACGGGGGCGGCACCGGTGATCGCGTCGCTAGCGAGCGAGATGGGGGCGCTGACCGTTGCGGTGGTGACACGGCCGTTTGCGTTTGAAGGCAAGCGCCGCATGATGCAGGCCGAGCGTGGCATGCAGGAACTGCTGGAGTCGGTGGATACGTTGATTGTCATTCCCAACGAGAAGCTGCTTGCAGTTGCGAAAGACGCCGGCTTCTTCGAAAGCTTCCGCATTGCGGACGACGTTCTGCGACAGGGCGTACAGGGCATCTCGGACATCATTACTATCCCTGGCGTGATCAACCGCGACTTTGCCGACGTGAAGACGACAATGGCAGGCATGGGCTATGCGGTGATGGGCACGGCCACGGGCCGAGGCCAAAACCGCGCGATGGACGCGGCGATGGCGGCGATGGCCAGCCCGCTGCTTGAGTCCGGCGCGATTGATGGCGCGCGGGGCATCCTTATCAACATCACAGGTTCGAGCACGCTGAAGCTGAGCGAGGTGAACGAGGCGTCGACCATCATCCAGAATGCGGCGCATGAGGACTGCAACATCATCTTCGGCGCGGTGCAGGATGAGCGCATGAAGGACGAGGTGAAGATCACCGTTATCGCCACCGGCTTCAAGCAGGACATGCCAGACCGGCGCGCGCGGATGATCTCTGAGGCGATGATGTCGGACTATCAGGTGCCGATTCGGGGCCGGGTCGCGCAGCCGGAGTCCGGTGCGCTGTTTGCGAGTGAAGAGCGTGAAGCTCGCGAGATGAAGGCGGCGCATGCTGCTGCTCCGCGTGCGAAGAAGGAAGCTGCTCCGGTTGAAGAGGAGGCGCACGAAGGCAAGCTGCATGCCGGCCGCATCTGGATCAGCCCGGAGGAGATCGATGACGTGGCTCCAAGTGCAGGGGCAATCGCATATGCGGATGAATTCGAGCCGCAGCAGGGCACTGTGCGTGACGCGCGCGAGCCGGAGCTGGTTCCGGTGGCAGCGTCGGTCTTCGACGACGACTTTTTCCGTACGTCAGGCCCTGGTCGTGTGCGGGAAGACGCGAGCGGCATTTCCACCTCGGCATCGGTTGCGCGAGAGCAGCGTGGGGTGGCTCAAGTGGAGCACACCGAGGCCGATGAACTGGACATCCCGGCCTTTCTCCGCCGTAGCCACTAAGGGACCGGCCGGAGCTAACGGAGACGACGGCTTGAAAGAGCCCGGTGGTACGGTATGCTGTTGTGACCGTCACATTTGGTCAGGTTCCGGGTTAGAAGAGACAGCAGGACCGGAGTGTCTGCCATGGGCTGAAGAGCTGATTCTGCGAGGCTTCGCGCCTTTGCTGCCGCCTTTAGGGGCCAGATAGCACCTCCGGGCTATGGCGTTTCAGCAGGCATTCGCTTTGGATGGATAGCAGCCCATCCTGTTGTCGTGGTAACGTTTTGCGGGCGTGCACGATCGAACGATAAGGGTAAGAAACCAGGAACACTGCCGGCCACGACCGGCTTAGCAGCACTAACCCCTCGGGAGAAGCACACGTACATGGGCCGGAAATACTGTAAGACTGGATCGCGATCTCTGATCTGCCTCGTTCTACTGGTTCTCGTCGCCGGCTTTGCGCCTGCGATGGCAAATGCCGCTGGGACGTATACGCACACCGCACATACCAAGGCTACGGGCCGCAGGCCCGGCGCTGCCGCGACCAGCGCGACAAGGTCACGGGCCACTGCGCGTGTACATACAGCTTCTTCTCGCGCGAAATCTTCTTCGCGGACGACGGTGGTCCGCACTGCCTCTGCGTCGCGCAGCCGCGGACACGTCACGCGTGCCGTGCTGACCACGACTCGTTCGCGTCGCCGCCGCTATGTGGAGCGCTTTACGGGTATTTCTTTTCTGCCCGACCCCACCGTTGGCGATGTGACCGCCGGCGAAGACCCGGTGGTTCGCGCTGCAGCCATCCAGGCGCTGGGCAATATGAACGGCACTGCCGTAGCCATCGACCCGAGCACCGGGCGCATTCTCGCCATGGTGAACCAGAGGCTTGCGCTTTCAAGCGGTGCTGAGCCTTGCTCCACGATCAAGCTGGCTGTCTCGCTGGCTGCGCTGGATGAAGGTCTTATCACCAAGGACACGCCTGTGAACCTGGGCGGCCATTACACGATGAACCTGACCACTGCGCTGGCCAAGTCCATCAACCCGTATTTTGAGACGCTGGGTCGTCAGCTTGGCTTTGAACGGGTGAAGCATTACGCCAACCAGTTTGGTCTCGGCGAGCTGGCCGGTTACAACATTCCCGGCGAGCAGCTTGGCATCTACCCGGACCAGCCGCTGCCTGAGTCGCAGGGCGGCGTTGGCCGCATGTGCAGCTTTGGCGAGAGCATCTCCATGACGCCGTTGCAGCTGGGCGCGTTGGTCTCTGCGATGGCCAATGGCGGGACGCTCTACTACCTACAGCACCCACGGAGCACTGCCGAGGTTGCGGCCTTCCAGCCGATGGTGAAGCGTACGCTGGACATCGCTCCGCTGGTTCCGGAGATGCGCGACGGCATGGAGGGCGCGGTGAACTACGGCACAGCACGCTCGTTGCGCGCGGAGTTCCACGAGTTTCCTGTGATGGGCAAGACAGGGACCTGCTCGAACGACGGCACGCGCTTTGGCTGGTTCGCCAGCTATGCGAATACGCCGAGCGGGCAGATCGTAACTGTGATCTTCATCGAGGGCGGAAGGCCTAGCTTTGGCCCCAAGGCTGCAGAGCTGACCGGCAACTTCTATAAAGCGCTGTGGGACGCCAACTACTTCGACCCGAAGAGCCCGCAGGTGGCGTCGAACGGCTTCAGCATCAGCCGGGCGAATTAGCTTCCCGCAAATTCTGTGACGAGAATCGGTTGATCCTGCTCAGGTAGCATCGTGAGATGCGCGTGTGTGGTGGTGCGCGCGTTCTGAGAGGCTGACGGGCAATGTCGTTCTTTGAGGAGGGGCGCCGGGAGATACGGCCGATGCTGCGCCTGGCCCTGCCGCTGGTGATGGCGGAGGTGGGCTGGATGGCGATGGGCGTGGTGGACACCATTATGGTGGGCCATCTGCAGCGGCCCGCGGTGTCGATTGCGTCGGCGGCGCTGGGGCAGGTGCTTTACAACACGCTGGCGTTTGGCGTGGGCGGCGTGCTGTTCGGGCTGGACACATACATCTCGCAGGCGCACGGCGCAGGCGAGGTGGAAGATGCCAATAAATGGCTGCGGGCAGGCGTAATGCTGGCGTGCCTGCTGAGCTGTTTGTTGATGGCCATGATCTGGGTGGGGCCGCTGGCGCTCGAGCGCTTGCCGGTGGACCGCGATGTGATGCGGCAGGCGGTGAGTTTTCTGGAGGCGCTGAACTGGGGCTCGCTGCCGCTGTTCCTGTATTTGGCGCTGCGGCGATATCTACAAGCCTTCAACCATACGAGGCCGATCGCGGCGGCGGTGGTGAGCGCGAATCTAGTGAATGCAGGGCTGGACTGGTTGCTGATCTTCGGACACCGGTGGACGATTGCGGGTCATGAGATCGCGGTGCGCGCGTATGGCGTGGCGGGCTCCGCGGCGGCGACGTCGCTGGCGCGGCTGTATCTCGCGGCGTTTGTCGGTGGAGCGTTGTGGTGGCTGGATCGAAGACATGGATATGGGCTGGCGCGCGCTGGCGTTCGCATTGATGCGGAGTGGGCGAAGGTCTCCATTCGGCTGAAGCGTCTGGTGGCGCTGGGCGGGCCGGTGGGCGGACAGATCTTCGTGGAGATCTCGATCTTTGCGGCGGTGACGGCGCTGATCGGCACGCTGGGGCCGGTGCCGCTGGCCGGGCATGAGATTGCGCTGAACTGTGTGTCGACGACGTTCATGGTGCCATTTGCTATCTCGGCGGCGGCGGGCGTGCGCGTGGGGCAGGCGATTGGGCGGGGCTCGCAGGCCGAGGCGCGCGCGGCGGGCTGGACAGGGATCGCGCTGGGCGCGGGCTTTATGCTGTGCATGTCCGCGGTGTTGGTGGCGATACCGGCCAGGATTGCAAGCGGCTTCACGCATGGGCCGGATGTGATTCGCGCGGCGGTGCCGCTGATGCTGGTGGGTGCGGCGTTCCAGTTCTTCGATGGCGTGCAGGTGACGGCGACTGGCGCCCTGCGCGGCGCGGGCAACACACATGCGGGGCTGTTCGCGCATCTGGTCGGCTATTGGGTGGTGGGGTTGCCCATCGGTGCATGGCTGGGACTGGGGCGTGGATTCTCCGGGCATACACTGGGCGCCACTGGCTTGTGGATCGGGCTGTGCGCGGGACTGATGTTCGAGGGCGTGGCGCTGACGACGGCGTGGGCGAGGACGGTGAGGAGAGGGCTGGGAAGGACGAGTTGATAGTTGTTGGTTGCTAGTTCTCAGTTCTCAGTTGTCAGGCGAGATTCCGTCATCGGATGAGAACCGACAACGAACGGCGAATAACTAACAACTATGCCTAGGTGCTCGGCAGTTGTTCGCGCACGCGGGTGCGGGAGCGTGTGGTGATGAGGATGGCGGCGGCGAGAATGAGCGCGCCGCCAATGCGGGCAGAGGGACCGAGGGTGTCGCCGAGGAGGAAGACGCCGAGGATGGAACCGATGAGCGGCTCCATGTTGAGGAGGACGCCGGCTTGGGAGACGGGTACCTGCTGGATGCCCCAGTTCCAGAGCAGTGTGGTTGACGCAGTACAGAGCAGGCCGCTGGCGGCGAGCGCGAACCATGCGCGCAGGGAGACGTGCGCAACTGGTGGCGCGCCGTACATGAGCGGCACGCAGAGGGCAAGCATCAGCGTGCCGACGAGGGTGACATAGGCGGTGACGGTGATGGCGGAGTGTCGCTCGACGAGATGCTTGTTGAGGAGGATCCAGCCCATGGCGATG
>Ga0105249_10003900_pt1 | contig 12892 bp, 10 predicted proteins | sample KBSS44metaG_FD_81522 | JGI IMG/M metagenome (GOLD analysis project Ga0105249, IMG submission 81522) | Switchgrass rhizosphere microbial communities from Kellogg Biological Station, Michigan, USA - KBS S4-4 metaG | ecosystem: Host-associated > Plants > Roots > Rhizosphere > Soil | place... | reverse complement strand
TTGATCTCCGACTTGACCCTTAGCAGCTCGCCGAGGCGCTCTGCCGCGCCAGCAGCCTGGCTGATCTCGCCCCACACCTCGCTGAGCTCGCCCATCGAGGCCGCAGCAAGCAAGGCGTAAAGTACGAATTGCGAGAGCCTGCCGCCGGTCATGATGCCCGAGAGCACGTCCTGTGCCCCGTACCACAACACTCCGACCACGCTCGCGAAAGTCAGGAAGATGGCAAGTGCGGTAAGCTCGGCGCGCGCCTTGGCTCGTGCGTTTGCCGCCTCGAAGGAACGCTCGACCGCCTCGCCGAAGCGCGCCGATGCCGCCTTCTCGTGGGTGAAGGCTTGCAGCACGCGGACCTGGGCAAGGCTCTCGCTCGCATAGGCCGAGGCTTGCGCAAGCGTATCCTGGGCCTGCCGCGACAGCACCCTGACTGAGCGCCCATAGGCAACCAGCGGAATGACGATGATGGGGATCGCAATGAATACGGCAAGCGAGAGCTTCGGGCTCGTCACCACCATCATGACCGTCGCGCCGATGAGCAGGAGCAAATTGCGCAGCGCCTGCGAGATCACTGTGCTTGCCGCCGCCTTAACCTGGGTCGTATCGGCGGTAAGCCGCGACATCACCTCGCCCGAGTGCGAGACCTCGTAGAAGGCTGGGCTCAAACCGGTAAGGTGCTTGAACACGTCGCGGCGAATATCAGCGACCACGCGCTCTCCGAGCCAATTCACGCAGTAGAAACGTGCCGCACTTGCGAGCGCGAGGATCAGCCCAATGCCGGCAAGCGTCGCGAAATATTTGTCGATGAGATCGGGCTCGATGCCGGAGAAGCCGAGATCGATCATGCGCCTCACCGCCATGGGCACGGCGAGCGTCGCTCCAGCCGAGACGAGCAGCGCGGCGAACGCCGCGGCGAGCATGGCTTGGTGGCGGAGGAGATAAGGCTTCAGCGCAAGCAGAGGCTTGAGCGAGGCGCGCCTCGCCTCGTCACCGTCCGCATCTCGCGTGACGGCCTGCTTCTGCCGGTCTTGTGGGTCGGGTCTTGCGTCTACGAGTTGCACAAGAGAAAGGCGCCAGCTTCCAAGGTTCGGGGGGACTTTAAGGGCGCAAGGCACCGGCGAAAAGGGTTAGATATCGCCGCGCTGTTACGGCGCAGCTTGTGCCGGCCGCATAGTTCCGATATAGCCTCCCCCCAAACAAATTCGCGAATTTGCAAGGCAGATGCCATGAAGAAGGACATCCACCCCAACTATCACCGCATCAAGGTGGTGATGACCGACGGCACCGAGTTCGTCACCTACTCGACCTACGGGTCCGAGGGAGACACGCTGAAGCTCGACATCGATTCAAAGACCCACCCGGCCTGGACCGGCGGCGGCCAGCATCTCATCGATCGCGGCGGACGCTTGACACGCTTCAAGCGGAAATACGAAGGCTTCATCAAATAGCAGGCTGACTCCTAATCGGCCTCGGTACCGAACGCGGCACGCAGGCGCGATAGCTGCGTCTTGAGCGGGTGCTCCACCTCGCCCGAAGGCGGAAGCTGCTTGTATCCCAACATGTGATCGAGACGGATCACGCGCGCCTGGAGCTTGATGCTTTGCTCGATCAGCTCGCGCAGCCGCGGCGGCAATGCGCCGAGATCGCGCGCAGGCTGATCGCTGCCCGTTGCGGGAAGCTTGATCTTGCGCTGCTCCTCGATCGCCTGCTCCGGCGTGAGCTCGCCCTCGCTAACGGCGCGCCTGATGAGGAGCCACGATGCGAGCTGCATCAGCCGGGTAGTAAGCCGCATGCTTTCGGTGGCATAGGCGAGCGAATGGGGCGGCCGGAGCTTGCGCGCTTCTTTGCGTCCGTCACCGTCAAGGTAAGTGGCTGCCGCCTCGACCAGCGCCATGCCTTCGCGAAACACCGCCTTGAATTGCTCCGAGCGTGCGAATTTCGCGCCGAATGAGACCGTCACGCCATTGTCACGGTCGCCGCTTTTTGACCTCCCCGCCATCGGCCAACTCCCGTCTACGCCTTAGCCGGCGGCATACTATGCCATGCGGAAGCCACGTCGTCGCCTTCCGGCAGCAAAGGTTAAACGCCGTGAATCGGGCCAAAAAAAGAGCCGCCAGGCGGCGGCTCAGGAAGTTAACAGGGAGGCGTCAAACAGAGTGGACAGGCCACTCAGATCCAGAGGACTGGATGAGGCAAACCCTAGCGCGAGAGTCCTAAGATCGAGTTAATCCTAAGCGCGGGTTTACCTAAAGGAACAGTATCGTTAACGCTTGAAAGCGGCTTCGGCAGCACTCTTCGAGGACTGCTTGGCCGCATGCATGGCCTCGACACGCGCGATCTCGGCCTTGAGATCTTCGATCAGCGCCTTGAGCTCGCCGACAGAGAGCTTGCTCAAGTCCTGGCCGAGCTCGTAGCTCTTCGGCTTCTTTTTCGGTTCGAGATCGTCGGTATCCATCAGCGCATCTTATCATCCCATCTTTGTCCTCTCTAACTCCTCTGTCATCGCCGGGCTTGACCCGACGATCCAGTAAACGCTAGCCGTGTGAGCACTCGGGTTACTGGATGCCGCTTTCGCGGGCATGACGGTCTAAGGAGAAGAGAATCGTGCTGCCGAAAACAATGACCGCCATAGTGGCGAAGGAGGCAGGAGGCCCTGAAGTGCTGGCGCCAGTAGAGCGCCCAGTGCCCACGCCCGGATCTGGCGAAGTCCTCATCAAGGTCGAGGCGGCAGGCATCAACCGCCCTGACGTGTTCCAGCGTGAGGGTCACTACCCTCCCCCCAAAGGCGCGCCGGACATTCTCGGCATGGAAATCGCCGGCAAAGTCGTTGCGCTGGGGCCTGGCGCCGCGCGCTTCAAAGTGGGCGATGCTGTCTGCGCCCTAATCGGCGGCGGCGGCTGCGCCGAGTTCGCCGTCGCGCCCGAGTCAACGACCCTCCCGGTGCCGAACGAGCTCTCCATGGCTGAGGCTGCCGCTTTGCCCGAGACCGTGTTCACGGTCTGGCACAACGTGTTCGAGCGCGCTGCGCTCAAGCCCGGCGAATGGTTCCTGGTGCATGGCGGGGCGAGCGGTATCGGCACGACCGCAATTCCGATCGCCGCGGCGCTCGGCGCCAAGGTGCTGGCTACGGTAGGGAGCGCAGAGAAGGCACATGTTTGCAAAGAGCTCGGCGCCGTGCGCGCCATCAACTACCATGAGGAGGACTTCGGCGAGGTCGTACGCGAGACGACCGGCGGCAACGGCGCTGACGTGATCCTCGACATGGTGGGCGGCGACTATGTCGAACGCGACTTGAAGGCGGCGGCGCTCGAAGGCCGCATCGTGCAGATCGCCTTCCTCAAGGGTTCGAAGGTCGAGCTCGATCTGATGCGCCTGATGCTGCGGCGTCTGACGCTGACCGGTTCGACGCTCCGCGTGCAAAGCGCAGACGCCAAGGCCCGTATGGCCAAGGCCATCGAGGAGCGCATCTGGCCACTGATCGCCGAAGGCAAGTTCAAGCCGGTGATCGACTCGACATTTCCCCTGAGCGACGCTTCCGCCGCCCATCGGCGCATCGACTCCCCCGAGCATATCGGCAAGATCGTCCTCGTGGTGAACTAGCTCGAAATCGGCGAGAAGCGATTGCCTAAACGGGCAGCACCGCCTATATAGACCTCATTCCCCTTCATTTGATTTCGGTTTTTCTCTTTCGCCGAAGGGGCGGAAGAGGCCCGTTATCCCCTTGAGGACGCCAATGGACCGTACCCCTCTGATGCCAAAAGCGACCGCCGTATGGCTGGTCGACAACACCTCGCTCACCTTCGAGCAGATCGCCGAATTCTGCGGTCTGCACGTGCTCGAGGTGAAGGGCATCGCCGACGGCGACGTAGCGCATGGCATCAAAGGCATGGACCCGATCTCCTCCGGGCAGCTCTCGCGCGAAGAGATTGCCGCAGCCGAGGAAGATCCCTCCCATCGATTGAAGCTCTCCGAGCCGAAGGTCGAGGTGCCGGAGGTCAAGACCAAGCGCGGGCCCCGCTACACGCCGGTGTCGCGCCGTCAGGATCGACCCAATGCCATTCTCTGGCTACTGCGCAATCACCCCGAGCTCAAGGATTCGCAGATCATGCGCCTGGTCGGCACGACCAAGCCGACCATCATCGCCATCCGTGAGCGCTCGCATTGGAACTCGCCGAACCTTCAAGCGCAGGACCCGGTGACGCTCGGACTCTGCTCGCAGATCGATCTGGACGCCGAGGTGAAGAAGGCCGCCGTGAGGCTGGAACGCGAGCGCAAAGAGGCGGGCATCGTCGAGCAGCCAAAGGCCGGCACTTTGCTTCCCGCCGAGGAGGCGCTTGCAGCAGCGGCGCCTCGGCCTGAGCCTGAGGCCGAGCGACCAATGGCCACGGCGCTGGCGCAGGAGGCGCGCGCCGCCATGGCCGCGCCCGACGAGGAGGAAGAGGGGCCGGACGTCGATTCCGTGTTTGCCAAGCTGAAAGAGCTGAAGCGCACCGACGTTCCGTCCGAGTAGCCCATATTTTTCTTCTGCAACAGTAATTGATCAGAGCCTCTCGCCTTCGCTAGGGTGCGATGAGGAAACGCGCCCTGGGGATGGCAATGGCCAACCCTTACGACATCGGTCTCGACAAGAATCCGGCCAACTACCAGCCGCTGACGCCGCTCGTGTTCTTGGAGCGGGCGGCAAGCGTGCACCCTCAGCATACCGCCATCATCCACGGCAAGGAGCGCATCGCCTACGTCGATTTCTATGCGCGCACGCGGAAGCTCGCCTCCTCACTTGCCTCGCGCGGATTCGGCGAAGGCGACACGATCTCGGTGATGCTTGCGAACTCGCCTGCCATGCTCGAGGCCCACTACGGCGTGCCGATGGCCGGCGCCGTGCTTCACTCAATCAACACCCGCCTCGATGCCACGGCTATTGCCTTCATGCTCGACCATGCCAATGCAAAGGTGTTGATCGCCGACACCGAGTTTGGGCCTGTGCTGAAGGACGCGCTCGACCAGACCGATGTGAAGCCGCTGCTCGTCGATTATCGCGACATGCAATGCGGCGTCGAAGGGACACGCCTCGGCAATTTCGATTACGAGGAGCTGATGGCCGATGGCGACCCCGACTTTCGCTGGTCGATGCCGTCAGACGAATGGAACGCGATCTCGCTCAATTACACGAGCGGCACGACCGGCAATCCGAAGGGTGTCGTCTATCATCACCGCGGCGCAGCGCTCATGTGCTACGCCAACACCGTCGCTACCGGCATGGGCCAGCACCCGGTCTATCTCTGGACGCTGCCCATGTTCCATTGCAACGGCTGGTGCTTCCCCTGGTCGATCAGCCTCGTCTCCGGCACGCATGTGTGCCTGCGCGCGGTGCGCGCAAAGCAGATGTACGACGCGATTTCCGATCATGGGGTGACCCATCTGTCAGGCGCTCCCTTCGTGATGGCGGCTCTGCTCGGCGCGAGCGAAGAGGAGAAAAGAGAGTTCCCGCAGCGCGTCGCCTTCAGCCATGCCGCGGCGCCGCCGCCCGGGGCCGTGCTCGCCAAGATGGACGAGGCGGGCTTCGAGCTCACCCATCTCTACGGCCTGACCGAGACCTACGGCCCTGCCACGCTCAACGAGTGGCACGCGGCGTGGGATGAGCTCCCCGAGGAGGAGAAGCTAGCCAAACGTATCCGCCAAGGCGTGCGCTATCACGCGCTCGAGGACCTGACGGTGATGGACCCCGAAACCATGGAGAAGGTCACGCCCGACGGCGAGACCCTGGGCGAGGTCATGTTCCGCGGCAATATCGTGATGAAGGGCTACCTCAAGAACGCGAGCGCGACCGATGAGGCTTTCGCCGGCGGCTGGTTCCATTCCGGCGACCTCGGGGTGCTGCATCCCGACGGCTATATCCAGCTCAAGGACCGCTCCAAAGACATCATCATCTCTGGCGGCGAGAACATCTCGTCGATCGAGGTCGAGGACGTGCTCTACAAGCATCCCGCCGTGCAAGCTGCGGCCGTGGTAGCGAAGCCCGACGTGAAATGGGGCGAGACGCCGTGCGCCTTCGTCGAGACAAGACCCGGCACGCAGGTGACGGCCGACGAGATCATTGCCTGGTGCCGAGAGAAGCTCGCCCGCTATAAATGCCCGCGCCACGTGGTGTTCGTGGAGCTGCCCAAGACCTCGACCGGCAAGATCCAGAAATTCAAGCTGCGCGAGATGGCGAAGGCTGTATCAGAGGTCCGCTAAATGCCGCTGCTTCGTTTCGATCTAATCGCCGGACGCACCGATGGCGAGCTCAAAGACCTGCTCGATGCCGCGCATCGCGCCATCGTAGAGGCGTTCGGCGTGCCCGAGCGCGACCGCTATCAAATCGTGCACGAGCATCGCGCCTCACGCATTGTCGTCGAGGATTCCGGGCTCGACATTCCGCACACCGACAAGATCGTCTTGCTCCAAGTCACCGGCCGCAAGCGCAAGAAGAAGCAAAAGGAGGACTTCTACGGCCTCCTCTGTGAGGAGCTTGAGAAAGCCTGTGACATCAGTTCATCCGACGTGGTGGTGTCGTTCGTCGAGAATGGCGACGAGGATTGGTCGTTCGGATTAGGCCGCGCGCAATTCCTTACCGGATTGTGATCCCTAAGTGACGAGCTTTTTGTCTTAAAGCTCCCGGTGTCCGCTTCAGCGCCTTTGAGATCGTTGTAACGGGCGTTTTGCTTTTGGAATGTCGCTTTAGTTCCCTCTCGTCCTGTACCGTCCATTCGCGCCGAACGACACGTCTGCTTCGCCTCGCCATGAATCATCTCCCACATTGATTCTGGTGAGCTCTATATCAGATTTTTCTTCAGCGCTTGTTTTTTGGTGTGCCGAAATTTGCCAACAGCGACCGCTCGGTCCCGGGGTGGTCATAGTGCATGTTGGCTCATCAACACATTCTCAGCTGCGATGTCCACAGTCCGATCCCTTATCGAATAACTTCCATGCGGACGCTGCCCGTGCTGCCCATACCGATTGCCAGAGCAGCACCACTGCTGAGATCAATAGCGCGGCCCTTCACGAATGGACCGCGGTCATTGATACGTACGACTATTGAGCGGCCATTACGGGAGTTTGTCACTCGAACTCGCGTGCCGAAAGGCAGCGTTCGATGCGCAGCGGTCATGGCGCTTGGATTGAACTTCTCGCCTGACGCCGTTCGATGTCCAGCGAACTCTTGACCATAATAAGTTGCGATCTCGGCCTTCGCGGCCCCCTCAAAACAGACAAGCGCACATAGCGCCAGAGCCAAAATCCTCATCACAGATGCCCTCCGATCGATTCGAACCATTAAGGCTCGACAATCAGGAGGAAGTTGTTGGCATTAGGCTCCCGATGTGGCGAAAGCAGGCAATTTTAAAGACCTGTTAGCAGCGCAGAAGGTATTGGTCGCACTATTGTGGGCAAAAGCTCAGATCGGCATCTGACCCATTGGTCTTGGTTTCAACGTACCATCATTGCAATTATTGCCTCAATTGTTCCCAAGATTGTTCCACTCTTGCCATGAAATGAGCACGTTGCTGCGGCGAATACGCGCCCTTCAGCCCAAGACTTGCGATCCAACTGAAGGAGACGAGAGTGCGGATTCGCCTGCTATTCACACTTGCATTTTTCTTCTTAGGCGGCACTACACCTCTTCATGCCTCGCTCGGCCCTGCGCCCCAGCGGCAGCCACTGGCTTCGCAGGGGATGGAGACTGACACCGCTAAACCGTCCCTCACTGCGAATTTCTTGAGTGGCGCGACACCTCTTCATGCCTCGCCCCCGTGCGAGCCACTGGCCTCGCAAGGGACGGGGACTGACGATGCCAAATCATCCACCACTGCGGATGGTCAGGGCATTCCACATTTTGACGCCGAGGATCGTGACTACATGATCCGGACGATTGCGTTCGAGGCTGCTAGTGAGCCTGAGGAGGGAAAGATTGCGGTCGCCCATGTCATTCTCAATCGCATCAAGAGCGGCGGATGGGGTGACAGTATTAAGGCCGTGGTGACAAGTCCGTGGCAGTTTGAGCCCTGGATGACAAGGCGCGAAGAGATGGAGAAGCTATCCCCAAATGATCCTAGCTATAAGGACGCCGCACAGATCGCGGATGCCGTCCTCGTTGGGAAGATGCCGGACCCTACCGAAGGCGCTATGTACTTTCTCAATCCTAGCGTGGTTCGGGAGAGGCGCGGCGGCTCCTTACCCTCATGGGCTCAAGGCGAAGGACAGGCAATTGGCCACCATACGTTCTACCGGCCAGACGAGGATGTCATGCTGGAGCATGCCGCAATCTCCAAGGGCCCGTTGGCAACTTCCCTTTCATGCACACGCCTAGAAGCGGGAGAAGCTCCACCTATCGGCTAATGCATTTCGACAAATGGGTGTGTATGTGGGTGTCGCTCTACTGCCTTAAACGGGTGGCATAAATTTAGCTATGGCCAAGCGGCTGAAGGGGTGAGAAGTGAGACTTTTAGCTCTCTCTTTCTTGATCGTCGGCAATCTCCTAGCAGGTCAGGCACATGCCGAGGACTTCACCTGCCAACCTTTGACAAGGCCGGATTGTGACAAGGCGGGCATAACGTGGGACGACAATGCCAACGTGTGCGGGTCAGCCCACGCAGCTGTAAAGAGCATGCCAAAGCCAGAGGCGGCGGAGAGTTTGAGTCAGCCTCTAACGCGAAGCGACTGCGATAAGGCTGGCACGACGTGGAACGATAACGCCAATGTGTGCGGTAAGAAATCGGAAGCTCAGCTTACGCCAAAAGCGATAAATCCAACTACACCGACCATCCTCATTAACATCGACAAAAGCAAGCAAAGGATGACCGTCTCGCTGGATGGCGTCCAACGATATGACTGGCCAGTGTCAACCGAAGGCGGGATATTCAAACGCCATCGGGAAGCTTCACACCTCTTTCCATGAACAAGGTTTGGTATAGTAAGGAATGGGACAATGCTCCCATGCCGCATGCAATCTTCTTCATGAAAGACGGTCATGCGATCCATGGCAGCTATGAGGTGAGGCATCTCGGCAAGGCGGTGTCGCATGGCTGCGTGCGGATCTCGCCGCAGAACGCCACAACCCTCTACACGCTAGTCGAGAAGACTGGGCTGAAGAATACCCAGGTCGTGCTTGCCGGCGACACTCCAGGCGGCGAGGCTAAAGTGGCGAATTCAGCGAGCTCTCGGACTCGCCACCATCAAAGCGCAGCGGCATCTCGGACGCGTCATAGTCACGTGGCGACCAGCTCATTCAAGACTCGCTCCTACTACTATGCCGAGTCCTTCGAGCCTCCGCAAAGACGCGGCGGCTTTTTCAGGCGCTTGTTTAGCGGACAATAGACCCCGGACGAATTCAGTCGAGAGTCGTCGGCAGGCATTGGGGACGAAAGGCACCGGCATTCAGTTACCAAACCCGAACGCGATCCTTAGGGGCGAGGTAGAGCTTATCAGTCTCCTTAATGGGGAAGGCGGCATACCAAGGATCGAGATTTCGGACTGTGAACGTGCGATATTGAGCGGGCGCATGGCCGTCTTTAATCAGGAGTTGACGCAGGGCCTCGGGACGCCGGTAGACGCGCCAGCTTTGCGCATAGGCAAGGAAGAATTGCTGGTCACCGGTGAGGCCGTCCACGGCGGGCGCTCCCATGCCATGAAGGGAGGCACGATACGCGTCATACGACACAGCAAGACCCGCGAGGTCAGCAATGTTCTCACCCAGTGTCTGGTGGCCGTTCACGCCGAGATCAGGGAAGGGTTTGTATTGGTCAAACTGTTGTGCGAGGGCTTCGCCCGCCGCCTTGAACTGCTTGAGGTCGGCATCCGTCCACCAGTTGCGCAGATGGCCTTCGGCATCGAATTGCGCACCCGTGTCGTCAAAGCTGTGGCTAATCTCGTGGCCGATCGCGGCGCCGATGCCCCCATAATTCACCGCGGCAGATGCGGCGGGATCGTAGAAAGGTGGCTGGAGAATACCTGCAGGAAAGTTGAGCGCGTTTAGAATCGGCAGGCTAACCGCGTCTAGCACTTGGGGCGTCATCACCCACTCTTTACGGTCGACCGGCTTGCCGAGCAGTGAGCGGCGATAGTCGTACTCGAAGATCTCCGAACGCTCGGCGTTGCCGAGCGCGTCGCCGCGTACGACTTTCAACCCCGAATAGTCGCGCCATTGGTCCGGGTAGGCGATGCCGACCGTCAATGTCGTCAGCTTGCGCTTCGCCTCCGCCTTCGTCTCCGGTGACATCCATGCCAGGCCGTCAATGCGATTGCGGTAGGCGGCCGTGATGTTGGCGACCATGGTCTCAACCTGCGTTTTGGCGGATGCAGAAAAGTACTTCGTGACATAGAGCTTGCCGACAACCTGACCTAGTGCGTCGTCCGTGGCGTCCACCGCGCGCTTCCACCGCGCGCGTTGTTCAGGCGTGCCTTGCAGGGTTGTTTCGTAGAAGATGAAGTGTTCGTCCGAGAATGCTTTTGGTAGGAAGTCCGAATAATGATCGATGACACGGAAGGTGAGATAATCCTTCCAGTCTTCGATGCTCTCGCTCGCGACGAGCGCGGCGCAGCCTTTGACCGCTCCGGGCTGCCAGACGATGAATGTCTTCTGCTTGTCGAGGCCGGCGGCCGCAAAGTAGGCATTCCAATCGAGGCCTGGGGCTTTTGCTGTAAAGTCGGCGCGCTCCCACACGTTATTGCCTTTTTGTATGTCGCCGCTTTCGCTGCGGCTGGCGTGGCTTTGGGCGATTTTGGTTTCGAGCGCCATAATGCGGGACGCCTTTGTCTCCGCCTCTGCTATTCCCCCAAGCTTCAATAGGGCAGTGATGTGGGCGAGATAGGCCGTGCGCACCTTCTTCATCGCGTCCGCATCGGAGAGGTAGTATTCGCGGTCCGGCATGCCGAGGCCGCCCTGGAATAGGAACGGCGCATAGTGGGTCGGGTCTTCGAATGAAGGTGAGACCCACAGGCCGAAGAGCTTGTCGGTGTAGAGGTCCGTATTGTTCAGGATGTCGATGTCGGCGCGCAAGTTTTCGCCCAAATACCGTGCAAGCGTCGTTCGGTCTCCAATCGCCGCAATTTTCCTGAACATGGGCTGCAGCGGCGTGAGACCCTTCGATTCGATGCCGGCTTCGTCCATGAAACTGGCATAGTAGTCGCCGACCTTTTGCGCGTCGGAGTTGGGCTTCGCATTCTGCGCTGCGGCTTGGATGAGATCGACAATGCGTTTGCTAGTCTCCTCCTTCAGGATAGCGTCCACGCCATAGGAGCTACGGTCCGCAGGGATTGGATGCGCCTTTACCCACGCGCCGTTTGCGTACGTCCAGAAGTCATCGCCGGGTGCAGTGGAGATGTCGATCGCATTATGGTCGATGCCCGCGGCAAGAGCGGCGAACGAGGCTACTGCGGCGAAGAGCGCGCTGATCAACGATGCGCGGAGCATGGTCTCATTTGTGCTCTTCCGCCGCGGTGATGTCACTTCTGATCCAAAGCGGGAGTGAGTGCGAGGGCGGTCAATGATATCGGTCAGGAAGTTGTCGGGCTGCATGTCCACACAACAGCGAACGAATGCCAGTGCAGCTCGCGAATCGCCTGGTCGTGTGACTTGCCAGCGGCCTCACAGACCTCGTTGCTGTCAAAGTTGGCAGTCGCGGTCGAAGAACCGGAATAGTCCACAGGATTGTTAGCAACAGCAAGATTAGGGCAGGCATATAGAATTTGCCCCGGCGAGTGGGATCACAGAATGTCTGCTTTCAGGGGTAAAGCGGACGCTTTTTCACATAGCCTGACATGTCCGCTAATGACCCATAACGAACATTCAAACCCAAGTTACATGCGAGCAGAAGCTGGGCGCCCTCGGAAGAATAGTACGAAAAGGTAGAAAAGCCAGACACCGATTGCGGACACGGCTGCCGCCACGTAGGTCCAAGCAGCGGCCCCTAAAACCTTCTGAACTCCAGCTATTTGTTCATCGCCTCGAATGATGCCCTGGCTCACCAATAATTTTTGTGCCCTCGCACTCGCATTGAACTCTACTGGCAAAGTGAGGAAGGCAAAGAGGGACGACGACCCGAAGAGAATGATCCCGATCCAGGTCAGGGTTGGAAGCTGCAGCAGCAGTCCTGCGACAAACAGCCAAGGGGCAACTTGCGCGGCAAGTTGAACGATTGGCACGGTGTAAGTTCGCGCCTCCATGGGGAAGTAATCCTCTGCGTCCTGCAACGCATGCCCTGCTTCATGAGCCGCGACGCCAGCAGCTGCGACACTCGGTGAATAGTAGACGTCCTGGCTTAGCGACAAGGTCTTGGAACGAGGATCGTAGTGATCTTTCAGGATCCCAGGAGTGGACCCGATTGCCACGTCTTGAAGTCCCTGCGAATCCAATAACCGGCGCGCGACCACTGCCCCAGTGATTCCGCCCTGGGTGCCGATTTGAGAATACTTGGCAAAGTTGAGTTTGATCCGCCCCTGCGCGTACAGCCCTAACAGCAAACCAGGAAGAACCAATATCCAAAAAAGCGGATCGTTTAACACTTCCAGATCTCGCCAGCAGCGGATGCTCGTGCAAAGAATAGTGCAATGTCGGGCCCGTTACCCGCAACCCACTGCCGATCTGAATGATGCGTTCAGGTTACGACCGCCTCTTAATGGGCTCCCCACTGCGGCGTAGCCGTGTAGGCAAGGCGATTGCGGCTGCGCTGTTGGTCATTTTGGCGTTTGCCACCCTTGTCCAGTTGGTCGTGTTCACCGGCATGCCCCCACGCCTCCTCGGTGTGTTCTTGCGTGCGCTCGCTCTCTCAAGCCTGCTCGCTCTGGTGCCCCTTTCGATACTCTGGTTCCTTGATCGGCGCGAACGTGAGTCTCCTTGGCTATTCGCCGCTGCCTTCCTGTGGGGTGG
>Ga0105249_10003898_pt1 | contig 12892 bp, 11 predicted proteins | sample KBSS44metaG_FD_81522 | JGI IMG/M metagenome (GOLD analysis project Ga0105249, IMG submission 81522) | Switchgrass rhizosphere microbial communities from Kellogg Biological Station, Michigan, USA - KBS S4-4 metaG | ecosystem: Host-associated > Plants > Roots > Rhizosphere > Soil | place... | reverse complement strand
TCTTTTTGTTTATCCGTTTGAAGGAAGATTAGTGCATGAAGCCATGGCAGCGATCCTTGCTTATCGCATCAGCCGTATCACTCCTATTACATTTTCATTTGCCATGAATGATTATGGATTTGAATTGCTGAGTGATCAGCCCATACCATTGGATGATTCAAACGTATATGAATTATTTTCTTCAGAGAATTTGCTGGCAGATATACAACGAAGCGTAAATGCAACAGAAATGGCCCGCCGAAAATTCAGAGATATTGCTGTCATCGGGGGTTTGGTATTCCAGGGGTTTCCCGGTGAACAAAAAAAAGCCAGACATTTACAGGCATCCGCTTCTCTCCTTTTCAATGTATTCAGCGAATATGAACCGAATAACGTATTGCTCCGGCAATCATACCAGGAAGTACTGGCACAGCAAATGGAAGAATTAAGATTAAGAGATATGCTGGATCGTATTCAAAGATCAAAAGTTATAATCACTTTTCCGGAACGGCTTACGCCATTTTGTTTCCCAATCAAAGTGGACAGCATGCGGGAAGATCTTTCTTCAGAAAAGCTGGAAGAACGGGTAAAAAAAATGCAGATGCAATTGGAAAGATAAGGGCAGCAATTGTATTTCTGCTCAATCTAAAAACAATTACGACTGTGGCACGCCTCTTCTTCTAAATGATGAACATAATTTATTGAGCGGCATCATTATTCTGGTAACACAAACAATCCTGTAGAAAGTTTTACTGTAGATTTGCAGATCATCCTTTGAAATGCAAAATCCGCTTCCACATATTATCCGCAACAATTCTTTTTGGGTTACAGCAGATCGCTGTTTATTTTGGGAAGAACAAAATACATTGATCGTTGCTGATCTTCATCTTGGCAAAAGCGGTCACTTCAGAAAATCTGGTATTGCTGTTCCGCAAACCGTTTATAAAGCCGACCTGCAAAGGCTCATGGCCCAACTCTATTTATTCAAAGCAGAAAGATTAATTATAGTTGGCGATCTGACCCATAGCTCAGCAAATAAAGAGCTTGACCTTTTCAAAAGGTGGCGTAAGGATTTTTCTTTGTTGGCTGTTGACCTGGTAAAGGGTAATCATGATATATTAGATGATGATTGGTATGATGATGCTAATATAGTGGTCAGCAATTCAAAACTTGTTGTCAATAATTTTGTATTTCTTCACGACATGAAGTCAAAGAAAAAATTAGAAGACAACGAAATGAAGCTTTATGCCTTTGCCGGACATCTTCATCCCGGAATTAGTTTGAAAGGACAAGGCCGCCAATCATTACGTTTTCCTTGTTTTTATTTTACAAAAGAGTTTTGTGTGTTACCGGCATTCAGCAGGTTTACGGGCACTTACATAGTAAATCCTCAAAAAGATGAATGGGTATATGCAATTACAGGCAATGATATAATGCTAATACCGCAGGTGAAACAGATCCCTATCGTTTTTTAAGCGTCTTATTATAATCGAGGAAATAAATGAACCGCATGGTAAATTCATTGCCATGCCGCAGATCAAAAACCTGGCTGAGATTATGTAAGTAAGAATTTTTGGAAGAAAAGCTTACCATTTCATCTTCACCGAGCCAATTTTTATATCCAAGTATCAGGCGACTGCCAAGCCGAAAATCCCAGGTAAGGAATGCATCGAGATTAAAAACATTAAAATTATCATCCTGGCCATTTATAAAAGGTCTTGCCGACAATTTACCTTTTGCATCTACATCATGAAAGCTTATATAGTTTACTTTATTCCAGTAATGTCTTGTCCTTAATGTAAGATTCAGTCGGGATGTAAAATTATAAGTGCCTGAAAAGATCGATTCAAAGTCCCGGTTGTCACGAAATCCAACTATGGGTTCACCATTTAATTCTCTTTTAAATGCATAACCTAATTGATTGGATTCATAATGAGTGACAGTTTGCAGATCAAGATTGAATTTATTATTGAAGCGATATCTCAATCCGAAATTTACTCCAAACAGATCATTATCGAAATCAGGCGAACGGGCAAATATGCCGCCAAAATTTACAAATAATTTTTTCCTGCTATCTGTTCCAACATTAAGATCAAAATAATAATTAGCCGGATAATCAAGATAACGGCCGGACGTCCTTAGCTCAAAATAATCATGTGTATCAAAAGGGATAATTTGAGAGCGGACGGAGAGGTCCCAGAAATTATTAAATACCCAGGAAGCAGTACCTGTAACATTATAATGACTGAATTGATAAGGTTTATATAAGTACACTAAACGCATATCAAGTGAATAAGAATAAGTAATAAAACTCCTGGTTGGCTTAAGTTGATTATAACTTCCATTAGCGCCGTAAGTAACTCCGTTGGGCGATGATAAATATCCAAGATCATTGGGATCATATTTGGCTGATTTAACGACGCTGCTCAAACCATAACGCCACCTGCCACTGACTTTTCCATATTGTAGTGTTGCATTATAACCATCGTAAGCATTGGTACCCCATATCTTACTATATCTTGCAGTACTTAATAATTGATGAATATTTTTTTTGTCGTACAATGCAAGATCTATCGCTGATACATTAGCGTCTCTGCCATTGCCACTACGTACGACGTTGGTATTAGTAAATGTCAAATAAGAACGATCCGCTAAAGCCTGGTCAATTACAACTATATTATAATTTGCCAAAGGCTCAGTTTCTATCCTGGTATCCTCACCGGTAGTCTTATTCCTGATAATAGCATGCATAGGGGCTGTAACCGCATTGAAAACACCGATCCCCAGTTTCTTTTGTGTTCGCCCCGAAAATTTTATAGCGTTATATAATTGTGTCTTTGCTGGATTTTTTATTATATCAATATTAGGGTCTATGTCTGCAGAATCTAATATTTCAAAATATTTTGTTGGTGTAGACCCTACACGTCGTGAATAAAATAAATTGGCCTTATTGAATATCTCAGTTCCTTCAGTAAAAAAAGGGCGATTCTCGTCAAACTTTATTTCATAAAGTGTAAGGTTGTTTACCACATTATCAGAAACTACTTGTCCGAAATCAGGAATAAGCGTAGCATCAAGAGTAAAGCTTTCGTTGATACCATATTTTACATCCATTCCACCATTGCGAAGCCATTCATTTAAATATTCATTTTTAACCGGTGTACTTCTATATCCTGTGGATACATAAGGAGAAAAGCTAAGTCTTAAGGGTGGATGAATATTTTTAAGAGATTCAAGTAGGCCGAATTGATTTACAAATCCATTTATTTCCGGGCTTACCGGGCTCCAAAAACTTTTTTCATTATCCCTTCTTGTAAAACGAAGAAATTGCAAACCCCATGTTTGCAGATCTCTTTTTGCAAATCTTAAAGAGATATATGGAATCCGCATTTCAACTATCCAGCCATCATTTGTAATACTTACCTGGCTTTCCCAAACAGCATCCCATGTTTTATCACCATAATTTGAAATATCACCAAGGTTAGGTCCAAGCCTCGCATCACTTTGAACATTTGCTGTTGTAACAAGAAACTGGAAACCATTTTGGTGATCATTATAGGTATCGAAGAAAACAGAAAAATAATCGACATCCTGCTGCTGCGCACTATCACGGGAAGTGATCTGTCTTTTTATTAGTGTGGGCTCATCATATAAATAAGCGCCAATATAAATAGCAGAGTTATCGTAGGCAAGTCTTACAACTGTTTGGTGAGAGGCGGGTAAACCATAGGTAGGGAAATTCTGAATGAAATTATTTACTCCCGGAACATTTTTCCATGTAAGATCATCAAGCTTCCCATCTATTACAGGTGCCTCGGCAATCTTTACGGCCTGCAAAGACCTTGATTGAGCAGAACAATATACACATACCAGGATAAGGGGTAAGCAAAAGATGCTTTGCAGCTTCATGCATGTTAATTTCGGCGACAAATATAGACGCAAGTTTTGAAGGCAGGAAGAGACTGTTAATAAATATATATGTAGCTGCTTTGCAGTATATTTTACCCGCTTAATTCATTCTTTTTTTTAATGAAGTTACCTGTTCCTGCAGATCAGAAACGATATTGGTAAGTTGGTGCATGTTCCATCTTTGTTGTGTATTGGTTTTAGAAATGACAACTTGTGCCTGCCACATTTCCATTACATCTTCAGCGTTTATATTATAAGGGTGAAAAGAAGGGTTGTCACTTACAAGAGTAATTTTATTTTTAGAACGATTATTCTTTTGTATTCTTTTATAAACTATTCCTTCAGTTCTCGAAACAACAATACAGGCTGTATTATTTTTTACATCTTCAATTCTCTCTACTTTTTCTCCAACAATAACTGACCCGCTTGGAGTTGACATCATTGAGTCCCCGATAATTTCAAACGCACGATAATTACCGCCAGCTAACATTGGCAATGTGAAAGTATTTAACTCATCGATAAAATCAGGGTCAGCATAACCTGCCATATAACCAGCAGCTGCCTTTACCGGCACAAATGGAATATCGCTTCGGCCATTGGTAAGCTTCATAGCACGGCGCTTAGCCAGGTAATTACTTTTATTATCACTCAGGTCTTTGCGCAGTATATCGTCAAGTGTTAATTTAAAAATATTACAAACTACTTCAAGTACATCTATTCTCGGCTCTGCTCTTTCTTCTTCATAAGCTCCGAGCAGCGAACGTTTGATACGAAGTTTTTGCGCAAATTCTTCCTGCGTCCATCCACGAAGTTTACGCAGATATTTCATATTTTGATTAGAAAGTGCCATAACGAACTAATTAATTTAGCTGCAAAATACTAATTAAATTGGTTTCTGCAAATAACAGCTATGATTGTCCCAATGATGCTTTTAAATGAACATTTGAAAAATATTCAGCATTTTTGCTGTTGAATACTTATGGCAAAAACAAAAAGATCTTCCTCAAAAAAAACCATCCAAACAACTCATACGTCTGTTGCGTCGGCTAAAAGCAAACCTGTAATTCTTATTACTAATGATGACGGTGTAACAGCCCCGGGAATATTAAACCTGGTAGAAGCAGTTAAGGACCTTGGCAAAATAATAGTAGTGGCGCCTGACAAACCGCAATCCGGTATGGGCCATGCAATAACGATTGGTCATCCTTTAAGATTACAAAAGATAAATGGAGTAGAAAATGTAGAAACATGGTCCTGTACGGGCACGCCGGTCGATTGTGTAAAGCTTGCAGTGGATAAAGTATTGCATCGAAAGCCAGACCTCTGTCTCAGTGGCATTAATCATGGAGCTAATCATAGCATAAACGTCATCTATTCCGGTACGATGTCTGCGGCTGTTGAAGCGGCTATCGAAAGCATTCCTTCAGTAGGTTTCTCCTTACTTGATTATAGTATTGAAGCTGATTTTTCCGGGGCAAGAAAATATGCCCGGCTAATAGTAGAAAAAATGCTGGCCATAAATAACGAAAAGCATATGATTTTAAATGTGAATATTCCTGCTGTACCGGAGTTAGATATAAAAGGCTTAAAGATCTGCAGGCAAGCTTATGCCAAATATGAAGAAGATTTTGTAGAACGACATGATCCAAATGGCCGTAAGTATTACTGGCTCACCGGTGAGTTTATTAACTTCGATAAAGGCAAGGATACAGATGTATGGGCCCTGGCTCATAATTATGTGAGTGTGGTTCCTGTACAATTTGATCTTACGAATTACGTTTTAAAAACCAAACTTGAAAAACTGTGGCAACAATGATCTTTAAAAAAGATAACCTTAAGCTTGGATTAATACTTGGCCTTTTAGGGCCTATACTTGGATTAGTAGTAATTTATTTTGTGAGTTATTCGGCCTCTTCTTTTAAAGACTTTTTTGAGCTTTTTATTAATACAAACAAACTTATTACTTCTATCGGGTCTTTATCATTGCTGGCAAATGTGATCTTATTTACTATTTATATCAATACCCATCGGGACAATACAGCCAAAGGGATTTTTCTCATCACCCTTATATATGGCATAGGAATATTGGTTTTGAAAATTTTAAATTAAGCATGTCACTTTTTATTTCCTCTTTATCATGAATTAACTTTTGCCCGTTACTTTTGCTTATAATGAAGTATTACATCATTGCCGGCGAAGCATCGGGTGATCTCCATGGCAGTAATCTTATTAAAGAATTAAAAAAGCTTGATGATGCTGCAATAATTCGTTGCTGGGGCGGTGATAAAATGCAGGAAGCAGGCGGTCAGTTAGTAAAGCATTACCGGGATCTGGCTTTTATGGGTTTTACAGAAGTGTTAATGAACTTAGGAACGATTTTTCGTAATCTAAAATTCTGTAAGGAAGATATTCTGCAATTTAAACCCGATACACTTATTCTTATCGATTATCCGGGTTTTAATCTTCGTATTGCAAAATGGGCAAAACAACAGGGCTTAAAAGTGATCTTCTATATTTCACCGCAAGTATGGGCATGGAAAGAGAGCAGGGTAACAATGATGAAAAATTGTATCGATAAAATGTTTGTTATACTTCCGTTTGAAAAAGATTATTTTAAAAACAAATGGAACTGGAATGTGGAATACGTCGGTCATCCGCTTATTGAAGTTGTGGAAAATTATGAATTAAGACTTACAGGCTACCGTGCTACGCATCCTTCGAATGTTATTGCATTACTGCCGGGCAGTCGCAAGCAAGAGATCGACAAAAAGCTTCCGCTCATGTTAGAAACAAGTAAATTTTTTCCGGATCATCAATTTGTAGTAGCCGAAGCTCCATCAATAGAAAGTGCATACTATAAAAAATTTACCCGGGCATACTCTAATGTTCGCACTATAAAAAATAAAACATACGAATTATTACTACAAGCTAAGGCAGCTCTTGTAACATCTGGTACTGCAACTTTAGAAACAGCATTGTTTGGAGTACCTGAGGTAGTTTGTTATAAAGGTTCATTTCTATCTTACCAGATCGGTAAGCGATTAGTAAAAGTAAAATTCATTTCTCTGGTAAATATTATAATGGATAAACTGGTAGTACATGAATTGATTCAAGATGAGCTTACCGTTGAAAATCTAAAACAAGAACTACATGAATTGATCACGAATGAACATAGAATTAACGAGATCAAAAAAGATTATGCTGTTTTGAAAAGCTTATTAAGTGCGGGGGGAAATGCTTCAGCCAATGCAGCAGAAAGCATCTATAAATTTCTTATTTCCAAAAAAGTTTAATAGCAAGTATAAGAAGGCAAAGAATAAAAATCAGCAAGCTGATACGATTGATGCCATGCATGTATCGCACAAAATTACTTTTTGGCCTGTTGGGATCAGGTTTCCTGAGATAGAGATATTCTGATATTTGCCTCCAGATGCCCATAGTTAATACCATAACTTTAGCAAAAGTAAAGAGTTCATTTAATCTACTATGTTAATCAGTATGAAGCAAAGTCTTTTTGCGTGGTTTCTTATCCGGCAAAAATCGAAAAAAATTAGGGGTTTTACCTTATCGGTTTAGGACTAATACGATTTCGCACTTAAAAAAGCATGTGGATTGTTTTCCCCTAAAAAAAATTATCTACTTTTCAATCATCCTATTAAAAACCCCAAAACCGAACTAATGGAATATTCCGTTAAGCATTTGCCACGCCAGCTCCATGGTAAAATAAGATCGCTGGATATTAATAGCTTTCTTATATCTATAAACCAAAGAGCTTTATTTCTTTTTCAGCATATAAGATCAGTTGGTGTTAATGAAACATTAGACGAATATGAAAAAAGAAAATTAGGCATTTTTAACCAGCTCAATTTTTTCCAACTTATTACCGGTATTATTATTCCGGTTTCCATTCTTTTTCAAAATCAAAAATTTCCAGCTTCTGCCTGGCTTACGGCGTGCATTCCGGCCTTTATTAGCGCTGTTGTTATTATTTTAAATGCTTATCAAAAATATCAATTTGCCCTTCTTTGTTATTTTATTTTTTACCCTGTGTTTACTTGTTTTATTTATATGAATGGAATGAACCTTGGTATTGAATTATCTTTTGTTTTATACGGCATTCTTTCTGTATTCTTTCTGCAGGATATTGGCTATATGCTTTTTGCAGTAGGGCTTTCTATGATAAGTTATTTTATTCTTTCCATTGTTTGGAAAAGCTATCCATACCAGCTTCAAAGCGCTAATCCTTTTGCTTATTTGGTAAATGAAGGCTTAGCTATCCTTTATATTTTTTATGGCTTATACCTGGTCAAGAAAGAAAACACAGATTCACAATTCAGCATCCTGGCAAAGAACAGGGAACTACATAAAAAGAATCTAGAAATAGAAAAGCAAAAAAGTGTTATTTCAGAAAAAGCAGCACTGCTGGAAACACAGGCGGCTACACTCGAGGAATTAAATGCCGTTAAGACAAAATTATTTTCTGTTGTTTCTCATGATATGAAGGCCCCGGTATATGCCTTAAGAAATTTATTCCGGAATGCCAATGAAAATAATCTCTCCGGTAGCGAACTAAAAGAAATGATACCAGAAGTTGTGAACGACCTTGATTCGATGACAGCATTAATGGAAAATTTATTGCAATGGGCAAAATGCCAGATGCAGACAAATACAGTAAGACCACAAAAACTCGACATTAGTCAAATGATCAATGATGTAGTCCAGTTGTTGCATTCGCAAAGTGGTGCTAAACAGATTCGTATTGAAAAGAAAACAGAATTATCTTCTTATGTATATGCGGATAAAGACATGATCAATCTTGTAATAAGGAATTTATTATCCAATGCTATCAAATTTACTCCTGCCGGGGGTCGCATTATTATAGGAACGCATGGCTCCCAGGATCATGCTGAAATATACATACAGGATTCAGGTATTGGCATCAGCAGGTATGAGATGGAAAAGATCAATCAAAACAATTATTATACCAGCAAGGGAACAAGTAATGAAACAGGCACAGGTATAGGGCTTATGCTTTGTAAAGAGTTTTTGGCGAAAAATCATGGCCACATGATGATCGAAAGTGAGCCGGGACATGGCAGCACTTTCTCCTTTACGTTACCATTAGCTCCCGAAACTGATTAAAATCATAGAGATTGAAAGTTAGTGGAGATTACCGGAGTCGAACCGGTGACCTTTTGCATGCCATGCAAACGCTCTAGCCAGCTGAGCTAAACCCCCAATTAAAGAACTATTTAAGGACTGCAAATATATTAGCCGATTGATTCGTCGCCAAAACAAAATCAGGCTACTGTTTTTTGCATTGTATTTTTATTTCTCCCAAAAAATATGTTTTCAAATGTCTTTCATGAATGGAAACCTGATTAACTTCCTTTTTTAAAGACAGATTGTTTTATGACAATGATTAAAACTGGCGTTTGTTCATTTGGCTTAAGTGGTAAAGTTTTTCATGCGCCTTTTCTAACGGTGCATCCCGGTTTTGTATTCTCTGCAGTTTGGGAAAGATCAAAAGATCTCGCCAAAGAAAAATATCCCGGTGTAAAAGTTTACAGGAGCTATGATGAGATGCTGGCAGATAATTCTATTGATCTTATTATTGTAAATACACCCAGCTACACTCATTTTGATTATGCAAAACAGTCTTTGCTTGTAGGAAAGAATACAATTGTTGAAAAGCCTTTTACAGCAACTGTTACACAGGCTGAAGAACTGCTTCATCTATCCAAAGAAAAAAACAAATTGTTATCGGTTTTCCAGAATCGTCGTTTCGACAGCGATTTTAAAACAGTAAAAAAGGTGATCGATGATGGCTTGTTAGGTGAAATACTCGAAGCCGAAATACATTATGACCGTTACAATTCCTCCTTAAGCCCCAAGCCACACAAAGAAACACCAGGACCTGCTGTCGGGGTAGTTTATGATCTTGGATCGCATCTTATTGATCAGGCGTTGAATTTATTTGGAATGCCCGAAGCTATATTTGCCGACATTTTCAGCATGAGGCCTGGTTCAGCAGTTGATGATTATTTTGAGATACTTTTATATTATCCGAGATTGCGGATAAGATTAAAAGCAACTTATTTCGCAAGAGAGCCGCAAGGCTTTATTATTCACGGAAGAAAAGGGTCTTTTATAAAAAGTCGCGCCGATATACAGGAATCCGATTTACAATCCGGCAAATTACCGGGTTCAAAAAGTTGGGGCACTGAGCCGGAATCTGAAAGTGGTTTATTACACACAGAAAAAGATGGTAAAATCATCCGGGAGCGAATACCCTCTTTACAGGGAAATTATATGGAGTACTATGATAGTATTTATAATTCATTGATAAATTATTCTTCACCTGCTATAACGGCACAGGATGGAATAAATGTGATACGTATCATAGAAGCAGCCTATCAAAGTAATAAGGAGAAAAAAATTATTGATATTCAACAAACCAATAAATAAATAAATTTAAACCTGCTGCCATCATGCAAAAAAAAAATAAGTATCTCATTCCATTTATTCTTGTAACTAGTTTGTTCTTCTTCTGGGGACTTATCATTAATCTTGATTCTATTCTCATCCCCCATTTAAGAAAAGCCTTTCAGTTAAATACGCTTCAATCTTCATTGGTTGATTCAGCTGTGTATATTGCTTATTTTCTTATGGCAATACCTGCCGGAATGATCATGCAGCGATTGGGTTATAGGTCGGGGATCATCATCGGGCTTTTGCTTTTCGCAATCGGGTCATTTTTATTTGTGCCCGCAGCTAATACAAGAGAATATGCTTTTTTTCTAACTGCATTATTTGTGATAGCCTGCGGTCTTGCTATGTTGGAAACAGCAGCTAATCCTTATGCAACGATACTCGGCTCGGAGGACACCGCAACACAAAGATTAAATTTTGCCCAATCATTTAATGGCCTGGCTGTAGTAGTTGCTCCATTGATCGGAGGCCGCTTCATTCTTTCAGGTAAAGAATATAGCCAGGCTGATCTTGCACAAATGGATGAACAGGCAAGAAATATTTATTTGCAATCAGAAGCTTCCAGTGTAAAAAGTCCCTATGTTATAATTGGTTTTATAATACTTGCAGTGGCACTATTGTTTTTTCTCACAAAGCTTCCCGACATAAAAGAGGAAAAAACAGAAAGAAAGGGGCTCTTGCATACATTAAGACATAAACATCTCCGCTGGGCTGTAATTGCGCAGTTTTGTTTAGTAGGCGCACAGGTATGTGTTACAAGTTTTTTTATCAATCTTGCTCATCGTTCAGCAGGACTTAACGAAAAAGTAGCTGCTGAATATCTCGGCTGGGGCTATGGTATCGCATTTATGACTGGCCGTTTCTCCGGTACTTTTTTCATGAAATATATACAGCCGGCCCGGCTACTCGCCATTTATGCAGCCATGAATATTCTTCTTTCATTTCTCGCCATATTCAGCGAAGGAATGATTACAGTATATGCATTGATTGGAATGGGATTCTTTATGTCAATCATGTTTCCTACCATATTTGCACTGGGAATAAAAAGTCTTGGACATGAAACAAAAATCGGGTCGAGCCTGATTATTATGGCAATCGTAGGAGGAGCAGCCTTGCCGCCAGTACTTGGTTATATTGCCGATATAACTAAAAATATTCAGACCGGGTATATAATACCTCTTTTATGTTTTATTGTTGTTTTGATTTTCGGATTGAAAGGGTATAAATTGAAATCAATTGAATAAAAGATATTGACTGCTCTGGCTAGAAAAATGTTAGACTTTACAAATAAAATAATAATTATTACTGGCGGCGGAAGTGGTATTGGCAAAGCCGCTTCATTAGCTTTTGCAAAACAAGGAGCGATTCTTCATATTATTGAATTAAATAAAGAACAAGCTGAAGAAACTGTCGCTGCAATCAAAATGAGTGGTGGTAAAGCTTCTGCTCATAATTGTGATGTAAGCAATCAACAACAGGTATCTCAAATCTTCAAAGAAATAGGGAACATTGATGTCTTAGTAAACAATGCCGGTATTGCTCATATCGGGAAGGCAGATACAACTAATGAAGTTGATTTTGACAGGGTATTCAATGTAAATGTAAAAGGTTATTACAATTGCATGCACGAAGCAATCCCATTAATGAAAGAAGCAGGCAAAGGTGTGATACTAAATGTTTGCTCTGTTGCTGCGCAAACTGGTATTGCCGAACGCTTTGCTTATTCCATGAGTAAAGGCGCTATCTATTCAATGACATTGTCTGTTGCCAAAGATTATTTAAAAGATAATATTCGTTGCAACAGCATTTCACCGGCTCGGGTTCATACACCATTTGTGGACGAATATTTACAAAAAAATTATCCTGGTAAAGAAAAAGAAATGTATGAAGCCCTGGCGAAAACACAACCTATCGGCAGAATGGGAACACCGGACGAAATTGCAAGCCTTATTGTTTATCTGTGTTCTGATGAAGCTTCTTTTATCACCGGCTGCGATTATCCTGTTGATGGAGGATTTACTAAATTAAATACTTAACGCCGGCTAAGATGAAAAAAATATTTATTACATCACTTGCTTTTGTATTTTACCTGAATGCAATTGCACAACCATATATCCCAACACCGGAAAATTTGAAAGCAAGAGAATGGTTCAGCGATGCAAGGTTCGGTTTATTCATTCATTGGGGGCCATTCAGCATTCCCGGCGCTGGTGAATGGGTAATGCAGGTTAGAAACATCTCCGTAAAAAATTATACAAGACTAAAAGATTTTTTTAACCCAATTGCATTTAATGCGGCCGAATGGGTTGGTCTTGCAAAAAGTGCAGGAATGAAGTATATCACCTTAATTACCCGTCATCATGATGGGTTCAGCATGTGGGATACAAAATTTTCTGATTTCAATATTATGAACACGCCGTATAAAAAAGATATTGTGAAGATGCTTGCCGATGAATGTCATAAACAAGGCATCAAATTATTTTTTTATTATTCATTGCTCGATTGGCGGCGG
>Ga0105249_10003896_pt1 | contig 12896 bp, 6 predicted proteins | sample KBSS44metaG_FD_81522 | JGI IMG/M metagenome (GOLD analysis project Ga0105249, IMG submission 81522) | Switchgrass rhizosphere microbial communities from Kellogg Biological Station, Michigan, USA - KBS S4-4 metaG | ecosystem: Host-associated > Plants > Roots > Rhizosphere > Soil | place... | reverse complement strand
TTATGATCACCTCGGCCGCGCCGAATAGCGTCGGCTCCTTGCGTTGATATCCGCGCAATCCGTGTGCAGGGCAGGCTTAGTTCATTTCGAACGGCCTGCCCTGCATTTTTTTCTATTGGCCAGAGTATCTCCCACACGGGTTTGAAAGGATCGCGGAGCGCGCTCGCTAGGCCACAAGACTTTACCGTTGCTGAAACGAGTTTAGCCGTCGCTGAAATGGTTTCAGCGGTCTGTCAAATGACGTCAGCGGTCCGTCAAACGACTTCAGCGGTCGCTGAAACGAGTTCAGCCGCCGCTGAAATGACTTCCGGGGGCGCTGGAAATGCTTCAGTCATTGCTGAAACGAGTTTAGCGATCGCCGAAATGACTTCAGCCGTCGCTGAAACGGTTTCAGCGGACGCTGAAAGAACTTTGGCCGTTGCTGAGACGGTTTCAGCGGACGCTGAAAGAACTTTGGCCGTTGCTGAGACGGTTTCAGCCGCCGCTGAAATGACTTTAGCCATCGCTCAAATCATCTCAGCCGTTGCGGAGAAGCGTGTAGCACTTGCAAAGGGTTTTGCTTGATGTCATCTCGTGTTTTTTCGTGGTTCGAATTCTTCTGATCTTCGATGCGGGCTCCTGCAAAAAGGCGCCGTCATTGCGACAGCGCCTTTTGTAGTTCCGAGCTAGCTAGCTTTTCCGGACGTGTCGACCAGGATCTGCGCGAGTTTTTGTTCGAGGGTGTCGAGTGTAAAAGGTTTTCGGATAAAGTCGACGTTGGTATTAATTACATTCGATTGTTCGACCCTTTCATCGGTATGCCCAGACATAAAGACGATCTTCAGATCGGGCCTGATGGCGCGGATCTTTTGTGCCATTTCGTATCCCTGCATGCGCGGCATGACGACGTCGGTCAGCAAGAGATCGATCCGTATACCCGGATCCCCCACAATAGCGATCGCTGCCCCACCATCTTCTGCCTCGATCACGTGAAAGCCGAAAAACTTTAGAAAATGGCTGGTGATCTCACGAACCTGGATATCGTCTTCCACGATCAAAACTGTCATTCCCTCCCACGTCAGAGCAGGAGACCTGATAACATCGGCGGCTCCAGTTTCCGGGGAGCCGATAAGGCGTGGGAAGACTATTCTGAATGTAGAGCCTTTGCCGATCTCGCTCTCGAGCGAGATACCTCCGCCGGACTGCTGGACGATCCCAAATACTGTGGACAGCCCGAGGCCCGTACCCTTACCCACCTCTTTTGTCGTAAAGAATGGTTCAAAGATCTTTGCCTGGATCGCGGGGTCTATTCCGCTTCCGGTGTCTGCTACCGCTAGCATCACATATTCGCCGGGGGCGATTCCGGGGTAAGCACTCGCCGCCGCGCGGTCAAGCGACAGGTTCCTTGTTTCAAAGGTCAATCTTCCTCCGTCCGGCATTGCATCCCGGGCATTGACCGAAAGATTCATAATGATCTGCTCGATCTGACCCGAATCCGCCCGAATATCTCCCAGCTCGGGGTCGAGCTTTGCTGCCAGCTCGATATCTTCGCCGAGCATTTGCGGCAGCATTTTATCCAACTCTGTAATTATCTCGTTTAGGTGGAGGATTTCCGGGTGGATCTTTTCCCGGCGGCTAAAGATCAAAAGCTGGCGCGTCAACGAGGCAGCTCGCAAACCCGCGCTGTGTATCTGGTCAATATTGGTCCTCAGCGGATCCTCATCGGGCAGCTTTCGCAGCGTCAGGCTGCTGTAGCCGTTGATCGCGGTAAGCAGGTTGTTGAAATCGTGAGCAATTCCACCGGCAAGCCGGCCGACCGCCTCCATCTTTTGAGATTGCCGCAACTGGTCCTCGAGGTGGTTGCGTTCGGTAACATCGCGCACGCTCCCGAGCAGTCTGCCATCGGGCAGGACGGTAGCATTCGCCTCGACCTGATAAGAGGTGCCATCCTTTCGCAGAAGGGTCCATTCACGCAGATAATGCTTTCCCGAGGTTATTTCTCCGATCTCGGGTGCAACGCGAGACCTCTCACCGGCAACGACAAGGTCAACACCGCTCAACCGCAAGAGTTCTTCACGAGGATACCCTGTCATGCGACAAAAGCTGTCGTTGACCTCGAGGTATTCTCCTTTCGGCGTCGTTATGAAGATCCCGTCAGCCGCTTGTTCCACAAGGCTGCGGAAGCGCTCCTCGCTGCCCCTGAGCCTTTCTTCGGCACGAATGCGCTCGGTTATGTCGCGCAGAATGACCGTATATATTTTTTTTCCGTCGGTTACGAGTTGTGAAATGGAAGCCTCGATCGGAAATTCTTCGCCGTCGGAACGAATGGCGAACAACGCGCCCAACACCCCCATCGTGCGACGCGTCACATGTGCTTTTCCAAACTGCTCGACATGCTCGCGGTGAGCTCCGCGAAACCGGTCCGGAATAAAACGTTCGACCGGCTGGCCGATGGCCTCGTCGGCGGGAATTCGAAACATCTTTTCGGCCGCCGCGTTAAAGAGGACGATCCGCTGGCTTTGATCGATACTGACAATGGCGTCCATTGCGGAGCCTATGATTCCTGCGAGCTGCTCCTCATTCCTGGCCAATTCCCTTTCGGCGCCGATCCGCTCGGTGATCTCGATCTCCAACTCTTTTTCGTGTTTTGTCGAAGCCGCATGAAGCAAGGCATTCTTGTAACCGACAACCGTTTGGGCTGCGAGGATCACGACCAACTTCTTATCTTCGGCCGTAAAATTGTGGACGCCGAGCTTGTCGGCAAGGCAAAGCCAGCCAAGATTGGTTCCCGCGGATCGCAGCGGAAAGCAGAGCAACGAATTGACCGTCGGAAAATCCTCGGGAAGGCCGGCCGCCGCAGGATCACCCTGAATATCGCTGATGCACCAAATACCTTCGCCTTCATGAAACCGCTTGAATAGCCCGGGCCTCATTGCGATCTCCTTGAATCGTTCGCTTGCTTCGCTTTCGAGACCAAAGGAGAAATAATGGTCGAGTGTCTCTGTGTCATCGGCAAAAATTCCGATCGCTGCCCACTGTGCCCCGATTATTTCCCGGGCCGATTCGCAATAGTCTTTGAGCAGAAGAACCGGATCCTGCTTGCCGGCGAGTAGCTGCTGGCTCATGTCGAAAAGCGCTTCGAGCTTACCGTTAAGCGATCTGAGAGTAGTGGACTTGAGTGCAAGCTGGTCAGTGAGGAGCTGAACGTGGCTCCGGTCTATCTCGTCGGCCTTTTCGGGCGAAAGAACTTCCCAAACTGCTTGGTCGTGAAGGGCTGCATCAATGACCTCCAAAACCTTTTGCGGATCGCATGGCTTTGGAATGATGTAGGAAACGCCGCACTCCTTTGCAAGCGCATTGGATTCGGTGGACAGATAATGGGCGGAAGTAAAAACTACCGGTATTTCAGTGGTTTCCGGGTCGGACCGGAGCTGCCGAACGAACCCGTACCCGTCCATCGTCGGCATTAAGACATCGCTGACTATCAGGTCGGGATGAAACGTTCGGGCGACTTGCAGACCTTCGGCACCATCACCCGCTTCGCGAAGGTCATGATTCTTATAGCCGAGCAGCGTGACCAGAAACTCGCGGTTCAATGGTCGATCATCAACTACTAGTATCTTTGCCATGATTCCTCTTGGCGCTATTACGCTTTTTAGAACTTATGAAGAACGTTTATACCATCGGTTCGACCCAGGCATTGTTCCGTAACGCCTTGGCTATCGCGCTCAAAAGCTCAGCGTCGTCGACCGGCTTTTGCAAAAATGCTTCCGCACCTAATTCCATCGCCTTGGTTTTGTTGCTCTGCGGGTCGCGGGCGGTCAGCACAACAACCGGAATGCAGGCAAGATCGGCGATGTTTTTCATTCGTTCCATAACGACAAAGCCATCGCCGCCTGGAAGCCCTATATCAAGAAGGATCAGGTCGGGGCGTTCCTTTCGGGCGACGCTGAGCGCCATGATCCCGTCGCCGGCAAACACAGTGTCGTAATTATTGGCGCGAAGGCGGATGTTAAGCGCCCTTCGCAGATCGATGTCGTCTTCGATAATAAGGATCTTGTTCTTGTCCATAATCTTATGTTCTCCAGAAAATCAGACAACAGTTAATTCCTGTGCCTTTTCGCTTACTAATTGTGTGCATCTTGCGTCGGCATTCGCAGCCGGTAGCGTAAAAAAGAAACTGCTGCCTAATCCGTGATTGCTTTCCGCCCAGATGCGCCCGCCCTGAAGTTCGATCAACTGCTTGCAAATGTAAAGGCCGAGGCCCAGGCCGCTGCGGCTTGACTCGGTCACGCGCTCTTCCTGAAAATGCCGTTCAAAGATGCTTCCCAGGCTTTGTTTAGCGATCCCGCAGCCGGTATCGACAACCTCGATCCTAACGAATCCCGGTTCAGCGGGATCGACCGTTGCGAGGATGCAAACGTTGCCACCCACGGGAGTAAACTTTATGGCGTTGTCCAAAAGATTGTTCAGAACCTGCCGGATGCGTCCCGGGTCAGCGAAGACCTCCGGAAGGTCATCAAAACCCTCCGACGAAAGATTGACTCCAAGGTCCGCTGCGCGTTTTCGGAAGGAGGTCTTTAGCTCCTTGCACAATTCTGCGAGCCCAAAATCCCGCGGCTCGATATGCTGTTTCCCCGATTCCGCACGGGTAACCTCGAGCAGATCGTCGATCATCGTTCGCAGCTGCAGGCTGTTTCTAAGAATAATGTCGAGATACTCGCGCTGCTCGTCCGTTATCGCGCCCGCCAGATCATCGAGAATGATCGTTGTGAATTGATAGATGGCCGAAAGGGGAGAGCGCAGCTCGTGCGAAACGTGCGAAAAGAATCGATCGCGAAGTTCTAATTGCTCCTGGCGGGCCAGGTCGAGTTCGAACGCGGCCTGCGCTCGCTGCTTCTCGGCGCGTTCGCGTTCGGCACTTTCGATCTCGAGCTCGATCGACTTGATCCGAACCTCCTCGTACAACAGTATGTTTTCGTAGAAAACGGCGATCTGCGCTGCCAGCGTCTCTGCGATCCGCTCATGCTCAACTTCAAACGCGGTCGAACCCTTCTCATTGATTACATAGAACCAGCCGTACAATTTCGTGCCTGATGCGATCGGGACGCCCAGAAAGCATTCGACCGGAGTCTGGTCCGGGTTAAGCAGGGCAAATTGGTCGTCACCGGCTCCGCAGCGTCTAACCGGCCGGCCCTTTTTGATAATGGAATCGATCGCCTCCGTCCGGGGCGGCGAAAATGTGATCGGACCTTCATGACTGCAACCGCTTACAAAAATATTCGTCAATTCCTGGGCCGAGGCGTCCAGGATGCCGATGACCGCATACTTTGCATCTAGAATTTGGCAGGCTGCATTGCAAAACCTCTCAAGGAGCCGGGCGGGATCTTTCTCGAGTGACAATTCCAGACCTGTCTCAACCAGGGCGTTGAGCCGCATGCCTATGCTTTGCTCAGCCGCAAGGCGGCATTGAAGATCATCAATGGTGAACGAAGGCAGTGCGGCATCATCTTCGGTTGTGTGTCCCTGCAGAGCCTTATTGACAGCGTCAAGAATGACCTGTGGTTCCGCCGGTTTCATAATGAAAGCCGTAACCCCCTGGGACATCAATTCACTACGGCGGGCTTCGTCGAGCTGTAGACCGGTGTAAAGGATAACGGGTGTGTCAGCTACAGAAATATCGTCCCGAAGGTGGCCTAAGAATTCGAAACCGTCAACCAACGGCATCTTGACATCCAGTATCACCAGATCGGGGTGTTCGCCATATAAAAGGCGAAGGCCCTCTGCTCCGTCTTGTGCTTCGATCACGCGATGCTTGCCATAACCGAGCAGCGTCACCAAAAACTGGCGATTGATCGGGCGGTCGTCAACTGTAAGGATGGTTGCCATTACCTAAACGTCACTCCTTTTCGACTGCAGCAATTCGGAGATCTCTGACATCAGGACCTCGGGCTCGACCGGCTGAACAATGAATTTGTCGGCCCCCATCGCCGCTGCTTTTTTCCTGTCAGATCTGCCCCAGTAGCTTGCGGTCAGAAAAACGAACGGAAGCTCTTTCAGCTTTTCGTCATCTTTGAGATCTCGCAAGAAATCAAAACCGTCTTTCTCGGGCAGGTGAATGTCCGAAATGATCAGATCGGGTTTCTTTTCCGCGAGCCGGGTCAGAGCTTCCCGGACCGAGCTGCAGACAACCACATCGAAGCCGTTCGCTTCCAGCAAAACCTGCATAAGGCGGGAATTCGCCTTCGTATTATCGAGGACCAGAATGCTCTTTTTCCTTCCGTTCGGTTTAGCGGACCTGAGAGGGATGGTGGACGACGGCTGAGCGTCGGCCGTATTGTAAAGTGCCTTGACCGGGCTTTGATCGTCAAAAAAAGCGGTCACGCTATCGATGAATGTCTCGGGGTTGATCGGCTTGCTTATATAGCCGTCAAACCCTTCTGAAAGCAGCATCTCGCGATCGCCTACCATCGCGAATGCCGTCACGGCCACGAGCGGTATCTGTTTCACAGCATCGTCATTCTTCAACTCGCGGCACACGTCGTGCCCGCTCATATTCGGCAGCTGGATGTCGCAGAGGATCAGATCGGGCTTTTCATTGCGGGCGCTTTCGACGCCTTCCGCGCCGTTGCTCGCCCCGATCGCTTCGTGTCCGAAGGCATGCAGGAGGTAGGTGATCAGGTTAAGACTAGCCGGATTGTCTTCGATCACGAGTATTCGTTTGCCCATAGTTAATTATCCTTTCTGTTTTGTGGGATGGAGAAAGTGAACGGGCCTACCCTTAATCCCGCAAGCTCTGAACTAAAAGCGTGCACGACATCACCATTAAAGTTTTGTTTTAAGACTGTCGAGATCATTTACGTTTCAGGCAAACCGGCAATATTCAGCTTGCCAGCAGGCTAACCTCCCCGTTACCCGTATTCGATCGGGCTGACACTCCTTTGTCCGATCTCCTTTCTCCAAGATCGATCGGAACTAAAAGAGTGAATGTACTGCCCTTGCCAAATTCACTTTTGAGTTCGATGCGGCCGTGGATCAGGCTTGCAAGCTTTTGGCTAAGATAGAGCCCGAGGCCGGTGCCCTCGCTTCGGAATGAGTTTTCGATCTGCTGAAATGCTTGAAAAAGTCTTTCCTGGTCGTCCGGCTTTATCCCTACGCCCGTATCGACCACGTCGATCCCAATGTAGGAACTTCCGTTGACACTTCGTTTCGCTACATTGATCTCTACTTTCCCGCGCTCTGTGAATTTGATCGCATTGTTCGCCAGGTTGATTACGATCTGGCTAAGGATCCGCTTGTCCGATTCGACCCTGAGGCTTACCTTTGGCATCCGAACGTTAAATTCAAGCCCCTTCTGCTCCGCCATCAGGTGAAGGGCGGCAGCGACCTCCTCGATGACGTTCTGGCAGATGACCGGCTCGCATTTGATCTCGACCTTTCCGGAATCGATCTTTGCCAGATCGAGCAGGTCATTGATCAGAGAAAGCAGGTGCCGGGCGCTCGACTGGACGGTTGAAAGCTGTGTCTCCTGATCGGCGGTGAGAGGACCAGGCAGACGCATCAGAAGGGTTCCGGTAAAGCCGATGATGGCGTTGAGGGGCGTCCGGAGCTCGTGCGACATACTTGCGAGAAAGCGGTCCTTCGCGAGATTTGCATTTTCAAGCTCAATGTTCTTTTCCTGCAGTGTCTGTTCAAAGCGTTTTCGTTCAGTAACGTCGCGTGCGGCGGCGAATACACCCTGTAGGTTGCCTTCCTGATCGTTAAAGGTGGTCGCGTTATAACTCACAACGGTTTGCAGGCCTTCCTTAGTTCGGGCTGTCAGCTCATAGTTAGTGACCCGCTCCTCCTTTAGCACTGTGCGGATACCGTCCTCGGCGCGGTCGGGATCGGTGAAATACTGTTTGAACGGGGTACCGATGAGGTCGTCACGCGTGTGGCCGGTGAGGGTTTCCATCTGCTGATTAATATCAGTAATGATCCCGAGAGGGTCGGTCGTCATCAGCGCGTCGATGTTCGATTCGATCAGCGAGCGGGTATAGAACTGCTGGGCCCGCAATTGCTCCTCGAGCTGCTTTTGTTCGGTGATGTCACGTGCGGCGGCCAGAATTCCAAGCGGCACACCGAGCGTATCGGAAAAGACACCCGCATTGAACGACACTGGAATGCGGCGTCCGTGACGCGTGATCAGCACTAACTGGTATCCGATCACTCGCTCCTCCTTGAGTGTCTGGAGCACGCCCGCCCGTGCGTGGTCCGGTTCGGTGAAATACGTCGAGAACCGGGAGTTGACCAAATGCTTTCGGGAATACCCGGTCAAGCGGGTCGCCTCAGCATTTACGTCGGTGATCGTCCCGTCAGGATCGATAGCAAATTGCGCATCGGCGGACGCCTCGATAAGTGAACGGTTGTAGGCCTGCTGTTCGGCAAGCTGGGTTTGTAGACGGGCTTGTTCCGAGATATCGCGGGCCGAGGCAAAGATGCCCTGTACTCCGCCGTCGACGGCCCGGAAGATCGATGCGTTGAACGAAACCGTTGCCTTTCGGCCGCCCCTTGACAGCAGGACGAGTTCATAATTGGTAACTATGCCCTCGGTAAAGGTTCGCTTGACTCCTTCGTCGGCCCGCTCGGGCTCCGTAAAGTATCGTTTGAATATTGAGCCGACAAGCTCATCACGGGGATAGCCGCTCATGCGGCAGATCTGCTCGTTTACATCCGTGATGAACCCCTCTGGGTCGACCGTGATCAAACCGTCAACCGAGGATTCGATCAGGCCGCGAAGATATATCTGCTGTTCGCGAAGCTGCTCCTCAAGGCGAACGCGGTCTGTAATATCGCGAGCCGATGCAAAGATCCCGCGGACCTCTCCCTGCGGATCGCGAAAGACCGAGGCATTAAATGAAACCTGAAGCTGACGGCGCGTTCTCGAGATCAGCGTCAGTGCATATTCCGTTACGAAACCAACATCAAAGGTTTGCTGGACACCCTTCCGCGCAAGTTCGGGTTCGGTAAAGTAATCCGCGAATGACGAACCGATCAATTCCGTTCGGCTGTAGCCCGTCATCTGGCACATCCGGTCGTTTACGTCGCTGATGGTCCCCATTCCATCAACAGTGATCAGTCCGTCCACTGAAGATTCGATGAGACCGCGGTTGTAATCCTGCGAATCACGAAGCTGTTCCTCGAGTTTCTTCTGTTCGGTAATGTCGCGGGCCGCAGCGAAAACACCCTGAAGATTTCCTGCCTGATCATTAAAGGTGGTCGCGTTGTAGCTGACGACCGTCATGACATCGTCTTTGCCATGGGCGGTCAACTCATAGTTGGTAACGCGGCCTTCACGGAGCACGAGCCGAATACCTTCTTCGGCGCGATTTGGATCGGTGAAGTATTGTTTGAACGGCGTTCCTATTAGTTCTTCGCGCGTATGGCCGGTGAGGATCTCCATCTGCTGATTGACGTCGGTGATGATCCCAAGCGGGTCCGTCGTCATCAGGGCATCGATATTCGATTCGATCAGCGAGCGTGTATAGAACTGCGATGCCTGGAGCTGCGTCTCAAGAGTTTTTTGTTCGGCGATGTCGCGGGCGGATGCGAAGATCCCACGAACGTTGCCGGCAGTGTCTCTGAACACGGCGGCATTAAAGGAAACCGGCAAGTGACGTCCGTCGGCCGCCAATAATGTAAGGACATAGTTTTTGGCAGAGCCCTCGCGAAACGTTAGACGAACGCCATTACCGGCCTTTTCAGGTTCGGTGAAGTAATCGGGAAAGGATGATCCGACGAGCTGCCGGCGCGATCGGCCGAGCATTCGACACATCGTCTCATTAACGTCCGTAATGAGCATGGCCTCATCGACTGTTACAAGTCCGTCGACGGATGCCTCGATAAGGCCGCGGTTATAAGCGCGTTCTTCGGCAAGCTGCGATTGAAGCTGTGCCTGTTCGGTTACGTCGCGGGCAGATGCGAATATGCCGCGGATGGTGCCGGTCGGATCCTTGAAGATGGCCGCATTGAACGACACCAGGATCTCCTGCCCGTCTTCGCGAAGCAGCGTGAGTTCATAATTGGTCACGGCACCCTTGTCGAGGGTCAGCCGAACGCCGTCCGCTGCATACTTATTGTTAGTAAAATAACGTGGAAAATCGGAACCGATCAGTGTCTCGCGCGAATAGCCGGACATCCGGCACATCGTTTCATTGACGTCGGTGATCTTCATTGAAGAATCGACCGTGATAAGGCCGTCGAGTGAGGCTTCGATAAGCCCGCGGTTATATGCCCGCTCTTCTGAAAGCTGCGTCTGAAGCTGCGATTGCTCGGTGATGTCGCGGGCAGAGGCAAAGATGCCGCGTTCGTCGCCGGCCTGATCGCGGAAGATCGAGGCGTTAAAAGAAACCCGGATCTGATCGCCGCCACGCGGGGCGATCGTCAACACATAATCCGTCACAACACCTTTATCGAAGGTTTCGTTGACCCCTGCCAGCGCCCGTTCCGGTTCGACAAAGTAATCGGCAAAGGGAGTGCCGATCAATTCTTCGCGAGTGTAACCGGTCATCCGGCACATCTGTTCGTTCACATCAGTGATCACCGAGGAAGGATCGACCGTAATAAGTCCGTCAACCGACGCCTCGATCAATCCACGGTTGTAGGCCTCGGAATCACGGAGCTGCTGCTCGAGTTTCTTCTGCTCGGTAATGTCACGAGCGGCGGCAAATACACCTTGCAGTTTTCCTTCGGCATCACGAAACGTTGTGGCATTGTAAGAGACGACGGTCGTCCGCCCGTCCTTGGCGATCGCGGTCAACTCATAATTGGTGACCCGCCCTTTCTGCAGGGCGTGTTTTATGCCTTCGTCGGCGTGTTTCTGATCGGTAAAATAATTCTTGAATGCCGTACCGATCAATTCTTCGCGGCCGCATCCGGTGAGCAGCTCCATCTGCTGGTTGACATCGGTGATGATCCCAACGGGATCAGTTGTCATCAACGCATCGATGTTCGATTCGATCAGTGAGCGGGTATAAAGCTGGGTCGCCTGCAGTTCTTCGGTCAGTCGGATCTCGTCCGAGATGTTCTTGGAAATAAGCAGAAAGCCGATCGCGTTGCCTTGAGCGTCGTGCCTTGGCGTAAGCACCATGCGGGCTGTGAACCGCTCGCCGTTTTTTCGGACACGGGTCGTTGTTCCTTCCCATTTGCCTTCTTTGAGTGCGGTCTCAAGTATCTCGCGCGGTTTCCCGTCCTCGATGTCTTCGGCGGTGTGAAGCATCGATGAATTAGCAATGCCCACCACCTCTTCGGGTTCGTATCCGTACAGCCGCCGAGCTCCTTCGTTCCACAGAAGGATCTTTCCGTCCAGGTCTTTACCGATGATCGAGTATTCGGTCGAGGATTCGAGAATGTTGGTAATAAAGTCGATCGCCTCTTGGGCGTTGCCGACGATCTGGCTGTCAAAAAGTTTGGCCCGTCGAATCCCTTCGGTAAAGCGCATCTCGTTGGAGATGTCCTTTGAGATAAGCAGGAAGCCGATAGCATCTCCTTTTGCATTTCGGCGCGGAGTGATAACGATGCGGGCGGCAAAGCGCGTACCGTCCTTTCGCATCCGATCGATCACTCCGTCCCACGATCCCTCGGCAAGTGCCGTTTCCATGATCTGGGCCGGCATACCGGCCGCTACGTCTTCGGGTGTGTGAAGGATATCGGAATTTACTTTCCCAACTACCTCGCCGGCGTCATACCCATACAGTCTTCTGGCACCCTCATTCCAAAGAAGGATCGTGCCGTCAAGGCCTTTGCCGATGATCGAATATTCCGTGGACGATTGCAGGACGTTCGTTATGAAATCGAGCGATTCCTGCATACTGCCAAGGATGGTGTGGTCGAAAAGCTGATTCGTCATCTAAACGTCCTCCTCTGAAAGAACGAATAACTCACTCTCGGAACATGACTTCGCGATTAATCAAACATGCTCAGCGGCTCAGGGCTGGCGTCCCGGTAGATTGCGGACGACACACAGGTGGTATACGGGACACGTTCCGCGACCATCAGGTACCGCATTGTTGGTTTTTTGGGGATAAGGGAAGGCGGCCACTAATGGGAGAAGCCATTAAGCGGTCTCACATCTTTTAACTTCGACAAAAAACGAGCGACTTTACGGACTTACGGCGATAATACACCCTTTTTACAACAGGTCAATGAATTTGTTTGCTGCCCGAATTTGATGTCTGGGTCTCACCCGGCGATCAAACTTCAAAATCCCCGCCTCACTCGGACACAAAACCAGCGTCATCCCCAGGCGATAGTTAAAAGAATGTTCTCATCACCGGAAAAACTATGTGACAGTTATCACAATCGACAAAAACGCGGGAAATCGCAGCACATAAAAGCGCTGTATGTAAGACGACGTTTCCCTGACAATTGCTGTGCCAGACTGCTCATCAAGCCATGCTTTTTTGTATGCCGATGTCAATTAAGGGCTTACAGGTAAAGGGTGACGTTTTTTATTTTCCGAAAAGAGCGAGACAAAGCTTGAACCGTCCTAATCAGGCACCTGTTCAAAGGCCTTGTCCCGGTTTCTCCAGGGACAAATGCCCAATTTTTGCGGCGAGATGTTCCGAAATATGGCGGTTTGTGAAAAGCAATAATTTGGGGAATTACTGCAACGGGTGAGATGAAAAGACCGAAGGTTACTCTTTAGCTGGGGAAGGCGACTCTCCGAGGACCCAGCGACCGAACCATTCAGTGTTTCTCCGGTAGCTGTCGAATAGTAACTTCGGCTCGTCTATTCCGTGGCCGGTTCTTGGATAGATGACGAGTTGGGACGTGACCTTGAAACGCTGAAGTCCTTGGTAGAGCATCCTCCATTGATCCGCGAGGCTGTTCGCGCCGGCTTCTAAGAGGACCGGGGTCTTGACGTTTTGAACGTGATA
>Ga0105249_10003891_pt1 | contig 12899 bp, 9 predicted proteins | sample KBSS44metaG_FD_81522 | JGI IMG/M metagenome (GOLD analysis project Ga0105249, IMG submission 81522) | Switchgrass rhizosphere microbial communities from Kellogg Biological Station, Michigan, USA - KBS S4-4 metaG | ecosystem: Host-associated > Plants > Roots > Rhizosphere > Soil | place... | reverse complement strand
GCTGCGCTCGATCGATCTCGCCGGCGTGCGTCACCTGAACGTGAACACCGAGCAGCTCGGCGTGCTCGATTTCTCGGCAGCCTGGCGCCTGCGCGAGCTGCTCCATCGCGTGCGGCAGCTGGATGGCCACATCACCTTTGAAGGCGCGGAGCCCGAGCAACTGCGCGTGATCGACGGCACGCTCGAACGGTCACCGTATCGAGCGCCGGCACCCGCCGAAGAGGAAGATCTCGAGCCTGTCGAGGCGCTCGGCCGAGGCGTCGTGCGCCGCTGGCGTGCGCTGGTCGACTCGCTATCGTTCTTCGGACACGTCGTCGTGATGATCGGCCGCGCGCTCGTCAACTGGAAGCGCCTGCGGCCCATCTCCGTGACGCGCCACGTCTGGGATACCGGCATCACCGCGATCCCGATCGTCTCGCTGATCGCCTTCCTGATCAGCGTGATCATCGCCTACATGAGCGCGCAGCAGCTCCAGCGCTTCGGTGCGGAGATCTTCGTGGTCGATCTCGTCACGATCGGCACCTTGCGTGAGCTCAGCGTGCTGCTGACGGCCATCATCGTCGCGGGCCGCTCCGGCAGCGCCTTCGCGGCCGAGATCGGCGCCATGCGCCTGAATGAAGAGGTCGACGCGCTGAAGGCGGCCGGCGTCGACCCTTACGAAGTGCTCGTCGCGCCTCGCGTCGTAGGTCTCGTGATCGCGCTGCCTTTGCTCACCGTGATTTCGGACTTCATCGGCCTGAGCGGCGGCGCCCTTCTCTGCCGTTATCTCCTCGACATGCCGCTCACCCAGTACATCGAGCGCGTAAACGACTCGATCGCGCCGACCACGTTCTGGGTCGGCATCATCAAGGCGCCCGTGTTCGCGGCCGTGATCGCGATGGCCGGGGTCTACCGCGGCATGCAGGTGCGCGACTCGTCGCGTGAGCTGGGCAGGCTCACGACGGTCGCCGTGGTCCAGTCCATCTTCCTCGTGATCCTCGTGGATGCGCTGTTCGCGGTGCTCTTCATGGAGATCGACGTCTGATGGCCGAGCGCGGCCCCATCGTCGAAGCGCTCGGCATCGTGAACCGCTTTGGCAGCCAGGTGGTGCACGACCATCTGGACATGCAGGTGCTGGAGAACGAAGTCTTCGGCATCGTCGGTGGCTCGGGCACGGGCAAGTCGGTGCTGCTGCGGACCATTCTTGGCCTGCAACGCCCGCAGGAAGGGCGGATTCGTCTCGAAGGCCGGGATCTCAGCCAGCTTTCCGAGGAAGAGCTCAAAACGGTGAAGGCGCGGTACGGCGTGACGTTCCAGCAGGGGGCGCTCTTCAGTGCGCTGACCGTGCTGCAGAACGTGCAGCTGCCGATGATCGAGCACGTAAAGCTGTCATCCGTCATGCGGGACGAGCTCGCGATGCTGAAAGTGCGGCTTGTCGGGCTGCCGCCGGAGGCCGCGCAGAAATATCCTAGCCAGCTCTCGGGCGGCATGATCAAGCGCGCGGCGCTGGCGCGGGCCCTGGCACTCGACCCACCGCTCCTTTTTTTGGACGAGCCCACCTCCGGGCTCGACCCGATCAGCGCTGCAGCCTTCGATGAGCTGCTGATGGAGCTGCAAAGCCAGCTCAAGCTCACCGTCGTGATGATCACGCACGATCTGGACACCATCTTCCGTACCTGCAATCGTGTGGGCGTGATCGTCGACCGCAAAATGGAGATCGATACGCTCGAGGGGATCGTGAAGCACACGCATCCCTGGATTAAGGCGTACTTCCACGGCGAGCGCGCCAGCGCTCGGGCGGGCACGCATGGAGCGTGAAGCCAACTATGCGGCGGTGGGCGCCTTCGTCCTGCTGGTCGTCGTGATGGCAGTGATGTTCGTGTACTGGTATTCGGACAGTCGCGAGCACCGTAACTACCAACGGTACGAGGTCTACTTCCAGGGCAGCGTGAGCGGGCTCGAGCGCGGTGCATCCGTCCGTTACCTGGGTGTGGACGTGGGGCGCGTGGCCAGCATGCATGTCGATCCCCGCGATTCGAGTCGCGTACAGATTCTGGTCGACATCGATTCCTCGGCGCCGGTGTCCAGCAAGACGATCGCGGAGCTGTCCCTGCAGGGCGTGACAGGCCTGCTGTACATGGACCTGATTCAGGACAACGGCACGCGGCGCCTCAACGCAGCCGTGCCGAGCCAGGAGTACCCGGTCATTCGTTCCGCGAAGTCCAGCTTCGACGTGCTGCTCGCCTCGCTCCCGGACCTGGTCGCCATCGCCAGCGACGTGGCCGATCGCGCATCGCGCATGCTCAGCGACAAGAACATCGCGTCCGTCTCCAACGCGCTCGCGAATATCGACAAGGCCAGCGCGACGCTGCCGGGGACGGTGCGGGATATTCAGTTGCTCGTCGCGGACCTGCGCGGTGCCAGCGGCGAGATTCGTTCCGTCGCCCAGAACGCGAATGACGTTGTCGGCAAGGCCGGTCCGGAACTGGTGACAGCCATGCAGCGCGTGCGAGTGGTGGCGGACAATCTCTCGAACGCCAGCTCGCAGCTCGACAAGCTCGTCGCGGACAATCGCCAGGACGTGCGCGCATTCACGCGCGAGGGGCTGCCGGAGCTCGAGCGCTTTCTGCGCGAAGGTCGGGCTGCGGCGCGCGAGTTCCGCGAGCTGTCGCGCAGCCTGCGTGAGGATCCGTCGCAGCTCATCTATCAGCCGCCGCAGCAGGGGGTCGCGATCCCGCCATGATTCGAGTCGCATTGCTTTCCGCCGCGGCCTCGCTGGTGCTCGCCGGCTGCTCGAATCTCCTGCACAGCGACGCGCAGCCGACGCAGATTTACATCCTGCGGGCGACGGCCGCTGAGGCGTCGCGCGCAACAGCGGACACATCTCCCACTGCACCCAGTCTGCAAATCCCTCGGCCTTCCGCCGATCCGGGCCTCGCCACCCAGCTCATAACGCTCGTGCGCTCGGATCATCGGATGGATTACTACCTTGGGAGTCGATGGGCTGCCGACTTGCCGGATCTGGTGGAGACGCTGACGATCGACACACTCCGCGCCAGCGGCGCATGGGGTGCTGTGCACGAGTCGCCCAGTCCGTTTCTCGCGGACTACTTGCTCCAGATCAACATCCGACGGTTCGAAGCGGACTACACCAGCGGCAAGACCGCGCCGCGTGTGTACGTAGTGCTCGATTGCACGGTCGCCAAACGAATCGGCCGAGATCTCGTCGCCGCGTTCGTTGCTGAGGGTCAAGCGGACGCCGCTGAAAATCGCCTGAGCGCGGTGGTCACGGCCTTTGAACAAGCCGCTAACGCAGCGTTGACGACCATGGCGGACAGAAGTGCCGCGGTCGCAAGAACAGCCCCGCCAACGGCCTCAGCGCCTTAGAACGACGACAAGCCCGTCGACTCCATCAGTCGGGTCAGCCAGTAGTGCGCCTGCGAGGGATCGGCGTACACCGCGTAGTCGCTCGTGTACTCGATGCCAATGCCCGCGCGGTTGTTCCAGAGCGTGTCGTAGTACTCCAGCACTTGCGAGCCCAGGGGCGTCTGACGTCCCGTTTCGATCGCGACATTCGCCTCGAGGTTGTAGTCCCCGATGTCGCGCCGGGTGAGATTCGCCGAACCCAGCGTCATCCACACCCGATCCGATCCATAGACGACGACCAGCTTGGTGTGGAACTGCTCGCCGTGCGTGCGATACCAGCGCACGTGAATCTGCCCGTCGCTCGCCGCGACCAGCTCGCTCGCCACTGGCCGGTTGGGGATGCCGGATTTCTCACGTCCAAACGCATCCTTGTTCGGATCGAGGATCAGCCGCACCGCTACGCCGCGCCGGGCCGCTTCGATGAGCGCATCGACGACGAACCGGTCGGCGATGTAGAACATTGCGATGTCGACGTTCTCGCCGCGCACGGCCGAGCTCACGCGCTCGACGATGGCATCGCGAATCGTGCCTTCCGTGATCACCTGCGTGCGGACGAACTGGCCCGAGAGCACTTTCGTCGAATCCTCCGGTGGCGCAGGCGGCGCCGGATCGATGGCAATCACGCCTTGCCAGCCGGAGAAGCGCGCGACGCTCAACTCGCTCTCGAGGAGCGACGCGAGCGTCGGCCCGATGATCTTCGCCGCGACGTTCGAGTGCGCGCTGCTCGCGTCGTGCGGATTCGCGGACGCGATCACGCCGACGAGCTGGCCGCGCCCATCGTCGCCGATGATCACCTTGCGATGATTCGCCTTGAGGTTCGCAAGGCGCGCCCACGCGCCGAACGGCACGTCACGCGAGTCCTCGTCGAACGGATTCGGTAGCCAGCCATCGCCGATGCTGCCGTGATTCCACCAGCCGAGCGTGAGTCGCCAGATGCTCGAGTACAGGTAGTTCGAGTCGCGCAGCCGATCGAGATCGGTCACGACGACGTCGACACCGGCCGCACGCAGCATTTCGAGATCGGGCGAGGGCGCGCCGCCATACACGTCGTTGATCGGATCGGTGATGAACAGCACGCGCAGATCCGGATTCGACTTGCGCCTCTCGATCAGCGCGTCACGTAACTGGCTCGTCAGCGCGCGCGCCGGTGCTTCCGCGCCCGTCGAGCCTTTGGCATCGTTGAACAGGAAGTAGTCGAGCACGATGAAGCGCTGCGCGTTGCGAACGACGCCGAGTACTGCGTCGAAGATCGCCTGGCTCATCACGGGTCGCCCGTAGGCGTCTGCGGCGGTGATGTCCGCTATGAACGTGACATTCGCGGCGGGCACGAGTCGCCACGCACTCTCGACATGCGTGCCTGCTGGCAAGTCTTTATGGGTGTGCCACCACGCCATGCCACCCCAGACCGCAAGCAGCACGAGCATGATGCCGCGACGCAAGTGACGTCGCGGGCGGGCTCGCGTTGTGACATCGGCGTCAGACGATGCATTGGGCATCGTTGAGGTGGCAGACATCGACTAGTGCGAAGTGGCTGCCGGTGCGGCCTCTGGCGTTACGCCGAGCGGCTGTTGAGGGAATCGGTGTCGGGCAGCACGTGCGCGAACGGCGGTGTGCCACTTGCCTGCCGGGACAGCAGGGCAAGTAACTCCTCGCTCGTGCACGGCTCACCGAAAAGCTTGCCCTGCGCGTAGTAGCAGTTGTGCCGGCGCAGGAACTCGAGGTGGCGTTGGGATTCCACGCCTTCCGCAACCACGTCCATGCCGAGACTCCGGCCCATATCGATGATCGTACGCACGATGGTGGCATCGCCGGCATCGTCGCTCACATCGCGCACGAACGACTGATCGATCTTCAGCGTTCCAATCGGGAACTGCTGGAGTGCCGAGAGCGAGGAGTAGCCGGTGCCGAAATCGTCTATCGATAGGTGCAAACCCATCGCGTAGAGCTCATCCAGCAGGCGCACCGTGCGCTTCGCGTCTGCCATCAGCGTTGTCTCGGTGATCTCCAGCTCGAACGAGGTGGGAGACACGCCATGGCGACGGAACACCGACCGGCAGCGGAGGATGAAGCTGGCCTGGCGCAGCTGTTTCAGCGACAGGTTGAGCGAAATGCGGCCCGGATCGCTGACTTCGCCCTGCATGTGCCGGTAGTCGAGGCACACACGGTTCAGCACCCATTCGCCGATGTCGAGAATGAGGTTGGTCTCTTCCGCGAGCGGAATGAACTGCGCCGGCGGGATGTCTCCATGCCCCGGCAACCGCCAGCGCAGCAGCGCTTCGGCGCCGATGATCTTGCCCGAGCGCAGGTCCACCTTCGGCTGGTAGCGGATGACGAACTCGTCCCGCTCGAGCGCGCGACGCAGCTTGCTCTTCAGCATCAGCCGCTCGACCGCCGCTGCGTTCATCTCCGGTGAGTAGAAGGCGAACGTGTTGCCGCCGTTCTGCTTCGAGTAGTACATGGCCGCATCGGCGTTGCGGATGAGGTCGATGACGTTCTCCGCGTCCCGCGGGCAGAACGCGATGCCGACGCTGGCGGTGAGAAACACTTCCTGCTGTTGCAGCTGGAAGGCGCGGCACACGTCCGTAAGGATTGACCGCGCAAGGTGCGCGATCGGCCCTCGATTGTCGGACTCCGACGGCAATCCATCCACGAACAGCGCGAACTCGTCGCCCGCGAGCCGTCCGATGGTGGTGTCCTTCGGCAGGACCCGCGTGAGGCGCTCGGCCAGTACTTCCAGCAAACGATCGCCGGAACCGTGACCGAACGTGTCGTTCACTTCCTTGAAGCGATCCATGTCGAGATAGAGCAGCGCCACCGACTGGCCGCTGCGCAGGCCGCGCGCGATCGCCTGCTGCAGCAGGTGATGGAACTGCATGCGGTTCGGCACTTTGGTGAGTGCGTCATACCGCGCGAGATAGCGAATGCGGCGCTCCGCGCGCTTGCGATCCGTGATGTTGCGGGCGACGAAGATGTTGCCCTGGAACTGCGGGTCGTCGCTGGCGATCTGCGATCCGGTGAGCGCCACCGGGATCGTCTGACCCTGGCGGGTGCGCACGACGGTCTCGCGCGTCTCGTGAGCGGCCTGCAGGAGATCGAAATCCTCGCGCTCGCGCTCTTCCAGGATCGCCGGGATGCCCTTGCCGAGCAGCTCTTCTTCGGCGTAGCCGAGCAGCTTGCAGGCCGCGGCATTAGCCGTCTTGATCACACCGTCCGGCGAAGTGACGAACACTGCGTCGGTCATGCTGTTCAGCACGTTCAGCATGTAATTCTTGTTGATCGTGGTCTGGCGGAGCTTGCCGCGCATCCGCTCGAGCGCCTGCTGCAGCTCGCCGATCTCGTCCTTGCGCACGACATCCAGCGGACGCGTGTAGTCGCCTTGTCCGATGCGGTCTGCGCTTCGAATCAGCTGCACGATCGGCTGCTCGACCCTGCGGCCCGCGCGCCAGCCCAGTGCTCCGCCAATGAGCGCGCCGAGCAGACCCAGTCCGGCAGTAGTGAGCAGAGCGGTCTGCAAATCGTCCCGACTCGCGGTCCCCATGCGCTCGAGGAAACCGATGCTGCTCGCGGGCGAAGCCTGCGAGAGCATCACGCGCACTTCGCCCAGCGTCCGCGGCGTCGCTGCGCCGGGAATGCTTTCGACCATCGTCCGGATCGGCTCGACGGACTGCATCTGCAACGAGGAGGGCGCGGGCAGTGCTTCACGATGCCACTGATAGAGAACATCGCCCGCGACACCGCGAACCGTGATGGCTGCGAGCGTTGCGTCATCCGTGAAAGGCTGCATCCGGCGCGCGAGTGCTTCGGTATCCGCGGGCTCGAGCACGGACGCTGCGGCGTCTGCCGCGTGACGTGCCGTCGCTGCAGCGCGGGCGTTGAGCTCTAGCGCAACGCGATCGCGCGTCACACCTTGCGCGAGTCCGACGAGGCGTTGCTCATCGGCACGGTGCTGCCAGGTCAGCAATGCAATCACCACGAGCGTTCCGAGCAACACGGCCAGGAACGCGGCGGCGGCGTATTTGAGCTTGAGACTGACGGTATTCAAGTCGATGCAGATCGGGTGCTTTGGTCGAGCGTCCCGCGATTCCCCTTTGATTCTCCGTGGAATACTACCCCCGGGTTGGCGCCTTAGGCCACCTGAATAACGGTGTAAATGCGGCGGGTACCCGGGCTGACCGTTCTACAATTCAACCGTCAACGGCTATGCGTGACCCATGAATCCACTTTCAGCTCAGCAACTGACGGGCCGCACCGCCACCCATATCCGCGACGTTCCTGAGCTGGGTAGCCGGCTCCACGCCGCTGCCATCGAGCCCGCCCGGGCGCTGCGCGAGGCGGCCGCGCAGGACGGAATCGACCTCGCCATCGCCTCCAGCTTCCGCGATTTCGAGCGTCAGCTCGGAATATGGAATGCGAAATTCCGCGGTGAAAGGCCGCTGCTCGATCGGGAAGGACGCCCGCTCGAGGCGGCGAATCTCGACGAACGTGCGCGAGTGGACTCGATCCTGCTGTGGTCGGCGCTGCCCGGCGCGAGCCGGCATCACTGGGGCACCGATTTCGATGTCTTCGATCAGTCGACGGTCGCGCCCGACTATCGCGTGCAGTTGACCATAGCGGAATTTACAGGGGATGGCCCGTTCGCAGGCCTGAACGACTGGCTGGGCCTCAATCTCGCGCGCTTTGGCTTCTTCCGTCCGTATACGACCGATCGGGGCGGCGTGCGTCCCGAGCCCTGGCATCTCAGCTACGCGCCCGTGTCGGGCCCGGCCCTGTCGCTCCTGACGCTGGACGTGCTGTACGCAGCCATCGAGAAGAGCGAGCTGCTAGGACGCGAGCACGTACTCACCCGGCTGCCCGAGATTCACGCGAAATATGTAATGGCGATCGACCCGGCCGCCTAGCGATTCGACCAGGCCTTCTTGATGTAGCCGAGCATCAGACCGCGCATGGTCGTCATCGGGTCCGGGAGCGCGGCGAAGATGGGCGGGTTCCGGCGCAGCAGCCGCCAGTTCTCGCTCCGCAGGATCTGTCGCAGATATTCGACGTTGCGGTCGATGGCTTCGATGTAGGGATTGCGCCCCGCATAGAGCTGCTCGAGGTAGCGATAGGCAGCGTCGAACTCGCCATCGAGTCGCTTCGAGCGGACTTCCGCGACGAACTCCGGCGTCTGTCGCAGCAGATCCAGGCCCGATGCGTACTTCACTTCGCGTCCGCCATTCGCGGCGAGTGGCAGCGCGACGCCGCCGAGCACGAATTCCGCGTAGAGACGGTCGCGGCACTTCTCTAGATAACAGCGATCGGACATCTGCGCGATCATGTCGGCCGTGCCGATGAGATGCCCGAGCTTGATGTCGCGCGGGTCGCTCACCTGAATCTGCGAGAACGGCACCTCGTAGCCGGTGAAGTGCACGATCTGCGCGGCGATCGGCGACCAATGCGCAAGCGTTGTATTCGGCAGGTACTCAGCGAGGAACCGCGCGCCGCGTGACACGTGAGTTCGCGTGAACTCTGCGCCGTTGCGCGAGGCTTCATCCTCTCCTACGCGGCGCAGGTAACCCACGTCGTGAAAGAGCGCGATGATCAGACCAGCCACGGCGCGCTCGCCACCGAAACGTTCTTCGGCTGCAGCCTGCCGTTCGTAGCCGACGATCAGCCGCGCGAGCGCGAGCGTGATGTCCAGCGTGTGCTGGCGATCGTGATAAACCGTGTCGACGCCGAAGTAGCCGGGGAATTTGCCCGCGAACACTTCTTCGAAGTGCTCGAATGCGCTACTCAGCTCGGCGAGCGGCGCGTCCGGCCACGTGCTGCGGACGAGTGATTCCACCGCGGCCTGCACGGCCTGCGTCGAGCTCACCTGAACTGTGTTGGTTACATCGAAATCGTTGCGTCGCGCGCCTGTCATGTTCTTCTACTCGTGCGCGACCTTGCGTACGTTTTGATGGCCTTCCGGATTCGAGGCTGCGAGGAAGTCTAGGCCACGCCTCTGACGCAGGCCAGCGACGCTGCGCACACTTTCGCCCGCGGGCGATTTCCGGCCGGGTCACGGTGCCGCCCACTGGCCATTCGGTCAGGGACGGCGAGCAGAACTTAACAAATGAGGGCGCTTCACTTTAGAGGCGCCCGAGGTGGGAAATCCGCATTGCAACGTAACGCCCGTCGGCCTCGAGCGCGAGCCCGGCAACTCAGTAGATGCGCAGGCCGCCGTACTTCGCGCGGATCTTGCGGTCGAGCATGCGCCAGCCGAGCACGAATCCGGCCACCAGCGCGATTCCAGCCGACCCCGAGGCGAGGAGCCAGGACGGTCGCGAGGGCATCATCGGCTTTTCCTCGAACAGCGGTGGCGCTGACTGAGGCGCCGGGTCCGGAGCAGGTGCCGCTGCCGGGGTAACGGTCGGCTCGGGAGCGGCGGCGACCGGTGCGGGCACTGGAGTGGGCGCAGCCTTGCTCGTCTGCGCGGTGTGCGCGGCTTTGAGCGCCGCTTGCGCGCTGGCCTGAGCCGACGCCGCTGCGCTCTTCGCGCTCGCGAGCTCGGTTTCGAGCTGCGTCTTCTCTTTCTTCAGCTTCTCGACTTCTTCCTTGCGCTGGTCGAGCTGGATGCGTACCGGCGGATCGTTCGAGAGGTACGACGCCTTCACCCAGCCTTCCTGGCCGGAGCCGAACTGGATGTGGGCCTGTTCGCCTTGTCGTTCCAGCACCTCGACCTGGTCGCCGCTCTTGATCTGACCGACGCGATCGCCGCTGCCGTCCGGCTCCGTATTCACGCTGACGACGAGTTGCTCGATGACGTAGAGCGGCTCGGCGCGCAGCGCTGGCGCGGCACACACGCTGATGAGCGCAGCGAACAGCAGTCGATTGTTCAAGCGGCTTGTTCACCTGTGCCAGCGATGCCGTGCTGCTTCAACAGCGCAGCGACGTCTGGCCGACGCCCGCGGAACTCCACGAACGCATCCAGCGGATCCCGGCTTCCGCCGCGAGTGAGGATCGACTCCAGGAAGCGGCGCGCGGTCGTGTGATCGAACACACCCGTTTCCTCGAACGCGGCGAAGGCGTCTGCCGCGAGGACTTCAGCCCACTTGTAGCTGTAGTAACCCGCCGCGTAGCCGCCGGCGAAGATGTGTCCGAAGCTGTTGGGGAACCGATTCCACGGCGGGACCGGCACGACGGCCACTTCTCGCCGCACCTCGTTCAGAATCTCGCGGACGCGACCGCCTTTCGTAGGGTCGTACTCCGCGTGCATGCGGAAGTCGAAGAGTGCGAATTCGATCTGCCGCATCATCTGCAGCCCGGCGTGGAAACTGCGCGTGGCGATGAGCTGCTTCTGCATCTCGGTCGGCAGCGTCGCGCCCGTCTGCACGTGCTTCGATATCCGCTGCAGCACGTCCGGGTGCCACGCGTAGTTCTCCAGGAACTGGCTCGGCAATTCGACGGCATCCCAGGCGACACCGTTGATCCCGGCGAGGCTCGGGTAGTCCACGCGCGTGAGCATGTGGTGCAGGCCGTGACCGAACTCGTGGAACAGGGTTACCACGTCGTCGTGGGTCAGCTGGGCCGGTCGGCCGTCGCTCGACGGCAGGAAATTACAAACGAGATAGGCGACGGGCAGCGCCTTGCCGGTGGGCAATTGCTTGCGACCGACGCACTCATCCATCCACGCCCCGCTGCGCTTGTTCGGGCGCGCATACGCGTCGAGGTAGAAGCTGCCGATGTGCACACCGGCGCTCGTCTCGATGTCGAAGAAGCGCACATCCGGATGCCACACCGGCGCGCCGGGATGCTCCTTGATGCGCAGATCGAAGAGCTTCTCTGCCGTCTGAAACAGGCCGGTCAAAACGTGCGGCAGCGGGAAGTACGGCCGCAGCTCTTCCTGTGAGATGGAATACAGGCTGCGCTGGAGGCGTTCCGAGTAGAAGCCCACGTCCCAGGCTTCGAGCTTGCGACCCGCGAATGTCTCGAGCTCGACGAATTCTTTCTGCGCTGCTGCACGCGCTGAACGCGCCAGACGCTGCAGGAACTCCAGCACTTCCTTCACGCTGGTCGCCATGCGAGTGGCGAGCGCGTAATCGGCGTAGTTGCCGAAGTCGAGCAGCCGCGCGGCTTCGTGCCGGAGGCGAAGGATGTTCTCCATGACAGGAGAGTTATCCCAGCGGCCTGCGTTCGCCCCCTGATCCGATGCGCGCGTCACCCACGCTTCGTACACCGTTCGACGCAGCGGTTCATGCTCCGCGTCGGTGACCACCGCGACATAAGTGGGCTGGTCGAGTGAGAGCAGCCAGCCGTCGAGCTGCTTCTCCTGCGCGCGCCGGCGCGCCATTTCGACGATCGCTTCGTTCAGTCCGCGCAGATGCTCGCGCTCCGTGACGTGATGCGACCACGCGTTCGTGGCATCCAGCACGTTCTCCTCGAAGCGCGCCTGCAGCTGCGTGAGCTCCAGCATCACGGCCTTGAAGCGCCGCTTGCGATCGGAGTCGAGACCCACGCCCGCGAGACGGAAGTCGCGCAGCGCATGCTCGACGACGCGCCGCTGCACCGGCCCGAGAGACGGACCTTCGTGCTTCGCGATGCTGTCGTACGCGCGATAGAGCGGCTCGCTCTGCGCGAGATCGGTCTGGTACGCCGAGAGCAGTGGCAGGCACGCGTTGTAACTGGCGCGCAGCTGCTCCGAATTCAGGACGGCATTCAGGTGGCTGACCGGCGACCACGTACGTGAGATCCGGTGCTGCAGCTCCTCGAGCGGCTCGACGACGTCGGCAAAGGTGGGGTTACCCACGGCCGCCAGCTCGTCGATGCGCGCGCGGCCCGCCGCGAGAATCTCCCGAACGGCAGGTTCGACATGCTCCGGACGGATGACTGCAAACGCGGGGAGCACGGCGTGAGCGAGCAACGGGTTTTCCATGCAGCCATTCTAATCGGACAACTGAGCCTCCATGTACCATGCCGGTCCGGACGGGACAAAGCGGAACTGACAGTGGCGCACGACTACGATCTGGCGGTGATTGGCGGCGGCAGCGGCGGGCTCGCCTGCGCGCGGCGCGCGACGGAGTACGGCGCGAAGGCCGTCGTGATCGAGTCCGGCCGGCTGGGCGGCACGTGCGTGAACGTGGGTTGCGTGCCGAAGAAGGTGATGTGGAACGCCAGCCACATTGCGGAGCGGATTCACGATTCGGAGGGGTACGGCTTCAGCGTCCAGCTCAACGGCCACGACTGGGGCGCGCTGCGCCGGTCGCGGGATGCCTATATCGAGCGCCTGAACGGCATCTACGAGCGTAACCTCGCGAACGGCAAGGTCGATCTGATCCGCGGTTATGCCCGTCTCATCGGCCGCCATGCCGTCCAGGTGGAGGGGCGCACCGTCACGGCACAGCAGATCGTGATCGCGACCGGTGGCAGGCCGATGATCCCGGTGATGCCCGGCGCGGAGCTGGGCCTGACCTCGGATGACTTCTTCAAGCTCGATACGCGGCCACAGCGCGTCACGATCGTCGGCAGCGGCTACGTCG
>Ga0105249_10003889_pt1 | contig 12905 bp, 10 predicted proteins | sample KBSS44metaG_FD_81522 | JGI IMG/M metagenome (GOLD analysis project Ga0105249, IMG submission 81522) | Switchgrass rhizosphere microbial communities from Kellogg Biological Station, Michigan, USA - KBS S4-4 metaG | ecosystem: Host-associated > Plants > Roots > Rhizosphere > Soil | place... | reverse complement strand
TCGCCGTGGTTCAGTACCGGAGGTCGTGGACGATGGAGTCACCGGCAAAATCGTGAATACGCTAGACGAAGCGATACAAACGCTGCCCTCCGTCATTGCGCTAGATCGCCGGGCCGTGCGCCGACGCTTTGAAGAACGGTTTTCGGTCGAGCGTATGGCTAAGGATTACGTTCGGCTCTATCGTGCTCTCGTAAGCCCGGCGGCAGTGGACGAAATCCTTCTTCCCAGCAAAATCCGGACCGCCATCCACGCGGACCAGTAGTGAATCGCCAAGAAACATCTGCTCTGATCGACCAAACGCCGGAAGTTCCGTTCTACATACCGGCGACCGGACCAGCGACTCGGCCTCGACGCACGCTTAAATACAACGATACCTTCGCGGTACTCGACAGCCATGGTGATATCGGTGCATCAAAGGGGGGTCCCGACGGCATCTTCAACCACGACACGCGTTATCTCTCGCGCCTTGAGCTTTTGCTGAATGGGATGCAACCGCTTCTGTTGGGGTCGAATCTCCGCGACGATAACGCGGTTTTGACGGTCGATCTGACAAATCCGGACATCTACTTTGAAGATCGCTTGTTACTTCCGAAAGATGTTATTCATCTTCACCGGACAATCTTTCTATGGAACTCGACGCTTTATCAGCGCATAGCGATCAAAAATCACGGTGATCGCCCACTCGTGACGCGGCTCGCGTTCACTTTCAGCTCAGATTTCAGCGATATTTTCGAAGTGCGGGGTTCGCGCCGAGAGCAGCGGGGCAAATCGACTTTTCGCCTCATCGATCGCAGAGAAATCGCCCTTTGTTATGATGGACTAGATAATCGTCGGCGCGAGACGCGTGTCTCATTTAGTCCCGATCCACAGGTGTTAACGGAATCCGCGGCGCTGTTTCAGGTCAATCTCGAAGCGGCTGAAACGCTCACTGTCTTTGTTGCTATCCAATGCGATCGTCAAGACAGATTCTCAGCACTTCAATTTTTCAAGGCACTCCTGTCTGCCCATCGCGAAGTAAAGGCAATTACACGAGATATCGCGACTGTTGAGACCTCGAACGCCCTGTTCAACGACATGCTGTGTCATTCCCTCTCTGACCTTTATATGTTGAATACACGCACTGAAGAAGGTCCGTATCCTTACGCCGGCATACCTTGGTACTCGACGACATTCGGGCGCGATGGATTGATCACGGCGTTGCAGACCCTTTGGTTTGACCCGCGAATGGCTCGGGGAGTCCTGATGCGGCTCGCGGCGCACCAGGCGAAGGATTTTGACAATCTGTCGGACGCGGAGCCGGGTAAAATTCTTCATGAGATGCGCGGCGGCGAGATGGCGGCACTTCGCGAGGTGCCGTTCGGACTCTATTACGGAAGCGTGGACTCGACTCCGCTATTTGTTCTGCTTGCGTGTCTTTATTTCGAGCGCACGGGCGATGAGAAGTTTTTCCGCTCATTATGGTCTTCGATTGAATCTGCATTGCAATGGATCGACGGACCCGCGGATCCCGACCGGGATGGATTCGTGGAATATCATCGCCAAACGACTGACGGGTTACAAAATCAAGGTTGGAAAGATTCTCACGATTCTATTTTTCATGCGGATGGATACTTAGCGACAGGTCCGATCGCGCTTGCTGAAGTTCAGGCCTATGTCTATGCCGCAAAACGGGCGTTTGCCCGTTGCGCACGACGATTGGGAATAACCGCGCTGGCCACAGCACTAGACGAACAGGCATCCAAGCTGGCCGTGCGTTTCGAAGATTCGTTTTGGTGTGAAGATCTTGGCACTTACGCTCTCGCGCTCGACGGCGAGAAACGACCGTGCCGTGTCCGGACATCGAATGCCGGACAAGTGCTGATATCCGGAATGATCGAGCCGGCTCGCGCGCGAAAGGTGGGGGCAGGGCTGCTTCATCCGAGATTTTTTTCGGGCTGGGGTATTCGGACTGTTGCCATCGGCGAAGCGCGATACAATCCCATGTCCTATCACAATGGGTCCGTTTGGCCGCACGACAATGCACTGATCGCGATGGGTCTTTCGCTTTACGGGATGAAGACGGCCGTAAAGCAGATATTGAGTGCGTTGTTCGAGGCCGGCGGATATATGGACTTGCGCCGACTCCCAGAGCTTTTCTGTGGGTTCAGGCGCGGATGGGGCCGTGGTCCGACTCTTTACCCTGTTGCCTGTTCGCCACAAGCTTGGGCAAGTGCCGCGCCATTTTCACTTCTGCAATCTTGTTTGGGACTCGAGTTCGATCCATTTGCGCAAGAAATCCGTCTGCGCGCACCATGTCTGCCGGAATTTATCGACAAAATAACGATCCGAAATTTGCGGGTAGGTTTGGCAACGGTCGATCTGATTGTTCAAAAGGAAGCAAACGAGGTCGCGGTGCAGGCGCTTAATCATTTCGGAAAAATACGCGTTGTAATTACAAAGGATAGCGATCGATCTACTCACACGGAACCAATTCATCGTTCTGGCGATTGAAAGCATATGACGGATATTGTTGCGCTCACGCTTAATCCGTCGGTCGATATTTCCACCTCGCTGGAACGCCTCGAGCCGGCTCGGAAACTCCGTTGTTCCGCAACTCGCCTGTATCCCGGTGGGGGCGGTGTAAATGTTGCGCGCGTAGCAGGTAGGTTGGGCGCAGGTGTTGAGCTTGTCTATCCGAGTGGTGGTTCGAACGGACAGCTTTTTCGTCGTCTAATCGAGGGGGAAGGGATCCCAAGTCTTGGCATCGATATCACCGAAGAAACCCGCCAGGACCTGACAGTTTTGGAGCGCAGCACCGGCGACGAATACCGCTTTGTCCTTCCCGGCCCCAAAGTTACCGAGCACGAATGGCAAAAGTTTCTAGAGGTTCTCGCTGGTCTCTTGTCACACCCGAAATTCGTCGTTGCGAGTGGAAGTCTTCCTCCCGGTGTGCCGAACGATTTCTACGCACGTGTGGGAAAAATTGTGCGAAAGTTGAAAGCGAAATTCGTATTGGACACTTCAGGCGCTGCTCTTAGATCTGCGTTGGATACGTCCATCTATCTCCTAAAGCCGAATTTGCGGGAACTAAACGAGTATTGGGGATCGGAGCTCGAAGACGAAGGGGAAATTGTCGATGCTTGTCAAAAAATCAGACGAGATCATCCAATCGATGTTATCGTGACATCGCTCGGCGCAAAAGGGGCCCTGCTGGTTTCTTCGGACGGAGTTTGGCGAGCTTATTCGCCCCCGGTTCGTGTAGTCAGCACGGTTGGCGCGGGAGACTCGTTTCTCGGCGCGATGGTTTCAGGGCTAACCGCGGGTAAATCGCTTGCTGATGCGTTCGCTCAAGCTGTGGCCGCAGGAACCGCTGCAGTTTTGACGCCGGGCACGGCGCTCTGCAACAGTCAAGATGTATCGACTATGCTTAGACAAGTGAAGCTGCAACGCGTTAAGGAACCGATTAAATCTAGTTGGGCCTGATGCGGCGAGGGGAACTCTTAGCCGTCGGCTCGCGGCGTGGAGGCATAAAGTCGGCCAGCATTGTCATTTCATCGTAAGTCATCTGGAGTGACAGCAAAAAGTTTTCGCCCCAGAACTTGATATCGTTCTGTTCAAGCACTTTCATCATGCTCTGATGCCGCTCGATACGCTCTACTTGCGGCATCGCAAGTGCGCGTGCGATGGCCAAGGCGACCGCCTCGGAGTCGTAGGGATTGACCAGTAGCGCCGATTGGCATTCTTGTGCCGCACCTGCAAAACGCGAAAGCACCAAGACACCCGGGTCATCGGCGCGCTGACAAGCGACATATTCCTTGGCGACAAGGTTCATCCCGTCGCGCAGCGGAGTGACAAGCCCAACCCGCGCCGAACGATAAAATCCCGAGAGTGTCACGCGGCTATAAGATTGATTGATATAGCGAATAGGCGTCCACGAAGCTTCTCCGTGGTTGCCGTTGATCCTGCCAGCTGCGGAGCTTACAGCCTTTTCTATTTCGAGATATTCCCGAATTTTGGTCCGACTCTTCGGCGTGATTTGCAGATATGTTACCTTATCGTGCCAAGCCGGATTTCCCTCCAAGAAACGCTCGAACGCCTCCATACGTTGAACAAGCCCTTTGCTGTAATCTAGGCGGTCCACTCCAATCAACATTGCCCGTCCGACAAGGCTGTGTTTCACGCGCCGAACGATCGCGGACTGGCTTGCCTTGTCAGCCCATTCTCTCATCTCTTCGGTTTGCACACCTACAGGAAAAGTGCCGAGCCTCACGGTATTCCGCCCGTCCGAAAATATCTTTAGATCACGGCTTGCTAGCTTGCACTCGTGGGTAAGATATCTCGCGCAATTGAGGCTATCGATATCGGTCTGGAATCCAACTAGATCGTAATGAATAAGCGTTGAAAACAGCTGCTCGTGATTGGGGAGCGCAGTGAGAATTTCTGGAGGAGGAAGCGGAATATGCAGGAAGAAGCCGATTTTGTTCCTGTGGCCACGCTGCCGCAAGGCATGCGCAAGGGGGATGAGATGATAATCGTGAACCCAGACAATGTCGGTCGGCTTCAAGACTTTATGAAGTTCGGACGCGAAGTGTTCATTCACCCGCATGTAACCTGAGAGATCGCGGCGAGAATATTCGGCCAAATCTAGGCGGTAATGTAATATCGGCCACAAGACGCGGTTGGCGAACCCGTTGTAATATTCTCGGTAATCCTCTTCAGTGAGGTCTGTGACTACAGTCTGTCGATTGTCATTGGAATTTGTGACTCTAGTTTCTACTTCGCCCTGTTTAACGACGCGGCCACTCCAGCCAAACCAAATTCCCGCATGATTTTTAAAAACCTCTTGGAGCGCAACCTCAAGCCCGCCGGCTCGCGAACCTCCGCGCGGATTGATCGAAACTCGATTGGAAACGACAACTATCCGCGCCAATAGCGATCCTCCCAAGTGCGCGAAAGACGCATAGCAGAAAGAATAAGCCCCGCCATCGAATAGGTTTGGGGAAAATTTCCCCATAATTCGCCTGTCGCTGGGTGAATGTCTTCTGACAAGAGTCCGTAACGATTTCTGTGTTTGATCGCGTCACGAAATAGGTCGCGAGCTTCTTCTCGCCGGCCAAGCGACCACCACGCGTCTATCAGCCAGAAACGGCATACCAAAAACGCCGTTTCCGGTAGCCCAAAGTCGTCGGCCGTCGTGTAACGCATAACATTGTTGTTTCGGAAAAGCTCAGTTTCGATCGCCGAAACTGTCTTAACGAAACGCGGGTCATTCGCCTCGACCAATCCAAGCTCGGCGAGCAACAAGCAACTCGCGTCGAGATCGTCTGAACCAAATGCCACCGTGAATGCCTGCCGCTTCGGATTCCACGCATGTTCGAGGAGTGGCTCTTCGATCGCGTGTGCCATTTCGGCCCAAACCTGCTCGCGGTGACTTAGCCCGATATGTCCTGCGATCGCTGCAAGGCGGTTACACGCCGCCCAGCACATCGCAGCCGAGTGCGTATGGACGCGTTGACGCCCACGGTACTCCCAGATTCCGGCGTCGGCAGCTAGAGCGATATTGGCCGCCTGCGTACCAAGCGGCTCAAGCGCCGAAAATAATTCGCTGTCGGCGAGTCGGGGCAAGCGATGATCGAAGAACATAGGCATCGCCGCCAGAATGATGCTCCCATAGGTGTCGTGTTGTCGTTGTTCGACGGCTTGGTTTCCGACGCGCACAGGTCCATGCCCGCGATAACCCTTCAAATCGGGAGCGATGTATTCGTTCATCGATTGTGTTGGCACGACAGAATAGACCGGTTTCAGCAAGTCGTCCGCAGTTCCGGCAATACCGAGAATGAAAGAAATAAAATCCTCCATGGTCTTAGTCGCACCGATTCGGCTGAGTGCCTTGACGACGAAGTACGCATCACGCAGCCAGCAATAGCGGTAGTCCCACGTTCGGCCGGAATTCGGCGCTTCGGGGATCGAGGTGGTATGGGCGGCGACGATGCCGCCGGTTTCCTCGAAATTGGAAAGCTTCAGAGTTATAGCAGCACGGATGATTTCATCCTGCCAGTCGTACGATATCGAAAGGCTGCGAACCCAGTCCATCCAGTAATCGCGTGTGCTCTTCAGAAATTCTTGGCATGTCGAATCAAGTTCACCCAGAAAAGGCTCTTCGTTGCCGAAAACAAGATGCACTGGCCGGTTGAGCAAGAATGGTGCTTCGCTATCAATGTAAGAGAGCGGCGCGTCGGTAGTGAGCCGAACGACCGACTTATCGCCCCAATAGTCAATGTGGTTGCTCCCGATTGACTTGCGTTTAATTGGACCGCCGTAGTTGGAGGCAGGTCGGACACGAATCGTAACTCGGGGGAGACCTTTGAGTGGTTCGATGATTCGTATGAGTTGCGGTGGTCGGGTAATGCGCCCAAAATTTCGAAATCGCGGCGCGAAATCCGTCACTCGTACTTGGGCGCCGTCACTGGAGGTGAGCATAGTGACCACGATCGCGGAGTTCCTTAGATAGGCGGACTCCGTATTTGCCAGATTGTTGAGGACCACATCGGAAAATCCCTTCTCTTCGTCGCCAGCAAGCAGTCTGCAGAAAACAGGATCGCTGTCGAAGCGTGGAAAGCACCACCAGACTAGCTGAGCCAACGGATTGACGAGTGCAGCCGTACGGCAATTTCCAATCACAGCGAGATCGAGATTACTTTGGCTCATGGAATGTGCCCTGCTTTCGCGAGCCGCTCTAGCCAATCGCGCACCTCAAGGGCGTCCCGAAACATTCCGGTCGCGCCCGGAAGCCTGCGGCCAACCGAATAACCGACGCCGTTAAATTCCGGCAAAATGGCGAAGGCGGCTTCGTCGGTGATGTCGTCGCCGATGAAGACCGGTACACGATCGCGAAAGGGAGCATGATTCATTAAGTTGCGAATGCCCGTACCTTTCGTAAAACGAGACGGTTTCACTTCCATCACGGCTTTTCCCATTAGAATCTCCACCCCGCTGTCGGGATGATTAGCGACGATCGACGACAGCTGTTTGTGCAGACTCTTCTCGTTTTTCGGCGCCTTTCGGTAGTGGAATGCGATCGAGTAACCTTTGTCTTCGATAAGGATATTTTCAGCGACAGCTGCAATCAGTTTCTCTTTTAAAAGCGTATCTATTGATAGCGAGGGCCGAGTGGTTGGCGCGCTCGCTGTGCGGCGGATTTCGGCGCCATGGCCACCGATGGCCGGTAATTTTAGCGGCGAAAAAATTCTGTCGAGATCGGCTAGAGGCCGCCCACTTACCAAGGCAACAGCGCCTTTGGTGAGATCTCCTAGGCGATTCAAAGTATTTCGCAGGGTGTGTGGAACATTTACCTCCGAGGGGGTCATAGCGAGGTCGAGGATGGTGCCATCGACATCCAGCAAAATGGCCACTTTCGCGATCGCAAAACTGCTGAAAACGGTCATGAAACTCTTTTTGCCATATTCGGCTGAAAGCGCTGGCTGCATTATGGCTGTTCAATCAGAGGGCTGCTCAATAACATTATAACGCGTTCGAACCCATTGAGTTCAAAAGCGTTTATTTGATAATCGCGAACGCTAACGCGGTTTGGGACAGGGAAGTTAGTGAAAGATACCGAAATTCTTCTAGCTGACGTTGGTGGAACGAAGACGCGAATAGCCGTGGGAACTAAGCGCCGCGGGCTTGGCGATATAAAATCGTTCTTCAATGATGATGTGTCGGACTTTGCTGAGCTTCTGAATCAGCAAATGGCACTCGCGGCAAAGCGACCCAAGATCGCCGTGTTCGGTGTAGCAGCACCTGTAGACGGCGATCGAATCGAGCTAACAAATAGAAATTGGTCCTTTTCGCGCGAAAAATTAAAACGGAAACTGAAACTAGATCGGATGCTTGTCATCAATGATTTTGTCGCTGTCGCGCACGCGACGGAAGCATTCAAACCGAAGGATGTCATGCGCATTGGTGCGGCGGTCCGTGCGCGGGGGACGCGCCTTGTTTGTGGGCCGGGCACCGGTTTTGGTGTATCGGCTTTGATACAAACAAGCGGAAAACCGATCGCAATTCCCAGCGAAGGGGGCCATATGCTGCTCTCACCAGCCGATAGAACGGAAGCTCGAATTTTCGCCGAGTTTCTGGAGCATCATACGCCTCCGACGATCGAAGACGTGCTTTGCGCTCGCGGTCTTCAGCGGTTGCACCAAGTGTTGTTCGGTAGGGCTCTGAGTTCAGATAAAATTGTCGCTGCGGCAAAGACCGGGGAAAAGGACGCGCTTTGGACGATCGAGCATTTTCAAAGATTATTGGGCCGTGTAGTGCGCGATTTTGTGTTGACGTTTGACGCGCATGGCGGAGCCTTCATCGCCGGCGGGGTCGGTCGTGGGATTGCGGTGCTGATGACGCCCGTTTTTCGTGAAGCATTCGAAACCCATCCCCGCTTTGGCGATCGACTCAAGAAAATACCGACCTACTTTGTCGTTCACCCTGCCCCGGGGTTACTCGGAGCGCTGGCGTTTTTCCGACGATACAGGACAGCAATTTGATGCGATAGAGAGAGCGTCTAGGCCGCTAACATTTCGAGACATGCAAGCAAGAGACGGAAGGCGTCGTAGAGCCAAAGCTCGGGAACGGAACCACCATCAGAGTGAGGAGTTCTCCTTGAAAACAGGAGGACGATCATGCCCCGTATCGGCCACTATGACCACCACTTGGATCACGAGTCGGCGCCCCCGTCCTACATTATCTTTTTGATACTTGCCGCTGCCGCCATCTCGATGACTGTTCTTATGCTCTGGGTGATGGCACCGACTCGTACGGATATAGGTAGTGCAACTACCCCGACGACGATGTCGACAAGGACGCCGGCTGCGCCCCAACCGACACCGCCCGCGCCCTAACCGCACAGCGGGAACCCAGTATTCGCAGGCACCATATTCGGCGAGCCGTTCGTCGCTCTGCATTGGTCATGGAAATGTGATGCGTCCATCGACGACGATCCGGCCGAATGCACTACAACCATTTCTTCGGAAGAGGGAAGTATTTTGAATTCGTTGCAGTTCTTCTTGTACTTCGTGTACCCCACATCATTTATCCTGTCTTGGGCTGGAAAAAACCCCGGCTTTGAGCCGGGGTTTTCGCTGCGCGATGTCGACATTTTACTTCAGGCGCCCGCCTACGACATCCCAATTGATGATGTTTTCCAGAAGTGCCTTTACATGATCGGTACGGCGATTTTCGTAGTCGAGATAGTACGCATGCTCCCATACGTCCACACCGAGGATTGCTGTTTTGCCTGATGTCAACGGACCGTCGCCACCGGATGTGTTGAGGATCGCGAGCTTGCCGCCATCTTGCACAAGCCATGTCCAACCTGATCCGAAAACAGTGCCGGATGAGGCAATCATCTTGGTTTTTAGTTCGTCAAGGCTGCCGAATGACTCGTTAATGAGCTGCGCGAGTTTTCCGCTCGGTGCCTTGGCGCCGCCTGGCTTCAGCATTTGCCAGTAGAGTTCGTGATTCCACGCCTGTCCAGCGTTGTTGAAGAATCGGCGATCCGTCGGCTCCTTGTTTCCTTCAATGATGATCTGTTCAAGACTCATCGTTGAATACTTCGTATCTTTTGTGATGTTGTTCAGATTCGTATAGTAGCTCGCATGATGCCTGCCATAGTGCAGCGTCACGGTGCGTGCGCCAATTGTTGGTGCAAGTTGTGACTCATGAAATGGCAATGGCGGCTGTTTGAACGGGCCGGCTGGAGGTGTAGGTGCCGCCGGCTGCGCTTGCGCCTGCGCGATGTGAGGCCGTACGAGTGTAGCGGCTGCTGCGGTCGCGACGAAAGTGCGACGGGTTATTTTCGACATTGGTAATGCTCCCTGGTTTTTATATGGCTCACCCGGCACCGCTCCCGCCGGTGTCGGTCCTCTTATGGCGTTTGACATAGTAGAGTGAAGGACCCGCGATCAACGAGCCTGATATGGAGTTGCGGTCGTTAACTGCAGTCATAGGGTATCGATGAGCAAGACAGACCCGGTGCCGTGGCAACGACGAAAATGCGGCACCGAAAGTCTACAAGGTCTTTGCGAATTCGCTTACGAGAAACACGCCACTTCATCTTCGGAATGATTTCCGAAATCGATAAAGATGGCCTGCCACGCACTAATTTCACGACATGTGTCTTCGCCTTCATTGCCAGTCATGCCCCCGGTGGAGATGCCGCCTGTATTCGTGATCTTTTTCTTCATGCCCATTTTTTCCATCGAAGATTGAGCGATGCGGCGGAAACTCGAAGTCGATACCCGTACACCTTCAGTCGAATAGGCCACGCCCGAGGGTTTTTGAAAGGCACCTAAGCCAAAAATAGAGATCGCCGCGATGACTAAGATGAGCGAAATCGAAATGAGGAAGGCGCGCATTGGAAGTCTCCCTGTAACGAACACCGTTATGATCGTTGCCCAAAGTATGAGTGATAATCTGTCCAACCTCAAGGTGGAAAGCCTTATTGGCCAAAAGCGCCAGGAGAATAGACAAGAGCAAGCCGCCCTATCAGACTATACGGATGTCACAATGGATCAAATGAGATGTCGTTTTCTCGCTTGTGCGCTGCTTTCGGCCTGCTCACTTTCTTATTGACCGAAACCGCTATCGCGCAGCTCCGTGGCCACGGTGGACCCGTACGGGCGGTTTCAGTGTCGGCCAACGGCAAGGTAGTTTTGTCGGGAAGTTTCGACAGTTCCGCAATTCGCTGGTCCCTCGAACGTAATGCCGCAGTGCAAGTTCTACGCTTTCACGAAGGTGCGGTGAACGCAGTCGCAATCATACCGGACGGCAGACTCGTGACTGCAGGCGAAGACGGCCGGATAGCTCTTTGGCGTGAGGGCGAACCGCAACCGATGAAGATTTTCGAAGGACACAAGGCGCCTGTAGTGTCGCTCGCTATCTCGCCCGATGGGTCGTTGATCGCATCGGCCTCCTGGGATTGGACCGTCCGGCTATGGCCGGTCGGAGGGGGGCCACCCCGAGTACTGGAAGGTCATCGGCAGAGCGCGAATGGTGTCGCCTTCACGCCCGAGGGAAAATCAGTAGTGAGTGTTGGCTATGACGCTACGGTGCGTATCTGGCCCCTAGCTGAGGGCGCGTCACCTATGATCGCGACGTTGCCAACACCATTCAATTCTGTGGCCGTCGCAAATGACGGAGAAATTGCTGCGGCTGGTGCTGACGGGAAGATTTATTTTCTTTCGCCGGCTGGCGATAAACGCGGCGAAGTCGAGATAGCTCCAGCGCCAATCATATCGATCGCGATTTCGGGTGATGGAGCGCTGGTTGCCGCTGCTGGCATTCGCGGGTCCGTGGGAATTGTCGAGCGCAAGCGTCGCAATTTGGCACGAACGCTCGTTGGCCCCGGTTTGCCAGTCTGGTCTGTCGTTTTCGCGCCAGACAACCGCACACTAATAACTGGGGGCGCTGACCGTCTTGTTCGCCGCTGGGATGCAAATACCGGTGAGCACCTTGGCTCGGTTTCGATGGGAGGGCTCGAAGATCCGCTTGCAGCTTATGCGGATGACCGCGGCGCAGAGGTGTTTCGTGCTTGTGTTGCATGCCACACGCTGGCACCGGACGAAGGCAATCGCGCGGGACCAACGCTGGCCGGAATCTTCGGTCGCAAGATCGCAACGCAGCCAGGTTACAATTTTTCGCCGGCGCTGAAGCAGCTCAATATCGTCTGGACACCGGAAACCGTCGCAAAATTATTCGAAGTCGGTCCGGCGGCCTATACGCCAGGAACCAAAATGCCGGAGCAGAAGATCGGCGCACCTGAGGATCGGGACGCTTTGGTGCGATTTCTGGAAAAAGCGACAAAGCCAAAATGAACGATCAGGACTTGGGCTCACGCTCTTCTCGCTCACGCAGATAATCCTCAGTAGTTCGCACATTCGGGCGCGGCGGAGCGCCATACGGATCGAACGAATCCTTGGTGACCGCTACCACACGGCAGTTGTCACACATCTTTAGCGTCTCCAGCCGTTGCGGCGCGTTCTGGAACATCCAATGCTTGCCTTCGAGCTTGGCAGCGACGCGCTCGATCGTACTCCTGGTGCCGAAGGGTTTGCCGCAGCTGATGCAGTGAAACGGCTCTTCTTGCTTCAATACGCGTGCCGTAGCTGTTGCTGCACGGAAATCGAGTTGCGGCACAAGACTGATCACTTTCTCAGGGCAGGTTGCCTTGCAGAGCCCACATTGCACGCAAGCATCTTCCGAGAATTTGAGCAGCGGCTTTTCCTGATCGTCGCCCAAGGCACCGGTCGGACAAGCGGAAACGCAGGCAAGGCAAAGTGTGCAACCCTCTACATTGATCTCAATCTTGCCGAACGGCGCGCCTTCCGGCAGCACGATTACATCGACGGGTGCGGGTGCAGCACGCTGCAATTCGCGCAAGGCGAGACGCTGCATATCGCGCTTTGCCCCTAGCGGCTGAAAGCTTGCAGGGTTTCTGACGACATCGCTTGCTTCGATTTCGCGCAATGCCCTTCCGAGCGCGTCGGGATCATCGGTCTCCAAAGTCGCAATACGGCCTGTGCCAAAACCGAGGCCAGCGAGAATCGGTTCCGTGAGCGCGATAGTTTTCGCGATTCCGCTCACATCGTGACGCGGTCTCGCGTGCATAAGAAAGCGTAACGCCGAAGCGCCATAAGCGAAAGCCGCGGCGACAACCTCAATTCCGATTTGCGTTACTTCGTTGACGGCGAGCGGAAGCACGTTCGCTGGCAGGCCGTCGCCATGGCGTGCTAGCGCATCTATTAGTTGGTTGCCATGAGCGTCGTCGTGCAAAATCAGGATCGGTCGCACCCCCCCCGCTTCGCGATAAACTGTCAGCAGTGTGCGCAATTTGCGCATCAACGTATCCACGGGCGGTAGCGCATAGGAAGCCG
>Ga0105249_10003887_pt1 | contig 12906 bp, 13 predicted proteins | sample KBSS44metaG_FD_81522 | JGI IMG/M metagenome (GOLD analysis project Ga0105249, IMG submission 81522) | Switchgrass rhizosphere microbial communities from Kellogg Biological Station, Michigan, USA - KBS S4-4 metaG | ecosystem: Host-associated > Plants > Roots > Rhizosphere > Soil | place... | reverse complement strand
CTCGACCTCGATTTCGTCTCGGTCACCTACGGCGCCGGCGGCTCGACCCGCCAGGGCACGGTCGAAGTCACACGGCGGCTGAAGGACGAGCTGGGGTTGGAGACGATGGCCCACCTCTCCTGCGTCGGCGAGACGACCGAGGGGCTGGCGGCGACGCTCGACCGGATCGAGGCGGCCGGGATCGAGAACGTCTTCGCGCTGCGCGGCGATCCGCCGCGCGGGCAGGAGGACTTCGTCCAGCCCGAGGGCGGCCTCGGGTCGGCCGCGGAGCTGGCCCAGTTCATCGACGCCGGCTGGGACTTCTCGGTCGGCGGCGCCTGCTTCCCCGAGGTCCACCCCGAGGCGCCCGACCTCGACACCGACCTCTCCTACCTGAAGCTGAAGGTCGATTCGGGGGCGGACTTCCTGATCACCCAGCTCTTCTTCGACAACCAGGTCTACTTCGACTTCGTGCGGGCGGCGCGGGCGAAGGCGATCGAGGTGCCGATCATCGCCGGCGTCGTCCCGGTCGCCAGCTACGAGCAAACGAAGCGGATCTGCGGACTCTGCGACGCGACGATCCCCGAGCCGCTGGAGCGCGCCTTCGAGGCGGCCGGCGGCGACCCCGAGCGCGAGTTCGAGCTGGGGGTCGCGTTCGCCGCGCAGCAGTGCGCTGAGCTACTGATCGCCGGCGCCCCGGGCATCCACTTCTACGCGCTCAACCGCGCGCGCGCGACCCGCGCCGTGCTCGGCTCGCTGCGCGCCTCGCGGCCGTGGGAGCGGACCCGCGGCGCCATGCTGGGCGCTGCGGTCGAGGCCGAATAGCTGCGCTTTAGGCAAGCCGAATAGTCTTCCCGCGCGATGGCGAAGGGGGACCGCAACCGAGACGAGCTGCGGCGCGAACGCGTCGAAGCCGAAGCGGCCGCGGCGAAGGGCGGCCGCAACCGCCTGCTGCTCGCCTACGGCGCCGCCGCTGCGGTTGTGGTGGTGATCGCCGTGGTCGTGGTCGTCCTCGTCAGCGGTGGCGGCGATGACCAGAGCAGCGCGGCAGTAACCGGCCAGCTCGACGAAGGCGGCGCCCACATCAACCTCAACCTCTCCTACGGCTCGACCAACGGGATAACCCCCGACGAACGCGCCGGGATCGTGCCGCCGGCGGCGAAGACGACCGACCTGACGGCGGCCGCGAAAGCCGCCGGCTGCAAGGTCGAACTAAAGCTGCCCGACGAGGGTCACGAGCACATCCCGCCGGGCTCTGAGGTGCCCGACTACAAGACCAACCCGCCGACCTCGGGCCCGCACGTCGAACCGCCCTACCAGCAGGCCGACGGCGCCTACACCGAAACGCCGGCGGAGATCGACTACGTCCACTCGCTCGAGCACGGCCGGCTGGAGATCCAGTACTCGCCCGACCTGCCCGAACAGGCGCAGCTGGAACTGAAGGGCCTCTACGACACGATGTACGGGGCCTCGCTGCTGTTCCCCAATCCGAAGATGCCCTACGAGGTTGCGGCGACGACCTGGACCAACATGCTGACCTGCCCCAAATACGAGGGCGCGAAGACGCTCGACGCGATCCGCGCTTTCGGCAAAGCGACCTGGGGCAAGTACGGTGGCGAGCCGGTGCGGGCCTTCAAGTTCACCGGGCCGACGCCGGCCGAACCGGAAAGCTGATCACCCCCCAAGAGGGGTTCAGGGGACGCGGTAGGCGGGGAAGTAGCCGCCGGCGTCGCAGCCGGCGCTGAGCCGCTCGTAGGCGGCGGGGTCGCAGACGACCTCGGAGGTCGTCCACTGCTCCTCGCGGTTGGCGAAGCCGCGCTTGAACTCCTCGAGCGCGTCGCCGCGGCTGATGCCGCCGCCGAGATTGAGCGGCATCCCCAGCTCCTCGGCGTGGTCGACCAGCAGCGCGACGACGTTCTTCATCGGCGAGTCGGCGAGGTGGGCGTCGGCGCTGCCGCTGAGGTAGTAGTGGAGGTAGCCGTCGCTGACCGTGGCGAGCGAGGCGGCGGCGAGCGCGCCCTCTGGGTCGGTGGCGAGGGCAAGCCAGGTGCGGTCGGCCACCAGCACCTGGTCGAAGTAGGAGCGGCCGAAGAAGTAGTGGTCGGCGGCCTCGGTGCGGCGCATCGTCTGCTCGTAGAGGTCGACGAAGCCGGCCCGATGCGCCTCGCTCGTCTCGCTGCCGTGGATGAGCTCGACCCGGTAGCCGTTCTCGAGGTTGCGGCGGATCTGGCGGCGGTCGGAGGGGCGGCTCTTGCGCGGCAGCGCCGGGTCGGCGATCTCGACGACGTTGCGCGGCGTCGCGCCCACGAGGGGCGGCGGCGCGCCGAGCCGGTGGCGAAAGAAGGCGCTGACCAGACCGGTGGCCGAGAAGTCGACGGCGGCGGGGTCGACGACCACCCCCGCGGGAGCGGCGAGGCCGGGGAAGCCGTAGGGCGACGTGGCGTCACGCTCGGGTCCCGCACCGATCGCGCGGACCAGCAGCGGCGCCAGCAGCTCGGCCCCTTCGTCGGTCTCGATCCGCAGCGTGTGGGTGGCACCCTCGGCGGCGAGGAACTGTGGCGAGCGGAAGAAATCAATCGAGGCGGCGGCCGCGCCGCCGTCCTCGATCAGCTCGGCTCGGGCGTAAGGCGCTGCGCCGGTCACCCCAGCAGGTCCGCGGTGGCGGCGCGGAACTCGTCGGGGAGGACGCCCCAGACCTCGCAGTCGTCCGGGGGGCCGTCTTTGCGCGCCAGGTGAGCGCGCATCGTCCCCTCGTATTTCCAGCCGAGCCCGGCGACCGTCTTCTTGGCGATCTCGTTGCGGCCCGGGATGCGGCCGTAGACGCGGTGGGCGCCGAACTCGTCGAAGGCCTTGGCGATCGTCAGCGCCTCGGCGCGGCGGCCGACCCCCTTGCCGCGCACGTCGTCGCCGATCAGCGCCCCGAGCTCGGGCGCGGTCTGCCGGAAGAGCCCGTAGAGCGCGGTGAAGCCGACCGGCTCCGCGTAGCCCTCGACGACTATCGCGTACTTGCGGTCCTCGCCCGAGTCGTCCATCGCCCGAGTGGTCCAGGCCTCGGCCTGCTCGGGCGTGAACTCGTCGCGCTGCTCCATCAGCGAGGCGGTCGCCGCCGGGTTGTTGAACCAGCGGTGGACCGCGGCGGCGTCGCCCTGCTCAAACCGGCGCAGCGTCACCTCGGGGCGGTCAGGGCTCATGGCGCGAACCCTATCCCGACTGGTCGATGGGCCGATTTCGTGCCAATAGCTCCCGAAATCGGCCCATCGGCCCCTCAGTCTGGGGCGAGGCCCTGGCCGGTGAGGACGAGCCAGACGGTGCGGGCGAGGATGCGGGCGTCGAGGGCGGCGGAGCGGCGGTCGACGTATTCGACGTCGAGCTCGATCCGCTCCTCCCAGGGGATGCCGGCGCGGCCCTGAACCTGGGCCCAGCCGGTGATCCCCGGTAGCACCTCGTGGCGGCGTTTCTGGTGCGGGGTGTAGGCGACGACCTGGGCAGGGATCGTCGGGCGCGGACCGACGATCGCCATCTCGCCGCGCAGCACATTGACGAGGTTGGGGACCTCGTCGAGCGAGGTGCGGCGCAGGAAGCGGCCGGCACCGGTGACGCGGGGGTCGTCGCGGAGGATCGCGATGCCGACCCCGACCGGATCGGAACCGAGTTCCATCGTCCGCAGCTTCAGCAGCTCGAACTCGGCACCGCCGAGGCCGACGCGGCGCTGCCGGTAGATCACCGGGCCGCGGCTGCCGAGCTTGATCCAGATCGCCGCCGCCAGCAGGAAGGGCGAGAGGACCAGCAGTCCGAGGGCGGCGACGGCGCGGTCGAAGATCGGCGGCATCAGCGGGTGCCCTCGGCCTTCTGCCAGCGACCGCTGGCGCCGTGGCGCAGCCGGTCCCAGAGGCCGAGCGCGATCGCGGCAGTGGTCTCGACGTAGTAGCGGGCGATCCGCAGCGGGGTCAGCGGGAAGGGGCGGGCGAGGAGCGCGGCGGCGAGGAGCGCCAGCTGGGCAACGAAGAGCAGGACGTAGACCCAGCCGTCGCCGAGCAGCAGCGCGTTGGCGACGAAGGCGACGAGGTGTAGCAGCGGGCTGAGGTAGCGGAGCAGGCGGTGGGAGAAGAGCTCGAAGGCGTAGAGCGGCGAGTAGCCGCGCGGCGAGACCATTCCTTCGCCGACGACGATGTCCCAGAGGCCGACCATCATCCGCCGTTTGCGGGCCAGCTCGCCGCCGAGCGTCGGCACCATCTTCTCGCTGGCCCGCGCCTCGGGGGCATAGAGCGAGCGGAGGCGCCGCTTGGCGAGGAGGAAGGGGAAGCTGAGGTCGTGGCTGCCGCTGGCGGCGAGCGGCAGGTAGGCGTCGCGGCGGACCGCGTAGATCGCGCCGTTGCCGCCGGTGACCCCGGCCAGCGCCGACTCCATCTCCCGCACCGCCATCTCGTAGCGCCAGTAGGCGCCCTCGAGGTTGTCGCCGGCCTCGTCGACGAAGCGGACCTGGCCGCAGACGTAACCGACGCCGCGGTCGGCGAAGGGGGCGACGAGGCGACGCAGGGCGTCCCGGGCCCAGGTGCTGTTGGCGTCGGAGAAGGCGAGGACCTCGCCCGCGGCCTGCTCGGCGGCGGCGTTCAGCGCCGCGACCTTGCCGCCCGGCGGCAGCTCGAGGACGAGGCCTGCACCGGCTCTGCGGGCGAGCTCGGCGGTGCGGTCGCTGGAGCCGTCGGAGGCGACGATGACCTGCAGGCGGTCGCGGGGGTAGTCGAGGGCGAGCGCGTTGGCGACTTTGTCCGCGATCACCTCCTCCTCGTCGTAGGCGGGGACGATCAGGGAGACGGTGGGCGGGTCCGAAGGCGCCGGCCTGTGACGCCGGCGGTCACGGGTTCGTACCAGCACCGCCAGCACCAGCGGGTAGCCGAGGTGGGTGTAGACGAGCAGGCCAGCACTGAGCCAGAAGAGGATCGCGGCGATCGTCGTCATGCCCAGGCGGCGAGCAGCTCGCGGTAGAGGTCGAGGGTGAGGCGGCCGGCCTCGTCCCAGGAGAAGGGACCGGTGGCGGCGCGGGCCGCGGCGGCGGCCAGCTCGGCGCGGACCGCCTCGTCGCCGACCAGCCCGGCGAGGGCGGCGGCGAGGGCGTCGACGTCGCCGGGCGGAACCAGCCGGGCGGCGCCGGTTGCGGCGACCTCGGGGAAACCGCCGACGGCACTGAGGACCAGCGGCTTGCCGAAGGCGAGGCCGGTGTAGAGGACCCCCGAATGCTCAGCGTCGAGATAGGGCAGCGCGATGATGTCGGCGCGGCGGAAGATCGCCGGGATCTCGGTGTCCTCGACGAAGCGGGTGACGAAGCGGACCCGGCCGGGCGCGGCGTCGGCGAGCACGCGCAGCGGCTCGACGTCCATCCGGGGGTTGCCGACGATCCACAGCTCCGCCCCCTCGAGCCGGGCGAACGCCTCGAGCAGGTTCTCCAGCCCCTTGTAGGCACGGATCAGGCCGAAGGAGAGGATCACCGGTCCCTCTGCCCCCTCGAGCTCCTCCGGCAGCGGCTTCTCGTCCCCGAGCCGGGTCAGGTAGTCGAAGGCGCCGTGGGGGATGACGCGGACGCGGTCGGCCGGCAGGCCGACCTCATCGCGCAGCCGCGCGGCGCCGTGCTCGGAGTGCGCGACGACGGCGTCCATGCGGCCGAAGACCCGACGGGCCGAGGCGACCTGGCGGCGGCTCGGGCTGGCGGGAAGAATGTAGTGGGCGGTCATCACCCGCGGCCGGGTCGGCGGCAGCAGGCGGGCGTCGAGGCCGGGCAGGGTGAGCCACTGGTAGTGGACGACGTCGGCGTCGGTCGGGGCGCGGCGGAAGCGCCGCATGTCGCCGAGGTGCTCGGCGAGCTTGAAGCCGAGGCGGCCACGGGCGGCGAGCCCGCGTTCGGCGCTGCGCCTGTAGAAGCGCTCGTCGACCGTGTAGCCGTCGACGGCCGGAACCTCGCCGTAGAGGAACTTGGTGGTGACCAGCTCGACCTCGGCACCCGCTCGAGCCAGCGCCGCCGCGAGGGCGCGGTCGTAGGGCGGGGTGAAAGCGGATGGGTCGACTAGCTGGACCCGGACGGGTGTTGCACGCTCTTGCGACAGAACAGGCGATTATGGTCGGCCTGTTGGCCCCCACGCTCTCCTACTGTGTCGTGAACACGGACGGCCGCGAGCTCCTGCTCGCCTGCCTCGACGCGATCGACCGCACCCACCCAGCCGGGGTCGAGCGCGAGGTGCTGGTCCTCGACAACGGCTCGGCCGACGGCTCGGCCGCGGCGGTCCACGCCCGCGGCGGCGAGGCGGTGCTGATCGAACGCGAGCGTCGCACCGGCAAGGCGGAGAACGACTCGACCCTGATGCAGGAGGCGAAGGGTGAGTACTGCCTGCTGCTGAACGAGGACTCCGAGCTGCGGCCGGGGGCGGTGGCAGCGCTGCTGGCGGCGCTCGATGCCGACCCGAAAGCTGCGGCGGCGACGCCGCAGCTGCTCGACTCGGACGGCCGCCCGACCCCCTGCGCCTGGCGCTTCCCGGGTGTCGGGACCGCGCTCGCCGGCGCCCTCTTCCTGCACCGGCTCTCGACCGTGCAGAGCAAGGGTGGCGCGACGCGGCGGGTCGACTGGGCGCAGTCGAGCGCGCTGCTCGTCCGCCGTGCGGCCGCCGAGCAGGTCGGTTACATGGACCCCGACTTCTTCGTCTACTACGACGAGTGCGACTTCGCCAAGCGGCTGACGGAGGTCGGCTGGCACGAGCTGTTCGTCCCCGCCGCGCAGGCGGTCCACCACGACCAGCTCGCGACTGACCTCGCCGCCGGTCTCCCGCGCATCGTCGAGTTCCATCGCAACCGCGACCTCTACATGCGCAAGCACCACGGCGGTGCGGCGGCACTCGCGGTGCGCGGGCTCACCGCCTGGGCCTACGCGGTGCGCGCTGTCGTCGCCAGCCTCCGGCGCCAGCCGACGGCGCCGATCTTCCGCGCCCACGCCCGCCAGGCGCTCTTCCCCAGCCGCGGTGAATCGATTCGCGACCGCGCCGAGGCAGCCAATCACAGCCGCTCAGCCTAAGAGGTGCCTAGCGCTCGAGCGGGAACTCGCCTTCGACGCAGATGCCCCAGCGCACCGTCTCGTAGGGGATCAGGTCGGGGTCCTCGCCGCCGTGGCCGCTGGTGTCGCCGACCTCGACGTCGTCGCGCGGGTCGGTGCCCGCGATCACCCGCCCGCGCAGGTTGGGGAGGGCGAAGTTGGTTTCGCCGTTGCCGCCGAAGCGGGTGGCGAACACGGAGTACAGCGGCACGTTGCCGTTAATCGGGAGCAAGCGGCCGTCGCACGGCAGCCAGCCGTCGGGCAGCTCGGAGTCGAAGGCGCGGATCTCGCCGAGGAAGTCGCTCATCGCCCCGGCCTATTCGGGTAGTCGCCGCGGGCGCAGACGCGGAAATTGAAGTGGAGGCGGACCGGCCGGCCCTCGCCACCCGCCACCAGCCCATTGCCGCGCTGTCCGACCTCGACCGTTGGTAGGCCAACCGCATCGCCACTGCCCAGCGGCGTCCGGTCGCGCAGGTCGGGGAGGTTGAACGTGTCCCGCCCATCGCCGCCGAAAGCGAGCTCCAGCACCGAGAAGAGCGCCGTGTAGGCGTTGATCCTGATCGCGCTGCCATCGCAGGGCAGCCAGTCGCGGAGCTTGGTGTCGAAGGGGAAGGCGCGGACTTCGCCGATCAGGGCGTCCGGCGAGTAGTTGCGGTCATTGAGGATGTAGGTGAGCCCGAGGGTCGCCGGCTCGTCGCCTTTCCCGCCCCGCGCCAGCGCCTTGCCGCTGTCGCCGACCTGGCGCGCGGGGCCGCCCGGGGCATCGCCGGCGCCGAGCAGCGCACGGCCGCGCCCGGGCACGAACGGCGACCACCCGTCGGGCACGTAGCCACCCGCGAAGAGCCGCAGTTCGCGTCGATCGCCCGGCGCGGCGCTGGCGATCCCGAGCGGACCGAACTGCGAGAGCGCGAGCCCCGCAGCCGCGCCCGCACCGGTCTGCAGGAAGCGCCGCCGCGTCTGCCCTGGATCGGTCATACGCGCGCAGCCTATCCCGATCAGGGGGTGCGGTCCTCCTCTTGGCGCTCAATTTCGTAAACCTCGGGGATGCGGCCTTCGACCGCTGGCTCCTGCGAGCGCAGGGTGGCGATGCCGGCGAGCACCCGGCGGGGGTGGCGGAGGCGGGCGATCCAGCCGCGCTCCTCGGGGGTGAAGAAGCCGCTCGCCCAGAGCGCCAGCGGGAAGAGCGCCCAGAGGGCGCCGCGGCCGAGGAAGCCGAGCACGCCGTCGGTCGGCATCAGCAGTTCGCCGAGCGCGACCAGGACGGCCGCGGCAAACACGACGCGCGCCAGGCGACCCCACTGGTAGGGCACCGGGAAGAGGCGCTGGGTGAAGACGTACATCAGCGCCGTCACCACCAGATAGGAGACCACCAGGGCGACGGCCGCGCCGACGATCTCGAAGGGCGGGACCAACACCAGGTTGAGGACGACGTTGACGACGAGAGCGGCGATCGCGGCGGGGAGGTTGAACTCGGTCCGGCCGGTCCGGCCGAGGATCACCACCATCACCATGTAGAGGGCGTAGAGGGTGACCGCGGCGGCAATCAGGCCAACCGCTTCGTAGGCGCCGAAGAACTGGTCCGCCGCGAGAGCGCGGACGATCCAGCGGGCATAGAGCCACATCCCGGTGACGACGAAGGCGCAGCCGCCGACGAACAGGGTGACGACGGTCGCGTAGACCCGCCGCGCTTCGTCGTCGTTGCGGATCGAGTAGGCAAGCGGCGGCCAGGCGAGCTGGAAGCCGCGGACGAGGACGTTCACCGCCTGGGCGAATTTGACCGCGAGCGAGTAGAGGCCGGCCTCGGCAAGGCCGATCGAGCGGACGATGATCAGCCGGTCGACGAAGTTGAGCGCGTAGAGCGAGACCTCGGCCGGCATCGTCGGCAGGCCGAAGCGGAGGAGGCAGCGCATCAGCGGCAGGTCGGGGCGGAGGCTGAGCCGGCGCCACTGCAGCGCGATCAGGCCGAGCACGAAGGCGGCGCCAGTCGCGTAGCTACCGAGCAGGAGACCGCGCGCGCCCTCCCCCGCCCCGACGACGAGGACGACGGTTACCGCGATCGTCGCCAGCACGTTCAGCAGGGTGGTGAGGAAGTAGGCGCGGGCCCGCTCCTCGACCCGGAACAGGGTGAGGAGGAATTCCATCATCGTCAGCACCCAGAGGCCGCCGATCGAGATCCGCGCCAGCTCCGCCGCCGGTTCGTCGAGCAGCAGTTCGGCGAGCGGCCCGGCCAGCGGCAGCGCGATCAGGGCGCCGATCGTCGAGAGCCAGAAGAGACCGGCGAAGGTGCCGGCGACGATCTTGTCGGAGTCCTCGTCCTCCTTGTAGTAGAAGCGCAGCAGCGCCTCGAGCAGCCCGAAGCGAACGACGATGCTGGCGGTCACCACCGCCGCGAACATCACCTCGGCGGCGCCGTAGTCGGCCGGGCTGAGGTGCCGCGTGTAGAGCGGCAGCAGGGCGACCGCGATCAGTTTCGAGAAGATGCTCGCCGCCGTGTAGGCGGCTCCGGTCGTCGCGAGGCGGCGCAGGTAGCCGGACACGCCGCTGAGCCTAAGCGCCTGCGCGGAGGCTCACGCGGGGTCGCCGACCGCGACCGGCGCCTGCACGCTGCCGCGCGTGGCGCCGGCCCGCACCGCTGCCAAAGAGCCGCCCACAGCCAGGAGCACCCAGGTAATCGGGTCCTCGATGAAGCCGGCGTAGGCGAGGGTGTGGACCAGCAGGGCAACGAAGGTGGCAAGCACCGCGGCACGGGCAGAGTCGAGGACCGTCGGCTCGCGGCCCGGCTCTCGCGCCCACATCCCGCCCGCCATCGTCCAGATCGCGACGACGATCAGCGCCACGTAGGCGGCGAGGCCGAGGAGTCCCTGCTCGGCGAGCACGGTCACGGGCTCGGTGTGGGAGATCGTCACCGGCGCCTTCTTATCGTCGCGGTGTTCGCGGTAGGCCTGTTGGAAGGAGCCCGAGCCGTAGCCCTGGAGCGGCCGTTCGGTCCACATCTCGAAGCCGCCGGAGACGAGGTCGCCGCGGCCGCTGGTGTCGATGTTGATCCGCTTCGGCAGGTCGGAGAGCTTGACGCCCTTGCCGCCGATCAGGATCACGACCAGCACCGCGCCGATCGCTCCGACTCCGACCGCCACCAGCGTCCAGCGCCAGCTCCAGCGCATCGCCGCCAGCACTGCCAGGCCGGCCAGGAGGGCGATGAAGCTCGACTGCGAGAAGGTCTGGGCGAGGCCGATCCAGAGGACGAGGATCGTCCCGGCGAGCAGCCAGAACGAGCGCCGGTCCTTGACCCAGAGCAGTGCCGTGGTCACCACCACCAGGACCAGCGCCAGGTAGCGGCCGTAGACGTTGGGGTCCCAGAAGACGCTGTTGACCCGGAAGTAGGTGTGGAAGTCGTTGGAGCGGATCACCGCGTCGTTCCAGAAGAGCTCCTTGCTGACGTACTCGACCGAACCGACGAGGACGAAGACGACCGCCTCGACCGCGACCAGGACCAGCGTCCAGGAGAGCAGCCGCCGATCCCAGTCGACGTCGCTCAGCAGCGCGTAGGCGACGGTGAAGGGGACGAGGAAGAAGCAGGCGTTCTGCAGCCCTTTCGAGAAGTCGTCGGAGTAGAGCGCCTGCAGTGCATAGAGGACGACGAAGACGGCGAGCAGCCGCGGCAGCCACAGCACCGGCCCGCGCAGCCGGCCGCGCGAGGGCAGCGGCGAGCTCCAGTCGCGCAGCCCGGTGGCCAGCACCGCGCTGGCGATCACCAGGTAGAGCGGCACCAGCAGGTTGGCGGTGTCGCCGCCGGAGTGGAGCGGGACCCGGAACGGCAGCGCGGCGACGATCGCCAGCGGCACCAGCCACGGCCAGCGGCGGAAGATGGCGGCGAGCGCGGCGACGACGAGCACCCCGACTGCGAGCAGGAGCACGACCTTGCCGGTGCTGTCGCGAAGGTCGGCGATCTGGTGGGTGTGCCACTGGTCGCCGAGGATCAGGACCGGGAAGAGAACCAGCGCCGCGAGCATCGCCGCCGAGCGCGAGCGGCTGGGCGGCAGCAGGATCGCGGCGGCGCTGGCGAGCGCGGCGACCAGCACGCCGGCGCCCGATAGGAATCCGCTCAACAGTTGCCCGCCTTCGCCGGTGGCGCCTTGTGCAGCTTGATCGCGCCCGGCAGGACCAGGACGCGGTCTTCGCCGAGCAGCGTCACCCGCAGCTTGTAGCGGCCGGGCGGCGCGGTGCCGCCACCGCGCTGGCGCCCGTCCCAGAGGTAGGTGTGGACCGTGTAGCGCTTGAGGAACGTTTCGCGTGCCAGCGTGAGGACGACCTTGCCGCCGGGCTTGATGATCTGCACGTTGCCGTCGTCGGAGACGGTGGTCCGGAAGCTGATCCGGATCGTGTCGCGCTGGCAGTCCCCGTTCGGGGTGAAGCTGTGGACGCGCTCCTCCTTGTTGGGCGAGACCGGCGGCGAGACGAAGTGGACGCGATCGACGACCAGCGGGTCGCGCTTCACCCGCTGCGCCCAGGCGAAGGCGGCGACGGTGGCGAGGACCAGCAGTGCGAAGACGATTGCGGCGGGGCTGAGCGAGCGGAGCCCGGCCCTATTCGGCCGCTTCGGCATTGTCCTCGCCGACCACCACCGCGACGTTCGCCCTGCGGGCCACCTGGATGATTTCGCCGCTCATCTGTTCCACTTTCGGGATCCCGATCCGTTTCCCGACCAGTTTCGCTTCCGGCTCGTGTCCCGGCTTGAACATCACCACCGAGTCTTCGTAGGTTTCGCTCGAGTTGGTCACCGCCCCCGCCTCGAATCCCTTCTCTTCGACTTTTTCGCCGTAGCTGGCGGCCAGGCCCGGGACCGAGGTGCCGTTGAGGACGGCGACTTCGATTTCGCTCGGTTTGACCGCCTTGGCGGTGTTGGTGCGGCCGTTGCCCTGGGCCCCTTCGTCGCTGCTGGAGGTGATCGCAAAGACGACGCCGGCGGCGACGAGCACGCAGACGACGAAGATCGCGACCAGGACCAGCGGCTGGGAGAGCCGGTCGCCGAAGCTCGAGAAGCTCTGGCTGACGCGCTCGCCGCGGGTCAGTTCGGGCAGCCCTTCCTCGCGCCGCTGGCGGCGGATTTCGCGGCTTTCGACCGCCTCGTGTTCGGCGGTCCGCGATTCCTCGAGCTGCCGCAGCTCCTCCGCCCGCTGGGCGGCGATCGCCGAGGTCGACTCTTTGCGCTCGGCCTCGCGCTCCGGCGCCGATCCCGCCCAGTCGCGCAGCCGGCGGATGTCGCGGCCGTGCGCGAACGAGAGGAGGGCGAGGACGGCGAGCCCCAGGAAGGCAGCGAGCCCGGCGAACGCGCCGATTTGTTCGATCACATGGATCAAGGAAGTCGCGAGAGGCTACTCGTCGTAAACGAAGGTCGCGGCGTCATCACCGCGCGCGGCGATCAGCTCCACAACCCGCTCCGCCAAATTAGCCTCGTCGCCGGCCAGAACCAGGTGTTCGAGCGAGTTGAGGGTCGATTCGGCCCACTCGACGTCGAGCGGCGTCTCGCGCACCGCGCGGTTGATGCGCCGGGCGGCGGTCGGCTGCGGCGTCTCGTCGGCGGAGAACAGGACCTCGTGCAGCTTCTCCCCCGCCCGCGGCCCGATGAACTCGACCGCGATGTCGGTTTCCGGCTCGTAGCCGGCGAGCCGGATCATGTTGTGGGCGAGGTCGACGATCTTCACCGGCTCGCCCATGTCGAGGACGAAGACCTCGCCCTTGCCGGCGCCGATGTCGCCGGCGCGGATCACCATCTGCACCGCCTCGGGGATCGTCATGAAGAAGCGGGTCATCTCCGGATGGGTGACGGTGACCGGGCCGCCGCGCTCGATCTG
>Ga0105249_10003883_pt1 | contig 12909 bp, 11 predicted proteins | sample KBSS44metaG_FD_81522 | JGI IMG/M metagenome (GOLD analysis project Ga0105249, IMG submission 81522) | Switchgrass rhizosphere microbial communities from Kellogg Biological Station, Michigan, USA - KBS S4-4 metaG | ecosystem: Host-associated > Plants > Roots > Rhizosphere > Soil | place... | reverse complement strand
CGCCTCAGATTCTGTCCGATCTCGCGGGCATGGTGATGCCGGGGCGCCCTGGAGCGTCGGCGCGAGGTGGAGCGACCCCAAAAAAAGGACTGGCAATCCTGGACCTTGGCTGCGGCACGGGGCTGGCCGGCGCGGTATTCAAGCCGCTGGCGGCGCGATTGGACGGTGTCGACCTGTCGCCCGCCATGATTGAAAAAGCCAAGGCGCGAAACATCTATGATCGTCTGGATGTCCTGGACCTGGAAACCGCGCTTGGCGCGCAAGGACTGGCCTATGACCTGATCCTGGCCGCTGACACGCTGGTTTATATTGGCGATCTGCGACGGGTGTTTGAGGCCGCCCATGCTCGTCTGGGCGCCGAGGGCTATTTCCTGTTCACGGTCGAGAAGGCGGACGGCGAGGGCTTTGAACTGGGCCCCAAGCGCCGCTGGCGCCATAGCGAGGCCTATTTGCGACGGCTTGCGGAAGATGCGGGTTTTGCGATCGCCGGGCTTGTGGCGGCGCAGCCGCGCCGTGAGGCAAATGTGCCAGTCGAGGGGTTTGCCGTGGCCTTGCGCCGGTAGGAAACGGCACTTTTTGGCGGGTTTGTGCGTTTTCTTTCCTGCAAAAACCTGTTGGATTTTCCACACATGGTCGCCCTGGATCACACGGCGCTGTTTGGCCACGTCAAGGTTCCGCGGCTCAAATTCATCATGCCCTCCTTGGTCGCCGGCATCACCCTGATGGCCGGCGCGTTGGTCTTGGGCGCTATCCTGGCGCGGGGCCTTTCGGAGAATGGGTTTCGCCTGGGTAGCCAACTTGCCTGGCGCTACGCCTTCTTTGTCTTCTTCGCAGCATTGCTTGCCGGTCCGGGCTGCCGGATGACATCGCGTTTCTTTCCCCGTGTTACGCCGCCGCAAAGCCTCAGCCGCAAGCTGGTTTGGGGTTTTTGCGCCAGTTATGGCGTGTATTTGCTGTCGGTCTTCCTGCCCAATGTCATCCAGCCTTCCGCAGGCGCCACCTTGATGGTCCTGTTTGGGGCGGCGGCGGTGCTGGTCATGGCGTTCGCCGCCGTCCCGTTCAAGAGGCTGGGAGGCATGCCGGTTTTGGAAAAAGCCCGGCGCGCGATGTTGGGGGCCGCGGCTGTATATTTCTGGCTTTGCTATTCCATCATGGCGCTGGCGCGCCTTTCCGGCCCCCACAGGCCCGACGCCTTTTACGACATCAGCCTGAGCCTGATGGTGGTGGCTCTATTGGTCCGCTATGCCGACCGCTGGTTTTCCGACCGTCCGGTTCGAACAATGTCAAATTTGCGGCAATCTTCCGTCTCAAAGTGAACCATTCGTCTGCCTGGAACAGTATCTGATTAGTTTGAATCAGATCATGCTCCAGTTTCTTTGATTTGCTGCGCAATTTTCGGGCGAAGTGCTGCGGACTTCACCCGATTGCGCTCTAGCGCCGGTTCCATCGGATATGCGACACTTGCCCGTCGAAAGGATCGCAAGTGCGAAGTGTTCTGTTGATCGCGGCTTTGTTGCTGGGAGCCACGCCCGTTTTGGGCCAAAGCCTCTGCCTGGAACCGGCCGTGCCCATGCCGTTGGATGGCGCCGCCGCCACCGCCGACCAGATGCGCGCCGCCATGGCGGAGGCGCGCAATTTCATCGCTCAGTCCGGTGTCTATCAGGACTGCCTGATGAAAGAGGTGGAAGACGCCAAAAGCCAGGCGACCGCGGGGGGCCAGACCTTCGAGCCGTCGCTGGAAGCCAACGCCCGGGCCAAGATGGATGCCAGCAAGAAGGCGCAAGAGCGGGTGGGCGTCACCGTCAACAACGCCCTGGCGGCTTACAAGAACACGCATTCCCATTAAATCGGCCTTCTGATTCCTTTTGCCGCGCTCTTGGCGGCAATGGCTGAAGGCATGCCGCGCGATCAAGCCGCGAATCACCTATCATGATCCACCATGGGTGAGGCGGCGGTTCGAATTCCGAAGGAACGGCGGCAGCGCGATGCGACCCGCGCCGCGTCGCGGACCGCGATCCTGGAAGCCGCGCGCCGGGTGGCGGCGCGGGACGGTGCGCGGGACTTGAGCTTGCGCGGCGTGGCGGCGGAGGCCGGTTTTGCCCCGGCGGCGCTTTATGGCTATTTCCGCAACAAGGACGAATTGCTGCTGGCGCTGGCCGCCGAAGATCTCACGACCCTGGCGCGCGCCATGCGCGGCGCGGGTGGGCTGGCGGGCGCAGGCGCCGTGGCGCTGGAACTGCTCAGCCATGCGGAGACCATGGCGGCAGCCTCTGCCGCGCTGCCGGGCGCCGGCGGCCACGACGCGGAGCGGTTGTTCAACGGCCGGCTGATCGCGGCGCTGAAAGCCTTGTCGGATGCCGGCGGATTGCCTTCCAACAGCCGCGAGAGCCAATGCGATGTGGTGCTGGTGGCGGCGGCGCTGGCGGGGCTGGCGCTGCTCGCCCGGTCCGGGCGGCTGGAAGCGCTGGGCTTCACGCCGCAAGAAATGATCGCGCGGCTGGACGGACGCTTCCGCAGCGACTGATCGTCAGCCCAGCCCGATCTTCAGCGCAGTATAGTGTGCTCCAGCAGGATCTTGACGCCGATCACGACCAGGATCACGCCACCCGCCGCTTCCGCAGCACGCCCGAATTTTTCTCCGAGATAACGTCCCGTCATCACGCCGATGGTGACCATGGTGAAGGCGGCGGCGCCGATCGCCAGGGCGTTGACGATGATGTTGGCATCGATCAACGCCAGGGTCACGCCCACCGCCAGCGCATCGATGCTGGTGCCGATAGCGGTCATCACCAGGGCGGCAAAACTGTGCCGCTGCGGTTTTTCCGCTTCCTCGGCGCGCCGCAGGCTGTCCCAGATCATCTTGCCGCCGATGACAGCCAGCAGCGCGAATGCGATCCAGTGATCGAAGGCTTCAATATAGCTGCTGGCGGCACGACCGGCGGCCCAACCGAGCACCGGCGTAATCGCTTCAATGCTGCCGAAGATCAGCCCGGTACGCAGCGCTTCGCCCAGGGTGGGGCGGTCCAGCCGCGCACCCTTGCCAAGCGCCGCTGCGAAAGCATCCGACGACATGCTCAGAGCCAACAGCAGAATGGGAAGAAATGTCATTACAGGTGTGTTCCAGCCTTAAGCGGATGGGATACTTGTCGCGGCTCAGATTGTCCATGATCCGGGCGCCGAAAGCATAGCGTCACTGGGCATAGTGGATTTCCATCACAAAAGTGCGCTGCGGGAAGGGATGAAACAGGAAATATTTGTCGTTGTTGAGATTGTCGACGCCGACGGAGACGTTCCAGTTTTCGTTGACCTTGTAACGCGCCCGCACATCGACCACGAAATAGCCGGCAAAGCCCTGATAAGTCTGCGAGAAGGGATCGCTATTGTCGATGGTGCCGAAGCTTCTATCGCTATAGCGCGCACCCACGGTGAAAGACCAGTTGTCGTCGGGGCGATACGTTGCCATCGCATTGGCTTTGAGTTTGGGCACGCCTGGGATGAACTTGCCAACCGCAGCGGCGAAGGCATTGTCCTGGCGGATACGGCCGTCGGCGGCGGTGAGACTGGCCATCAGTTCCAGGCCGGGAATGAAGACGTCATACTGATCGACCGTGAATTCCAGGCCGCGCACCTGGGTGCGATCCACATTCTGGACAAAGCTGAACAAGCTGTTCGATCCCGGCAACAGTGGCGCCGATTGGGACAGCAGCGCGCCGGTGATGTCTTCTTCGAAGAGCGATAAACGCAAATGGCCGTTGCCGGTTGTCCGTTCCACCGCCAATTCGTAGGAGCTGGCGCGCTCGGGCTTCAAGTTGGGGTTGGGGACCGTCAGCACGGTCCCGGTGGTGATCGCCTGATACAGTTCGGTCACGGTCGGCATGCGGAAGGCCACGCCCCAGGAGCCGGTCGCCCGCCAGTCTTGCGAAATCTGCCAGGCCAGTGACGCCTTGGGCGACAAAGTGCTGGCGGAGATGCGCGGCTGGCTGACATTCAGGGGCGGCGCGGCGGAGAAATTGCTGCCGCCATAAGCGCGCCAATCCTCGTAGCGCAGGCCGGCCGATGCTTTCAGGTCCGGCAGCAGGGTCCAGATATCCTGAGCCCATGCCGCGTTGGTGGCGGTACGACCCTTCGCGGCGTTCACGACCGGCCTCAGGCCCCCAGCGACCCAGTCGGCGAGAGTGTTGCGAGTCTGGGCGAAGGTCTCGGCATCGCGGTGGATCCCGAAGGACAGTTCGTGATCCCGCCAACCGCGCCACACCCCATTGGCGTCCATTGTGTACCAACCGGTGCCGTTCATGCGATTGACGGTGCCCGCCCCCATCGTGAACGCCTGCGGCAGCGTGGCGGTCGGCGCTCGCTGCTTGTCGGTCAGATAATCGTAGCGTGTGGCGATCACGTCCCATTGGAAGTCGCCGTCCGCGTCGGATTTCAGCGTCACGCCCTGGGCGAGCTGGCTCTGTTGTGTGTTGTAGACATTGTTGGAGAAGGTACTGGCGGCGATAGTGTAGTTGGCGCCGTTGATGTTGCTGTTGCCGGCATAAACGGTCGCGCCGGAGGAATTGCGCAGCCAGCTGTCAGCGGTGGCATCGTCGTCCTGATGGAAAAGGCTGGCCAGATACGACAGTTCCCATCCATTGTCGAAATCATAGGCGAGTTTCAGCGTCGTCGTATCCTGCACCTGATGCTCGATGCCGGTGCCGCCGATATCCACGATCGCGGCGCCCGTGCGGTTGAGATCGTTGACGCCTCCGGTCAGCACGGCGCCGGCGCTGCTGGGGTTCGCCGGCCTGGTCAGCGTGGCCAGCCCGAGCGGCTGGCCAGTGGAATCCAGGTGGTTCTCCGACAGTCGCCAGCTGAAAGCTCCCATCCGGTCGCCGACGCCCGCCGACAACTGCCAAATCCCGGGCGTCGCGTTGGCACCATGGAGGTGGAAGTCCTGCACCGCGCCGGTGGCGGCGCCATAGAGTTCGAAACGGTCCGGCATCCGGGTGGTGATATTGACGGTCACGCCGATGGAGTTGCCGGCATAGCGGGCGGAAAAGGGGCCATACAGCACATCGATGCGGCTGACATCCTGCGACGCGGCGACCCCGAAATGCGGCGAGGCGGCGCTGTTGTTGTTGCCGATGGGGGCGTTGATCATGATCCCGTCGACAAAGATCAGGTTGCGCGCCGAGGCGCCGAGGCCGGAGGTGCGGGTGGCGATGGGGTCCTGGGTGTCGCCATAATGGCGTTTGCGCACGACCAGCGAGGGCGCGTATTTCAGCATATCCTCGGTATTGACGGTGTTGATTTGTTCCCGCGCCTTGGCTGCGGTCACTTCCAGGTCGGGAGCCGCGGAATCGATGGTTTTGGCGCGCTCGCTGGTGACGATGACATATTCCGGTTGCAGGCTGGAACGCTGGGCTTGTGCCTGCGCCGTGCTGGCGGCGAGCAGGATCACGAAAATGGATGTTGTGGCGCGAAGCCGCGCGAGATCGGACATGAAATTTCCCTTGAAATGCATGAGCGGCCGCGCGGATGGCGCGCGGCAGACAAGAAGCTCAGGCGTTCAGGGGCGGGGCGCGCGGGGACTGGGGTGCAAAGCGCGCCGAAACGGACGCGGCATAGACGCGATCGGTTTTCGCCGCGAAGGCATGAAAAGCCGGCAGCGCCAGCTTGGGCATATCGGGCGCGGACGCCAGATGGGGCGCGGCGGCAAAGGGGCATTCTTCCTGGCTGGTCTTGCCGTCGGAATGGCCCAACCCGCCATCATGACCAGCGCCGTCATGATGAATGATGCCCAGCGTGCTCGGCGAGCAGATCGTCAAGCCCGATTGCGCGTCCGGCATCCAGCCCGCGGGCAACAGGGCGCGCAGGATCAACGCGGCGAGCGCAAGATGGCGGATGGCGGGCAATATCCCCTGCATGCGCGGGTTATCGCGCCAACAAAATCCCGGGTCAATGCGTCAGAAAGGCTTCAAAGCGGGCGCAATAAACGCCGGGCTAGATGGTGAGGCCGCCGGCGACAATGAAATTCTGCCCCGTGGCGAAGCGGGAGTCGTCGCTCGCGAGCCACAGCACGATGCTGGCGATCTCCTCGGCGGTTCCGATCCGGCCCATGGGCTGTCGGGCGGTGAAGGCCTTGCGCGCGGCTTCGTAATCGCCGGTGTCGCGCAGCCGCTGTTGCAGCGAAGGCGAATCCACCGTGCCCGGGCACACCGTGTTGCAGCGGATACCTTTGGTGACGAAATCAATAGCCACCGATTTGGTCAGGCCGATCACCGCCGCCTTGCTGGCGCCATAGATGCAGCGGTTGGAAATACCCTTGATCGAGCCCGCCACCGAGGCGACGTTGATGATCGAACCGCCGCCCGCTTCCAGCATGGCGGGCAGGAAAGCCTTGATCATGCGCGCCATGGCATAGACGTTGATCTGGAACGACTTCTCCCACTGGGCGTCATCGTTATCCAGGATGGTGCCGTTCTCGACAAAACCGGCGCAGTTGAACAGCACATCCACCCGGCCGACTTTTTCGGCCAGCGCGGCGATGGCGGCGCTGTCAGTGACGTCCAGTTGATGCTTGTCGGCGTCCAGTCCCTCCAGGCCCTTGAGGTCGCGGTCGGTGGCGATCACGCGTGCGCCTTCGGATGCGAACAATTCGGTGGTGGCGCGGCCGATGCCGGCGGCGGCGCCGGTTATCAGCGCGATCTTGCCTTCAAGCTTCCTGGACATGTGCTTCCTGTTCTTGCCGTGATGGGAACGCTCAGGCGTAAAGCCTCAAGAGCGCGGGCCATAATGGGGCAAGGGGCCGCCCAATTCCAGTGCGCCCAGGTCGGGCGCTTTGCCGCGACGAGCCCCAATGGGTGTAAACTTGGCGCATAGCGACAGGTGGCCTTTGACGAAGGCCCCGGATTACGCTTTGCTCTCAAAGGGTGAGCCGCGCACCGGCAATCGGCGTGCGGCTGTTACATAATAAGAAGAATGGGTGAGGATTATGACGCATAGGGTCCGCTATCTGCTGATCATGCTGATCTTTGTGGTCAGCGCGGTGGTCTATATCGACCGCAGCAACATCTCTATCGCCGGGACCTATCTCGCCCAGGACTACGGCATATCCAAGATCCAATTGGGTTGGGTGTTTTCGGCCTTCCTGCTGGGCTATGCCGCCTTCCAGATTCCGGCCGGCTGGGTGGTGGGCAAGCTTGGCCCGCGCAAGACCCTGACCCTGGGGCTGATCTGGTGGAGCGTGCTTTCCGTGGTCACAGCACTGGTGCCGCCCACCATGGGGGGAGCGTTGTGGGTGCTGATCGCCGTGCGCTTCATCTTAGGCATGGGCGAGGCGGTGGCTTATCCATCGTCCAATCAGTTCATCGCCGCCTGGTTTCCCAGCCATGAACGCGGCAAGGCCAATGGCTGGGTGTTCGGCGGGGTGGGCTTCGGCTCGGGCACCGCGCCGCCGCTGGTGGCGGCGATCGTCGCTTTTTATGGCTGGCATGAGGTCTTCTATATTTCGGCAGTCATCGGCCTGATCGTCGCCGGTATCTGGTATTGGCTGTCGCGTGACACACCCGGTGAGCATCCCAGCGTGACGGACGAGGAAAAGGCCCACATCAAGGCGGGCCAGCCGGTCAAGGTGGAAGGCGTCATGCCGCCGGTGCCGTGGCTGAAGATTTTCACCAGCATCGACGTGTGGGGCACTACGCTCGCCTATGTCGCGTTTGGCTATGTCGCCTTCATTTTCCACACCTGGTTCTTTATCTATCTGAAGGACGGACGGGGGCTGGACCTTAAGAGCAGCGCCTTGTTCGGAATGCTGCCCTTCATCGCCATGACCAGCTGCTGCCTGCTCGGCGGCGTCATCAGCGACTGGCTGGTCAAGCATAAGGGGCAATATGTCGGTCGCAGCCTGTTCGGCGCCTTCACGCTTTTCCTCTCAGCCATCTTCCTGATCATCGGCAGCCACGCCCAGGACACCACCGTGGCGGTGCTGGTGCTGGCAGGCGGGGCCGGCGCGCTGTATCTGGGGCAAGCAACCTATTGGGCGGTGGCGGCGGATTTTGGCGGACCGTTCACCGGTGTGATCTCCGGCCTGGTCAATATGGGCGGCCAGATTGCCGGCGCGGCCACCGCTTCGCTGACGCCGTATTTCGCCTCGCTCTATGGCTGGGAAACGGCGTTCTATGTCGCGGCAGGCGTGTGCTTTGTCTGTATCTTCCCGTGGTTCTTCGTAAACCCGGATCGCAGACTTCATATTGAAGAGCAAGTGACGGCATAGGGCGCGGGTCTTTTGCGTCGCGAGTTCGTCGCGCGTGCTCGCGTGCGTTAAGCACGCTCCGCGCGACGCCCCTGCTCACGCCGCAGAATCCCTCGCGCCGGCCTGTTTCGGTCACCGCTTAAAGCGGCGTCAGCCCTGCCGCCGCGATTCCTGCCAGCGCCGCGATTTCATCGTTGTCGCTGGTGTCGCCCGTAACGCCGACGGCGCCGATGGGAAGGCCGTCGGGGCCCTTCACGATCACGCCGCCCGCCACCGGCAACAGTCCGCCGGGCGCCAGATGCGCCAGTGCGCCGACAAAAGCGGGGCGTTCCGCCGCCATTTCGCCGATCCGACGGGAATTGACCCCCAAGGCCAGCGCGCCCGCCGCCTTGGCCTGGGCGATGCCCAGCCGCAGGAAGCTGGTGCCGTCCTGACGCTGGAAGGCGATGACATGGCCCCCCGCATCCACCACCACACAGGAGAGCGGTTTCATGCCGGCTTCCTTGCCCTTGGCGAAGGTGGCGGTGATGATGGTGTTTGCCTTGTCCAGGCTGATGCGGAAATCGCTCATGGGATCTTTCTTCAAGAAATCGCAGCCCAGCCTGACCTAAAAAACGCGGCAGGAAAAGCCGGACCTGTGCTATCTCTCGCCGCATGACTGACGCGCGCAAAACCACCGACGCCGTGCGCAAGACCCAGATTGTCGTGGTTGGCGGCGGCGCGGCCGGGCTGGAACTGGCGGCCCGTCTGGGCGCCCATTTCGGGCGCAGGCATTTCGACATCATCCTGGTGGAGAAGAACCGCACGCATATCTGGAAGCCCCTGCTGCACGAGGTGGCGGCCGGTTCGCTGGACGCCAATCTGGATGAAGTGGGCTATCGCAGCCACGGTCATGCCTGGGGCTATCGCTTCTTTTATGGCAGCCTGGAAGGTGTCGACCGCGACAATCGACAGGTGCTGATCGCGCCCATTCTGGACGAAGATGGGCGCGAGATCATGGGCCGGCACCGCATCCGCTATGACTATCTGGTGCTGGCGGTGGGTTCGGTCAGCAACGACTTCGGCACCAAGGGCGTGGCGCAGCATTGCATTTTCTTGGATTCGCGGCTCCAGGCCGACCGCTTCCGCTCCAAGCTGCTCAATCATTGCCTGCGCGTCTCGCGCACCCTGCAGGCCGATCCCGAGGCGCACGCCCATGTCCGGGTGGACATTGTCGGCGGCGGCGCCACCGGCGTGGAGTTGGCGGCGGAGCTGTACAATGCGGCGGCCGCCTTGCGCCATTACGGGCTGGAAGTGTTCGACGAAACCCGGCTGAAGGTGGCGCTGATCGAGGCGGGCCCCCGCATCCTGCCGGCGCTGCCGGAAAAACTGTCGCAAGCCGCGCATAAGGAACTGGAGGCGTTGGGCGTGCGCATCCTGACCGGCGAGCAGGTGGTGGAAGCGACGGCTGAGGGCATGCTCACCAGGTCTGGAGAACTTCTCAAGGCTGATCTTAGCGTTTGGGCCGCCGGAGTCCGGGGGCCCGACATGCTGGCCAGGCTGGGGCTGGAAATCTCGGGCAACAACCAGCTGACGGTGAGGCCCACGCTGCAGACCACCCGCGACGAACGCATCTTCGCCATTGGCGATTGCGCCTTCTTCGTGCCCGAAGGCGCAAGCAGGCCCTTGCCGCCGCGCGCGCAAGCCGCGCATCAGATGGCGGCGGTGGCCTTTCACAATATCGAGGCCCTGATCCGGGGTAAGCCGCTCAAGCGCTTCGTCTATCACGACCATGGCTCGCTGGTGTCGCTGAGCCGTTTTTCGACGGTGGGTTCGCTGATGGGCAACCTGATCGGCGGCCGCATGGCGATCGAGGGGCGGTTGGCGCGGTTTGTGTATGTCTCGCTTTATCGCATGCATCTGATTGCCATTCATGGCTGGATCAAGGGCCTGGCGTTGATCCTGCTGGGCCATGTCAACCGGATCATCCGTCCGCGGTTGAAGCTGCACTAGGATGCAGGACTTGCTTCATCAGGCGGTGACCTTGCACAACCAGGGCCGGCTGTCTGAAGCAGAGCGGCTTTACGAACAAGCGCTGGCAGTCGATCCCGACTTGATGGACGCACGTCATATGCTGGGCGTGCTCAAGGCGCAGCAGGGCCGCCCCGATGAGGCTTATGATCTGATCTCGCCGGGGGTAGCCGCCAATCCGCGCGACGCCCCGGCGCTGGCCAATTTCGCCTATGTGCTGCATGCCCTGGGGCGGTACGAGGAGGCGCTCTCCGCCTATGGCCGCTCGCTGGCGATCAATCCCCATTATCCGCCCGCCTGGCTCGCCCAAGGCAATGTCCAGCAGCTTGTGTTGCGCTATGGCGCGGCGCTGGAAAGCTACAATCGCTTTCTGGGATTTGATCCGCACAATGCCGAGGCCTGGACCAATCGCGGCATGGCCTTGCAGCATCTGGGCCGCCTGGAAGAGGCGCTGGAGTCCTATGGTCGTGCCCAGGTGCTTGATCCGACATTGGCGCAAGCCTTCCTCAATCGCGGTCTTTGCCATCTGCTGATGCAGGATTTCGCCAGCGGCCTGCCTCTGCTGGAATGGCGCAAGCAGATGCCGGACCCGATCGAGGCGCGCACCTATCCGCAGCCGCTATGGACCGGCACCCAGGGCATTCGCGGCAAGATATTGTTCGCCTATATCGAGCAGGGGTTGGGCGACACGATCCAATACTACCGCTATGTTCAGTTTGCTTTGGAGCGCGGCGCGCAGGTCATCCTCTCTGTCCCGGATCAACTGATCGCGCTGTTGAAAAATGCCTCGCCGCAAGTGGAGCTGATCGGTTGGGGCCATGCGCCGCCGCAATTCGACTTCCATGTTCCCCTGGCCAGCATCGCTCTGGCGGCCGGCATGGGCCTGGAGACCATTCCTGTTGCCGCTCACTATCTGACGGCCGAGCCACAGCGTGTGGCGCGGTGGAAAGACAAGCTCGGCGGCCACGGCTTTCGCATCGGCATCGCCTGGCAGGGCAATCAACAGGTCATGGGGTCGGAAGGAAAATCCTTTCGGGTGGCGGCGTTGGAAGGGATCGCGAGACTTCCCGGCGTGCGGCTGATTGGGTTGCAGAAGAATGCCGGCTCCGAACAGCTGGACCGTCTGCCGCCGGGCATGGTGGTGGAAAGCCATGGCTTTGACGAAGGTCCTGACGCCTTTCTCGACAGCGCCGCGATCATGATGCATTGCGACCTGGTGATCACGGCCGACAGCGCGCCGGCGCATCTGGCGGGTGCCTTGGGCGTGCCGACCTGGGTGGCGCTCAAGCATGTGCCGGACTGGCGCTGGTTTTTGGACCGCAGCGACAGCCCGTGGTACCCCAGCTTGCGCTTGTTTCGGCAGGCGGCGACAGGCGACTGGGCCTCTGTCTTTCGCGCCATGGAAGCGGCACTTATTGAGCGTAGGCCTTGACCAGGTCGGTGAGATAGTCGCGACCTTCGTACAGCACATTTGCGCGAATGCGTTCATTCAGGCCGTGAAGGCGGCTGCCGTCGGGCTCGAAGAACATGGCGGTGAAGCCATAGGTGGGGATTCCTGCCGGTGTCATGAAAGAGGCATCGGTCGCGCCGATTTCCAGCTGCGGGATGACGGGTACGCCGGGCCAGCGTTTTGCCGCCTCGCTGAGGATGGGCTTCATGATCGTGTCCGTCAGCGGCGGCGCCTTGGACGGTTCGCTGCGGGCCGCCTGGGGGGTGATCTTGATCTGAGAATCGCCTACCAGGTCCTGCAGTTTGCCCCGCACCGTCTCGATCGTTGTGCCCGGAAAAATCCGGCAATTCACATTGGCGGTGACGCGCTGGGGCAGGGCGTTGGTGGCATGGCCGCCACTGATCAAGGTGGCGACACAGGTGGTGCGCATCATGGCATTGTAGCGGGGATCGCCGGCCAGAACCGCCGCCGCTTTGCCGCCATGTGGCGCACGGGAGAATTCCGTCATCGCCGCGCCCATCGCCCCGCCCGTCAGGGGCGCCATGCGGGCAAAATATTCGCGCGAAGCGTCGGTCGACTCGATGGGAAAGTCATAAGCGCCGATCTTGAGCAGCCCCGCGGACAGCCGATATATCGCATTGTCCTTCACCGGACGCATGGAATGGCCGCCGGGATTGGTGACTTCCAGCTGATAGTTCTGGGAAAGCTTTTCGCCGGCATTGATGCCCAGCGCGATGCGCTTGCCTTTTTCGTCCATCGAACCCCAGCCGCCTTCGGTGAGGCCGAACGCGGCGTCGATCAGGGCGCGCTGGTTGGCGGCCAGCCATTTCGCGCCATTAAAGGCGCCGTTGGTTTCCTCGCCGCAGGTGAGCGCCAGCTTGAGCGGGCGGCGATGGGCCACCCTGTCCCGCTTGAAATGGACCATGATGTCCACCCAGACGGCGGCCAGAGATTTGTCGTCGGCGGTGCCGCGGCCGTAGAAATAGCCGCCTTCTTCGACCAGCTTGAAGGGATCGCGGGTCCAGTCCTCGCGCTTGGCTTCCACCACGTCCAGATGCGCCAGCAGCAGGATGGCCTTGGCTTTGGGATCGCTGCCGGGCAGCACCGCCACTAGACCGCCTTCCTTGGGGTGGCCGGGGGCGGTGAAAATATGCAGGTCATGATCGGGATAGCCGGCCGTCTTCAGATGCGCCGCCATGCGCTGCGCCGCCAGCGT
>Ga0105249_10003876_pt1 | contig 12917 bp, 9 predicted proteins | sample KBSS44metaG_FD_81522 | JGI IMG/M metagenome (GOLD analysis project Ga0105249, IMG submission 81522) | Switchgrass rhizosphere microbial communities from Kellogg Biological Station, Michigan, USA - KBS S4-4 metaG | ecosystem: Host-associated > Plants > Roots > Rhizosphere > Soil | place... | reverse complement strand
GGGATCAGGCTGCTCGTGAACGCGCAGCGCTCCGAGGAGAGGCGGCCCGAGCAGATCACGCTCGACATGGAGTTCGCGGAGCAGGGCGGAGAGGGCCCGACCCCGTACGAGGTCCTTCTGCACGCCGCGATGATCGGCAACTCCACGCGCTTCACGCGGCAGGACGCCGTCGAGGAGACGTGGCGGATCATGCAGCCGCTGCTCGACTCACCACCTCCCGTCCACCCCTACGCGCCGGGATCTTGGGGTCCCGCCGAGGCGGACAAGCTCGTGGCCGGCCACGGCAGCTGGCGCGGCCCGTGGGTGGTCCAGTGAGCGCCGTGACGACGGGCGGCGACGGACAGCCGAGCGCGGCCGCCGAGCCCCAGAGCGCCGCGGCGCCGTCGCCGTTCCCGCCCATCGACGCGTTCGCGTTCCTCTCGAACTGCCACACGAGCGCGCTGGTCGCGCCGGACGGCGGTGTCGGGTGGCTGTGCGTGCCCCGCTTCGACTCGCCGAGCGTCTTCGGCACCCTGCTCGACAGGGGAGCAGGCACCTTCCGTGTCGGGCCGTTCGGCATCAACGTCCCCACGGCGCGCATCTACGAGCCCGGGACGAACACCCTGGCGACGACCTGGAACACGCCGACCGGATGGCTCATGGTGCGCGACGCGCTGACCATGGGACCGACGCGTGAGGAGGATCAGGTCACTCCGCACACCCGTCCGCCGGCGGACAGCGACGGCGACCACATGCTGGTCCGCGTGCTGGTCTGCCTCGAGGGGAGCGTGGAGGTGGAGCTCGTCTGCGAGCCGGTCTTCGACTACGGGCGCTCGACCCCGGAGTGGTCGCTCGTCGACGGCAGCCGCCACGCCGCCGATGCAACCTTCGGGGACCAGACGATCCGTCTCCAGACGGACATGGCGATCGGTATCGAGGGCGACCGCGTGCGGGCGCGGCATACGTTGCACAAGGGGGACCAGCTGTTCTGCTCGCTCTCGTGGGCCGAGGGCCTCGAATCCCCCAAGGACGTGGACGAGGCGAACGCCCGGATGGCCGCCACCGCGGTCTTCTGGCGCGATTGGCTCGGGCGGGCCCGACACGTCGACCACCGCTGGCGCGAGGCCATCCAGCGCTCCGCGCTGGCGATCAAGGGACTCACGTACATGCCGACCGGGGCGACGGTGGCCGCGGCAACCACGTCACTTCCCGAGACGCCCGGCGGCGAGCGGAACTGGGACTACCGCTTCACGTGGATGCGCGACTCCACGTTCACGCTCCAGGCGCTCCACTGGCTCCAGCTCGACTGGGAGGCCGACGAGTTCATGCAGTTCGTCGCCGACCTCGAGCCGAATTCGGATGGGGCGCTCCAGATCATGTACGGGATCGACGGTAGGAGGGACCTGACCGAGGAGACGCTCGACGAGCTCTCGGGCTACGCCGGAGCGCGCCCGGTGCGGATCGGCAACGGCGCCTTCGACCAGCGCCAGAACGACGTCTTCGGCGCAGTGCTCGATTCGATCCTGCTCCATACGCGCGCCAGCGAGCGGCTGCCGCGGCGGTTGTGGCCGATCGTCCAGGCGCAGGCGGAGTGCGCGAGCCAGGTCTGGCGCAACCCCGACCAGGGGATCTGGGAGGCCAGGGGAGAGCCCAAGCACTACGTGTCCTCGAAGCTCATGTGCTGGGTGGCCCTCGACCGCGCGGCGAAGCTCGCCGAGATCCGCGGCGAGCCGGCGCTCCAGGAGACGTGGCGCGCGACCGCGGAGGAGATCAGGGACGACATCCTCGAGCACGGCGTCCGCGACGGCGTCCTGCGCCAGCACTACGACACCGACGCACTCGACGCGTCGACGCTGCTCGCCGCGATCTTCGGCTTCCTGGCCGGGGACGACGACCGCCTCCGCAAGTCCGTCAACGCGATCGCGGACGACCTGACCGAGGACGGCTTCGTCCTCCGCTACAAGACCGACGAGACCGATGACGGCCTCTCGGGCAAGGAGGGCAGCTTCCTGATCTGCTCGTTCTGGCTCGTCTCCGCGCTGGCGATCGTCGGCGAGCTGCAGCGCTCCCGCGACCTGATGGAGCGCCTGCTGCGCATCGCGTCGCCGCTCGGCCTCTACGCCGAGGAGTTCGACACGAGCACGGGCCGGCACCTCGGCAACTTCCCGCAGGCCTTCTCGCACCTCGCCCTCATCGAGGCCGCGGCGCGAATCATCCTTGCCGAACGACTGGCGGAGTTGACGCAATGACCTCGTATGACGTGATCGTGATCGGGAGCGGCGCCGGCGGCGGCACGCTCCTCAACCACCTGGCCCCCTCTGGAAAGCGCATCCTGCTGCTGGAACGCGGCGACTGGCTTCCGCGCGAGCCGGGCAACTGGAGCGCGGGCGACGTGTTCGTCGACAACCGCTACGTCAGCCCGGACACCTGGTTCGACGCCGACGGCAAGTCCTTCCAGCCCCAGGTGCACTACTTCGTGGGCGGAGCGACCAAGCTCTACGGCGCGGCGCTCTACCGGCTGCGCGCCGAGGACTTCGGCGAGCTGCGCCACCACGACGGGATCTCGCCCGCGTGGCCGATCTCGTACGACGAGATGGAGCCGTATTACACGGCGGCCGAGCAGCTCTACCAGGTACACGGGGCGCGCGGTGAGGATCCGACTGAGCCGCCCTCGAGCGCGCCATACCCGTACCCGGCGGTCTCCCACGAGCCGCGGATCCAGCAGCTCTCCGACGACCTGGCCGCCCTCGGGCTGAATCCGTTCCACGCGCCCTGCGGCATCAGGCTGATCGAGGACAACATGCCCTACAGCGCGTGCGTGCGCTGCGCCACCTGCGACGGCTTCCCGTGCCTGGTCCATGCCAAGTCCGACGCCGAGGTGCTCGCCGTGCGCCCCGCGCTGGAGCACGACAACGTCACTTTGCTCACCGGCGCGCGCGCCGTGGCGCTTCGCACCAGCTCGTCAGGCTCGGAGATCACCCAGGTCGACGTGGAGCTGAACGGCGAGCCGGCCTCGTTCTCCGCCGACATCGTTGTCGTCTCGTGCGGTGCGGCGAACTCGGCGAAGCTGCTCCTCGCGTCGGCGACCGACAAACACCCGAACGGCCTTGCGAACAGCTGCGACCAGGTGGGCCGCAACTACACCTTCCACCAAAGCCAGGCGGTGCTCGCCATCTCGAAGGACCCGAACCCGACCGTCTTCCAGAAGACGCTGGGGGTGAACGACTTCTACTTCGGCAGCGACGACTTCGACTACCCGATGGGCAACATCCAGATGGTCGGCAAGTCGTCGGCCCCGATGTACCGCGGGGAGAAGCCGCTCGAAACAAAGCTTGCGCCCACGCGGACGCTCGAGAACATGGCGCGCCACGCTGTCGACTTCTGGCTCTCGACCGAGGACCTGCCGCGGCCCGAGAACAGGGTCACGCTGAATCGCGACGGCGAGATCGCGATCAGCTATACGCCGACCAACCAGGAGCCCTCGAAGCGCCTGTACCACCAGCTGAGGTCGATGCTCAGCCACGCGGGCATGGAGCCCGACCACCTGATCCCGAGGCACGCGTACCTGAAGAACGAGATCCCGGTGGCGGGCGTGGCCCACCAGGCCGGGACCTGCCGCTTCGGGACCGACCCGGGGGACTCGGTGCTGAACACGGACTGCCGCGCGCACGAGCTCGACAACCTCTACGTGGTCGACACGAGCTTCTTCCCAAGCATCGGCGCCGTGAATCCGGCGCTGACCGCGATGGCGAACGCGATCAGAGTGGGCGACCACCTGCTGGAGCGGATGGGGGCGTCGCAGTCGCGCCCGGAGTACGCGCATGTCGGCTAACGGCGGCGCGGGCCGGCGGCGCCGGGTCGTGATCGTCGGTGGCGGGTTCGGCGGCCTCGCGGCGGCGCGCCGGCTCAAGCACGCCGACGTCGACGTGACGGTGATCGACCGGAAGCACCACCACCTGTTTCAGCCGCTGCTCTACCAGGTGGCCCTCGGGTCGGTGGCTCCCGGCGAGTGCGCGACGCCGATCCGGGTCTCGCTGAGGCGCAACCCGCGCGCCTCGGTGCTGATGGCCGAGGTCGTGGACTTCGACGTCGAGCGAAGGGAGGTCATCCTCGAGCGCGGCGAGCGGATCGGCTACGACAGCCTGGTCCTCGCCTGCGGGATGGAGACGTCCTACTTCGGGCACGACGAGTGGAAGGACGTGTCGTGCGGGCTGAAGACGCTTGCGGATGCTGTGGATATGCGCGACCGGATCTTCGGCGCATTCGAGCACGCCGAGCGCGCGGCCGACGCGGAGAGTCGCGCGGACTGGTTGACCTTCACCGTCATCGGCGGGGGGCCTACCGGCGTCGAGGTGGCGGGCTCGCTCGCGGTCCAGGTGCAACGCTCGATTGCAAAGGACTTCGCACGCATCCGCCCCGAGGAGGTGAAGATCATCCTGCTCGATGCGGGTGACCGGATCCTGTCCCCGTTCAGCGAATCGCTCTCGGCCAAGGCGGCGAAGGGGCTCGCCGAGCTCGGTGTCCAGGTGCGCCAGGGAGCCCGCGCCACGTCGATCGACTCGCGCGGAGCCACCATCGAGATCGACGGGAGGACGGAGCGCATCGACAGCCGGACGGTCGTCTGGGCGGCAGGCGTTCAGGCCGTGCCGGTCGCCGGCGCCCTCGCGCGCGCCATCGGGGCGGAGACGGACCGGGCGGGTCGCATCCCGATCAACCCTGACCTCACGGTGCGCGGCCATCCCGAGATCTCGGTGATCGGCGACGTCTCGAGCCTCGCTGGGCCGAACGGCAAGCCGCTTCCAGGCCTCGCCACGGTCGCGATCCAGCAGGCGGCGCACGTCGCCAAGGCGATACACGAGGGCCGGCCAGGGGCATCGACCCCGTTCCACTATCTCGACAAGGGCGCGCTCGCGGTGATTGGAAGGGGTCGCGCGATCTGCGAGATTCGCGGGGTGAAGCTATCCGGCTGGCCGGCCTTCGCCACCTACCTCGGCGTGCATCTCTTCTACCTGGGCGGCGAGGGCAAGCGCCTCAAGCTCCTCGCGGACTGGGTGTCGACCTGGTTCGGTGTGCTCGGCAACGAGGTGATGGAGGGGGAGCTTTCGACGATCGAGCGCGCGCCGCCGAGGGTCGAAGCCGCTCGATGAAGCAGGCGGCGGGATGCTAGACGTCGCCATCCCGATCGCGTCCGAGCTCGAGGCGGCTCGGAGCCAGATGGCGTTCACGCTGGGCTTCCACATCATCCTTGCCTCGCTCGGGGTCGGCTTCCCGCTGGTGATGCTGATCGCCAACTACAGGGGGCTGCGCCACAACGACCCCGTTGCGCTGCTGCTCGCCCGCCGCTGGTCGAAGGTGGTGGCCATCACCTTCGCGGTCGGCGCGGTGACCGGCACCGTGCTCTCGTTCGAGTTCGGCCTCCTCTGGCCCGAGTTCACGGGTCAGTTCGGCGACGTCTTCGGCGTGCTGTTCGCGATCGAGGGCATCTTCTTCTTCCTCGAGGCGATCTTCGTGGCGATCTATATCTTCGGCTGGGAGCGCCTCTCGCCGTGGAAACACTTCTGGTCGGGCGTCCCGATCGCCATCTGCGGCATCGGCGGCGCGTTCTCCGTGGTCGCCGTGAACAGCTGGATGAACCAGCCGCAGGGCTTCACGCTGAAGGGCGGCGAGGTCACGGACGTCGAGCCGCTGAAGGTGATCTTCAACCCAGCGGTGCCGTACGAGGTGCCGCACATGATCCTCGCGGCGTACCTGGTGACGGGCTTCCTCGTCGCCTCGGTGTACGCGGTCGGGATGCTGCGCGGGCGCCGCGATCGCTACCACCGCCTGGGCCTGCTGATACCGCTCACCCTCGCGGTGATCGTGACGCCGATCCAGTTCGCCGTCGGCGACACCGCCGCGCGCTCTATCGCAAACGACCAGCCGATCAAGTTCGCTGCGATGGAGTGCGTGCAGGAGACCTCGACAGACGTCACCGAGTACATCTACGGACGCTGCACGAGCGACGGTGTCAAGGGCGGCATCGGGATCCCGGGGTTCGACTCGTTCCTGGTCGGCTGGAGCACGAGCACCGAGGTGACCGGGCTCGACACGGTGCCGCCGGACGACCGGCCGCCGGCGAACACGATGCTGCACTGGGCGTTCGACACGATGGTCGGCATCTGCTCTGTGCTGATCCTCCTGGGCCTCTGGCTCGGGATCAGCTGGTGGCGAAAGCGTGAAATTCCCGGATCGCGCTGGTTCCTACGAGCCGTCGCGATCTCCGGCATCGCCTCGGTCGTCGCGCTCGAGTGCGGCTGGATAGTGACGGAGGTGGGCCGCCAGCCGTGGGTCGTCTACGAGATCATGCGGACCGAGGACGCCGTCACGGGGGCGAGCGGCATCTGGGTCACCTTCGCGATCGTGTTCGCGCTGTACACGCTGCTGGGGGCGGCGACCGTGATCACCCTGAGGACGCTGGCGCGGCGCTGGCGGGAGGCCGACGGCGACGACGAGGCCGATGTGCCGTACGGGCCGTCGGGTGAGGCACCGCCGGCGCTCGGGGGTGCGAGTTGAGCACTGCGGACGCCGTCGCGGGCGTCCTCTGGGTCGGCGTGACCTTCTACACCGTGTTCGGCGGGGCCGACTTCGGCGGGGGCTTCTGGAGCCTCGCGGCCGGACGCGGCGAGCGGGCGCACCGCGTGCGCGAGTTGATCGACTGGGCGATCGGGCCGGTCTGGGAGGCGAACCACGTCTGGCTGATCTTCGTGCTGGTCGTGCTGTGGACGGGATTCTCCGAGGCGTTCGCCTCGATCTTCTCGACGCTCTTCATCCCGCTCAGCCTGGCCGCGCTCGGGATCGTGCTGCGCGGCTCGGGGTTCGCGTTCCAGCGGACCGCGCGCACGCAGACGGCGCGAAACGCGGCCGAGCGCCTCTTCGGCCTCTCCTCGCTGCTCACGCCCTTCTTCATGGGTACCGTGGTCGGCGCGATCGCGTCGGGCCGGGTGCCGGTCGGCAATGCCAAGGGCGACGCCGTCACGAGCTGGCTGAACGGGGTATCCATCCTGATCGGGTTGCTCTTCGTGGCCACCTGCGCGTACATCGCCGCCGTCTTCCTCGTGAGCGACGCGCGGCGGGCGCGGGCCGCCGATCTCGAGCGCTACTTCAGGGGTCGCGCGCTCGGCGCCGCGCTCGTCGCAGGCGCGCTGGCCGTGGCGGGGATCCTCGTGCTGAAGGGCGATGCCGAATACGTCTACGACCGGCTCACGCACGAGGGGCTGCCGCTCGTGATCGTGTCGGGCCTGTGCGGCCTGGGGGCGCTGGTGCTGCTCGCGCGCGGGGCGCCACGCGGTGCAAGGCCGCTGGCGGTCGGCGCGGTCGTGGCCGTGGTGTGGGGGTGGGGTGTGGCCCAGTTTCCGTACCTGCTGCCCGAGACGCTGAGGATCGACCAGGCGGCCGCACCGGACGCCACGCTCACCGGCGTGCTGATCGTGTTCGGCGCGGCTGTCGTGCTGGTGATCCCGGCCATCGTGCTCCTGTTCTCGCTGGCTCAGCGGAGCATGATCGAGGAGACTGGAGCCCCCGAACCGCGATGAACGACGCGAGCTACGGCCAGCAGCTGACCTGGGAGCCCGCCGCGCCGCGCCTGCGCGTGCTGCCCGTGCTCGTCTCCTGGATCGTCTCGGCCGCCGCGGTGGCCGTTGCCGCGTGGATCCTTCCCGGCTTCGGCCTCGAGCAGACCGGGGCGGCGTTCGTGGTCGCCGCGGCGATCGCCGTACTGAACGCGGTCCTGCCGCCGCTGCTCGCGGCGCTCCGGCTCCCGTTCATGCTTGTCGCCGGCTTCCTGCTGGTTCTGGCGGCCGACGCGCTGGTTCTCAAGGTCGCGGGCGACGTGCTGTCGGACGACGTGCACGTCGGGTCCTTCGGCGACGCGCTCCTCGCCGCGCTCGTCATCGCCGCCGTCAGCCTGGTGCTCCAGGTGATCCTCGGCGTGGACGACGACGACGAGTACACCCTTAGGGTCACCCGGCGCATCGCGAAACGGCAGGGCGCGATCGCTCCCACGGACGTGCCGGGGATCATCTACCTGGAGATCGACGGCCTCGCGCTGCCCGTGCTGCGCGACGCGATGCGCGACGGAAGCGCGCCGTTCATGGCGAGCCTGATCGCCGACCACGACCACCGCCTGGCCGAGTGGGAGACCGACCTGTCGTCGCAGACCGGCGCGAGTCAGGCGGGCATCCTGCTCGGCTCGAATGAGGACATCCCCGCCTTCCGCTGGGTGGAGAAGGAGACCGGGCTGATGATGACCTGCTCCTCGCCCGGGGACTGCGCCGAGCTCGAGCGCCGCCACTCGACCGGCATCGGACTGCTCGCGGACGGCGGGGCGAGCCGCGGCAACCTCCTGTCCGGCGACGCGGAGGAGGCCATCCTGACGGTGAGCCGGACCGAGGCGGAGAAGCGCGCCAACCCCGGCTACCGCGCCTTCCTGGCCAACGGGTTCAACGTGACGCGGGCGCTCGTCCTGTTCGGGTGGGAGGTCCTGCTCGAGATCAGCGCGGCCGTGCGAGCGAGCCGGCGCGACGTGCGCCCGCGCGGCCACCGCGGCGGCATCTATCCGCTCATGCGCGGCGCGATGTGCGTGATCGTCCGCGACCTGGTGGTCTTCGGCGTCCTCGGCGACATGATGCGCGGCCGCCCGGCCGTGTACGCGACCTTTGCGAGCTACGACGAGGTCGCTCACCACTCCGGGCTCCAGCGCGCGGACACGCTGGAGGCCCTCCGCAAGCTCGACCAGCAGTTCGGCCGCATCTGGCGTGCGCGCAGGTACGCGCCACGCCCGTACGAGGTCGTGATCCTCTCTGACCACGGGCAGACGCAGGGCGCGACCTTCAAGCAGCGGAACGGCTATGGCCTCGACGATCTCGTCGAGCGCTCGATCGCCGACCGGGAGGTGGCGGGCTTCGCGGGCGGCGACGAGCAGAACTCGATGGTCCAGCACGCGGTGAGCGAGGCAACCGGGCGCACCGAGGAGAAGCGGCCGAAGAACGACGTCTCGGATCGCCAGATCGTGGTGCTGGGGTCGGGAAACCTCGGGCTCGTCTACCTGATGGAGGAGAAGCGCCGCCTGACCATGGAGGAGCTCGACGAGCGCCATCCGGGGCTGCTGCCGAGCCTGCGCCAGCACCCGCACATCGGCTGGCTGCTGGTCCGCTCCTCCGAGCGCGGCGCGGTCGTCCTGGGGGCCACCGGCGCGAACTACCTCGACGAGCGCCGCGTCGAGGGCGACGACCCCCTGGCCCCGTTCTCGCCGACGGCGGCCCAGCACCTCGCGCGCACCGACGGCTTCGAGCACGTCGCGGACATCATGATCGGGAGCTTCTACGACCCGATGCTCGACGAGGGCTGCGCTTTCGAGGAGCTGATCTCGTTCCACGGCGGCCTGGGCGGGCTGCAGACGCGGCCGTTCATCCTCCACTCGCCGAACCTGCCGCTTCCGGACGAGCCCATCATCGGAGCCGCGGCCGTGCACGGGCTGCTCTCAAGCTGGAGGGCGATGCTGCAGGCACCGCCGTCGACGCCGCACCTGACCGCCGTCCCGTCGGACCCTTCGCCCGCGGCCTAGTGCGAACGACGGGCATTGAAGGGCAGCCATTCCGGCCTACCCGGTGGGTACGGCGCTTTCCCTTGCGAAATGGCCAGGAAAAGCGCCTAACCGCCTCAGTGCTGCCGTTTTCAGCCGTCGCCGTACTGGTCGCGCACGTAGGGCAGCAGGCCGCGCGCGTCCAGCCTGTCGAGCGGCGCCCTGAATGTGACCTGCACGACGCCGGGGTGGCGGCCGATCTCGATCGCTCCGCTGATCGTCGCCCGGTTCATCACCTCGGGCACCTCCATCGACAGGAGCTCCGCGGCGCGCTTCAGCCCGTTGTCGGTGGCGCTGTTCAGGTCGGGCCCTGAGCCCACCACGGAGATCGGCGCCGACTCCTCGAGCCCGTCGAGCCCCCACTCGCTCGCGAGCGCCTCCGCACGCGAGCGCTCGGAGCCGGACAGCGGCCGGGCGAGGAAGGGCAGGTCCTCCTCGAGTGGGAACAGGAGCGGCCCGTCGATGTCGAGCCCCTTGATGACCTCCGCCTGCAGGGTCACGGTGCCCGATACGTCGCAGGTGTGGCCGGCGATCTCGCCGTCGCCCTGGAGCGCGTGCATGTCGCCCATGTAGATCCCGCCGCCCGGCACCTTCACCGGGCAGATCACGATCGCCCCGGCGCGCACGGCGTCGATGTCCATGTGGCCGTCGGTCCGGTGCTTCGCGAGCTGGTCCGCGGTCAGCGCGTAGCGGTGCGGCGCGCCGATCAGGAATGAGCCGAAGTCGCCGGCGTTGTGCGAGTCCGGGATCGTGGTCGACGGGGTGGTGCCGAGCTGGCCCATGAACGGCCGCAGGCGTGTCGCGAGCGCGACCAGGTCGTGCGGCGCGAACGCGAGGATCGGGTTCTGCACCGAGTGCTCGGGCAGCGCGGCGTAGCGCGCCGCCTCGTGGGCGATCCGCTCGGCCGCCTCGCGCGGCAGCGTGACTCCCACCTGACGCCCCGCGTCGAAGGCGATCGTGTAGCCGTTCGTGAACTTGAAGGGCGTGGCGTCGGCGCCGCAGCTCGCGCAGCGCACCGACTCCTGGCCGATGCCCTCGAGCCGCGTCTCCGGCCACTCCGTGCCGCAGCCCGGGCACACCGGGGCACAGTAGGGGTCGCCGTTGAAGCTGCCCTCAGGCGACACGTCGTTGCCGGACGCCGTGGCGATCGAGGTGACCTCGATGTCCTTGATCCGGATCGCGATCGCGTCGCCCACCTCGGCGCCGGCAACCGCCACCGGCTGAGCGACCTCGTGGCCGCCGCGGATGGAGGGGGTGATCATCGGGCCCCAGCAGCCCGGGGTGGTGTTGACGACGATGTGCCCGCCGTCCTCGACCGGCCCCAGCATTTCGACATCGGGGCCGATCAGGCCGTCGGTGAACGTGTCGACGAATACGGTTTGATGCGTCTCGCCCACTGACGTGGGGGGCGCCGCCGGCTCTACGGCCATGGCTTTCTCCTTGCCGGTCGAATGGGGCCGGCGCCGCCGGCCACGGGGATGAGGAGGGCGACCTCGTCGCCGTCCACGAGGCGCTGGTCGCTCATCGCGTGCACGCCGTGGACGACCGGCAGCGCCGCCTCGAGCCCAGCTGCGATCGCCGGCTCGAGCTCTCCGAGGCGCTCGATCAGCGTCGCGACCGTTGCGTCATGCGGCAGCTCGACGCCGAGCCGGCTGGTGCCGGCCGCCGTGGCGAGCCCGCCTCCGAATCGGACCTGGACGTGCACCGCACCTCCTCGGGGGATGCTGCTCGGCACAGCGTACCCCCGAGGTGAAGTGCGGTTCGAGGATCAGGTGCGCGCGAGGGGCTCCTCGTCGCCGTAGACGAAGATCCCGTGCACGACCCAGACGCACAGGGAGAAGATGGCGAGCGACCACCACGGGTTCTGGCCGCTGACCGACAGGAGCGCCTCGATCGCGCCGAGGCTCCCCGCGATGATCCCGATCACGCGCCCGTAGGTGTTGCCGGCGATCAGCGAGAAGCCGGCGGTGAGCTGGATCACGCCGAGGATGATCGACACCCACCCCAGGGTGTTGAGGTTGGTGAGGATGAAGCGCGTCTGGTTCACGAAGTAGTTCGCGTCGTCGAGCGCGCCGATCCCATAGATGATGTTGAGCACGCCCACGATCAGCAGCAGCGTGGCCGCGAAAACGGCTCTACCTGTACCTCGCATCGTTACCTCCTTGTTGGTTTCCGTACGACAGATCAGCCTCCCCTCGGCAGCGCGGCAGCCACCGCATTTGCCATCGGCGAGCCGATCCCGCTGGCCAGATCGAAGCCTGGCCGCGCCGGGCAGCACGATCCGCCGAACAGCGCGTTGCCGCCCTGGGTGATGTCGATGAACGCGCCCGGGCTGCTCTTCTCGAGCGAGTACATGAGCGGCGGCACGAAGCCGGGGCGGGGCAGCCCCTGCTGCTTCGCCTGCTGTGCCCAGAGAGCGATCATCCCGGCCATGAGCGGCGTCGCCGCGCTCGTGCCGCCGACGAACGAGATCGTCTGCGCCGACTTCGGGCAGCCCTGCACGCCGCTCGAGCAGACGATCGGATAGCCCGGGCTCTCGTCGGCGAAGAGCGACACGTCGGGCACCATCCGGTACTTCGAGCTCGCGAACGACTGGGCCGGCTGCCACGACGGCTTCGACTGGAACGTGCTCTGCCCGCCTCCGCCGCCGGCCGTGTCCGTGTAGGGCGACGGGTAAGCGGTGTCGTTCCACGGCCCGGTCGACGCGATGCCGTTGTCCGAGTTCAGCGTCAGGTTCGTCCCCCCCACGGCCAGCACCCATCCGGAGCTGGCCGGCCAGGACACCTGCGGCTTCTTCTCCGAGGAGGTCAGCTGGCTGGCCGGCACACCGCGCGCGCACGCGGACGAGCCGGTGTCGCCCGCGGCCACGACCACCGTGATCCCGAGCGCAGCTTCAGCCGCGAGCTGCCGTGTGACCAGGGTGCGCGACGCCGAGTACGCGGACACGGTCGACTCGCACACGCCGTACGACACCGACACCACGTTGGGCAGCGGCGCTCCGTTGCTCGTCGCCTGGATGGGCGCCGCCAGCATCTTGAGGAAGCCGAGCACGTCGCCGTCGTCGGCGTTCTCGTTGATCGGATGCACCCAGAGGTCGAAGCGGTCGAGCTGTGGCGCCACCATCGACACCACCATTGCGTCGAGCGAGCTCTCGAGGATCGGCTGGATGCCGGAGCCGTTGTGGATCTTCAGAGCTGTCCCCTGGAACCCGAAGCAGCTGCGGTACTGGTTCACGTCCGAGGTGGGCGTCGGGCCCTCGCCGACGATCGCGAGCCGGACTCCCTGACCGAAGAGGCCCGCCGAGTGGAGCGGCGCGATC
>Ga0105249_10003875_pt1 | contig 12917 bp, 11 predicted proteins | sample KBSS44metaG_FD_81522 | JGI IMG/M metagenome (GOLD analysis project Ga0105249, IMG submission 81522) | Switchgrass rhizosphere microbial communities from Kellogg Biological Station, Michigan, USA - KBS S4-4 metaG | ecosystem: Host-associated > Plants > Roots > Rhizosphere > Soil | place... | reverse complement strand
GGGCTCCGGTATTTCAGGTGGCTGGGCAGCAAAAGAATTATGTGAAAAAGGTCTAAAAGTACTTATGCTTGAACGAGGCGGACCCTATGAACATATCAAAGATTATAAAACATCGAATAAAGATTCATGGGAATTTCCATACCGTGGACTAACAACAGCTCAGCAACAAAAAGATTATCCTGTTATTCACCGCGGTTGGGCTGCCAGTGAAAGAGTGATGGATGCATGGGTGAATGAAAAAGATTCACCTTATACAGAAATAAAGCCTTTTACATGGTGGCGTGTTTATCGCATGGGTGGTCGTTCTATTTTATGGGGCCGTCATAGTTACCGCTGGAGTGATCTCGATTTTGAGGCTAATGCAAAAGATGGACATGGTATTGACTGGCCTGTTCGCTATAGCGATATGGCGCCATGGTACGATCATGTTGAAAAATTTGCGGGTATCAGTGGATCATTAGAAGGATTGGCTCAATTACCTGACGGACAATTTATGCCACCTGTTCCGTTAAATATGATAGAGAAAGATGTGGCGGGAAAAATAAAGAATCATTACAAAGGGCAGCGGCATATGATCAATAGTCGTGTTGCAAATATCACTGAACCGCATAATGAAAGAACTAATTGCCAGTTCCGCAATCGGTGCTGGGAAGGTTGTCCATTTGGTGGCTACTTCAGCACACAATCATCTACATTGCCTGCAGCTATGAAAACCGGCAATCTTACCGTAAGACCTTTATCAATCGTTACAAAAGTTTTATACGATAGGGATAAAAAGAAAGCAACAGGTGTTGAAGTGCTTGATAGCAGCGATAATAAGACTTATGAATTCAAATCAAAAATCGTTTTTCTCTGTGCATCTGCATTAAACTCTACCTGGGTATTATTTAATTCAGCTGCTGATGTATGGCCCGAAGGATTAGGAAGCAGCAGTGGTGAGCTGGGTCATAATGTTATGGATCATCATTATAATTTAGGTGTATCAGGCGATATAGAAGGGTTTACAGATATACAGGAATATGGTCGGCGCCCTTGTGGGTTTTATATCCCACGTTTTGCTAACATATCAAGTGATGAAAAGAAAAGGGATTTTGTAAGGGGTTTTGGTTACCAGGGAAGCGCAAGCAGGCAAGGTTGGGGAAGAGAGATTGCTGAGCTAAATATTGGCAGTGATTTTAAAGATGCATTGTGTAAACCAGGTCATTGGAGAATTGGCGCCACTGGTTTTGGAGAAATTCTTCCTTATCATGAAAACAAGATTTATCTCGATAAAGAACGCAAGGACAAATGGGGTTTACCCGTGTTGGCAATGGATGCAGAGTTAAAAGAGAATGAGATGAAGATGCGCAACGCTATCAAGGCCGAATTAAGAGAAATGTTTGAAGCATCAGGTATTAAAAATATCAGTGAATATGATTCGGGCCATGCAATGGGTCATGGCATTCATGAAATGGGGACAGCACGGATGGGTAATGATCCAAAGAATAGTGTATTAAATAAACACAACCAGGTTTGGGATGCGATGAATGTATTTGTAACCGATGGAGCATGTATGACCAGTGCCGCTTGTGTCAACCCTTCACTCACGTATATGGCATTCACTGCAAGAGCAGCTGACCATGCCGTGAATGAACTTAAAAAAGGAAACTTATAGTTATGGACCGGAGAGAACTTTTAAAAATGATAGCTGTTATTACCGGTAGTGCGGTTGTTGGGGGTGAATTTTTTTCATCGGGTTGCAAAAACAAAGAATCAAAGGTGGCCGGTCTGTCATTCTCACAAAATGATATTGCCTTTTTGGATGAAATTGGAGAAACCATTTTGCCCAAAACAAATACTCCGGGGGCTAAGGATGCTGAAGTTGGCAAGTTCATGACTACTGTAGTAAATGATTGTTATAAAGAATCTGATCAGCAGGTATTCGTTGACGGTATCAAAAAATTGGATGAAGCTTGTACTAAAATGTTTGGACATGGTTTTATGAAGGCTGATGTTACACATCGCAAAGAATTACTTACTTCACTGGATAAAGAAGCGAAGGAGTATGCAAAAATTAAAAAGAAGAATGACCCTAATCATTATTTTACGATGATGAAGCAACTTACTTTGTTAGGCTTCTTTACATCAAAACCGGGGCTACAGCAATGCTTTGATTATTTGCCGGTGCCCGGTAAATATGACGGAGGTGCTGCTTATAAAGAAAACGATAAAATGTATGTTTAAAATTTATTAATCAATTATGAAAAGAAAAGAGTTTTTGAAAATGAGCAGTGGGCTTGCATTAGCTGGCCTGGCAACAAATAATGCATGGACTTTATTGCAAGATGAAGAAATTAAAAAGCTAAATGCATTTGGTTTGCAATTATGGACCCTGCGTGACGATTTGCCGAAAGACACAAAAGGGGTTTTAAAACAGGTTGCATCGTTTGGTTACAAACAAATTGAAAGCTTTGAAGGACCCAAAGGAATGTTTTGGGGAATGACGCATAAAGAATTTAAATCTTATATGGATGGGCTGGGTATGAAGATCGTAGCCAGTCATTGTGATATTGATAAAGACTTTGAAAAGAAAGCTGCTGAAGCCGCAGAGATCGGGATGAAATACCTGATCTGCCCCTGGAAAGGACCGCAGAAGGATATTGATGCATTCAAAAAATTTGCGGATGAATTCAATCAGAAAGGCGAAGTATGTAAAAAGAACGGGATCCGGTTCGCTTATCACAATCATGATTACTCCTTTGAAGTATTAAATGGACAAATGGGACAGGATGTAATGATGAAGAACACAGATCCTTCATTGGTAGATTTCGAAATGGATATGTATTGGGTGGTCACTGCAGGACAGGATATTGAAACCTGGTTAAAAAAATATCCAAACCGTTTTCGTTTATGTCATGTGAAGGACCGGACCAAAAACACGAAGGAAAAAGATGCAAGTTGTATCCTGGGACAGGGCAGCATTGATTATCCTAAGATCTTAAAAGCGGCTAAAAAAAGCGGTGTTCACTATTTTATCGTTGAACAGGAAAAATATGAAGGCACTACGCCGTTGAAAGCTGTGGAAACTGATGCAGCATATATGAAAGGGTTGAGTATTTAGCGAGAAGCGATTTCATAGGCAATCGGCCGGGATTGAAAGTAAGTATTTCCTCTTTTGACAATTATACAATCAAAGGCCACAACAATACCTGGCTCAAGATTTTTTAATGAATACTTTTCTTTTTCGGATTTAGTCGCTTCTATTTCAGGCGATACCTTTGCGCCTTTATTACCCCGTTTGTAAATCTTCGCACGCAGGTCATTCCAGGAAATATAAAATCCAACGATTTTATAAGATCTGTCGGAAACAGTCAATTCAAATTTCTTTCTAAAGAATTTTCGGTTAACTATTTTTTTGCCCTGTTTACCTTTAATGTACACAGAGTCATTTTCCAGTAGCGGTAATTTAACTGAACACTTTATAGGATCATTTTTTTGGCTGAATCCTGCTAGGGCCAATAAAATAGCTGCAATAAATAGCAAAAATCGCATTTTCATAGGTATTAGCACAATAAAGAAACGGCGTCTTTTAAAATATTAGTATTTGCAGTGCCAAATAGATAAGCACATAAGTAAATATTCAATAGCTGGAGCGATTTATTTCGTCAAACTATTCCGGGTGCAAATACTGTTTATAAAATAAAAGAATCCCGCTGAAAAGCGGGACTCACGCATCATATTTAAACTAACCCAAAGAATTTTGAAGCCTAAAATTCGAATTTCGAATTCCTGATTTCGAGCTTCAACCTACTATTGTGTTCCAGTTATAAACATCCTCCTCTGCCCCATTCCTGATAGCATCCAATCTTCTTTTTAATTTGAACATAATATTGCTATCTGTATAGGCCGGCACTGTATAGTCCACCCCATCAATTCCAACCGTGTCGATCGGCGCAACAACAGCCGCTGTACCAGCGCCAAATATTTCAGTGATCCTATTATCTTTAAATGCAGCTACAATTTCATCTACTGCAACCGGTCTTACTTCCACTTTTACTCCCGTATCATTTGCAATTGTGAGTAAAGAATCTCTTGTAACTCCATCCAAAATAGAATCTGAAGTGGGTGGCGTAATCAGCACATCGTCAATGATAAACATCAGGTTCATTACCCCTGATTCTTCAATGTATTTATGTTCATTGGCATCGGTCCAGATCACATTATCATATCCCTGTTCTTTTGCAAGCGTAGTGGGATACAGAGCCCCTCCATAATTTCCGCCGCATTTTGCAAAACCTGTTCCTCCTTTAGCTGAGCGGATAAATTCTCTTTCCACTTTTACTTTGATAGGTTTTGAAAACAATCTTCCAACTGGCCCGGTAAAAATTATGAACCGATACTCATCTGCTGCTTTTACTCCAAACTTTGCTTCGCTTGCAAACATAAACGGGCGGATGTATAAAGAGCCTTGCTCGTCTCCCGGCACCCAATTTTTATCAACAGCTATCAATTGTTTTAATCCTTCTTCAAATATTTCGAAAGGAATTTGCGCCATACACATACGTGCAAGCGACCGGTTGAAACGCTCAAAATGTTTTTCAATTCTGAAAATATTTATACGACCATCCTGCATCCGGAAAGCCTTCATGCCTTCAAATACGGTTTGCCCGTAATGCAGGCCCAGCGTAGTCGGACTTAATGAAAGATTAGCGAACGGAACTATTTTCGTTTCATTCCATTGCCCGTGATAAAAATCGTCGACCAGCATATGATCAGACACGTGTTTTCCAAAATCAAGATGATCGAAATCAATTCCCGGCAGGGATGAATGTTTTGTTTGGATCACTTTAATAGCTGCCATTGTTTCCATACTAAAAATTTAATGTGTTGAAGTAAGTTGTTTGTTGAGCGCTTCATCAAGATTTATTTCCATTTTTACATTAGCTCGTTTGTATACCGTATTCTCAACCGGTAAATGCTTAAACCCGATCTTCTCATACATTTTTATAGCAGCTGCCTGCACTGAATTTGAATACAAGATCACATAGGTTGCTCCTAATTCTTTTGCCTTTCTGAAACATGCGTAGCACAAAGCTTCGGCAATTCCTCTTCTTCTGAATGTTTCGGCAACGACCATTTTAGTAAACTCAAATGTGTCATTCATCTTTCTTAAACCTGCCGTGCCCGCCACCTCACCATTATATAATGCGATCAGGATTGCTCCGCCGTCTTTTAAAATGGCTTCCTCGGGATTCTGTAATACCCACTCATCAAAGGGTTCTATTTCAAAATGAGCCTGGATCCATTCACGATTCAGTTTTTCCCAGTACGGCTGGTACTCGGGTCTGTAATCAACGATTTCTATCATGATTATGCGTTTCTGTTACAAAGTTTGGAAAACATTCTGTTTTAAAACAGATTCAGATTTTGTATTTTTGACTAGATCAGATTTGAAGCTCGAATCTTGAATATCGAAATTCGAATTTCTTACTTCGTATTTAAATTCTTTTTATGCGCTCCGCAAAATTCACAAACGACGACCATCTCTATCTGCAGGTAGCCGGAGGTTTGGAGAAAATGATCGATGAAGAAGTATTGAAGATCGGGGATAAACTCCCCTCCGTTCGTGTGCTGAGTGAAGAATACGGGATCAGCATGGGCACAGCATTCCAGGCTTACTATCATCTCGAAGGAAAAGGATTGATTGAATCAAGACCTAAGTCTGGTTATTATGTTCGGTTTAATCACCGGCGTTTTTTGGATCAGCCGCAGTTATCCCAACCAGAACCTTTTTCACATGAAGTAAGTGTGAAAGAAATGATCGCTTCTATTTATAAAGATATTGCTGCAGAGAATGTCATCAACCTTGCTTTAGCTGTTCCGGATATTTCATTATTGCCTGTCGCTAAACTTAATAAAGCTGTTATACAGGCATTACGTGATCATAAGGATCATTGCATCGGTTATGAACACACGCAGGGAAATATCGAATTGCGCAGGCAAATTGCAAAGCTTGCTTTTAATTGGGGCGGAAAGATCAGTCATGATGATGTGGTGGTGACAACCGGTTGCCTGGAAGCCGTAACGATGTGCCTGCGGGCTGTAACGAAGCCGGGCGACACGGTTGCCGTAGAGACACCCACTTATTTTGGTATTTACCAGGTTATAGAAAGCCTGGGATTAAAAGTGGTGGAAATAGCAACGGATCCTGCTACAGGTGTTGATATCAATCATCTGGAAAAGACAATCAAAAAATTTTCAGTTGCGGCCTGTGTGTTTGTGCCCAATTATAATAATCCGTTGGGCAGTTGTATGCCCGATGAAAACAAAAAGAAACTGGTTGAATTGATCTCTCACTATAATATTCCGTTAATTGAAGATGATATTTATGGTGAGTTGTATTTTGGAAAGACACGTCCAAAAACCTGTAAGTATTTCGACAAAAAAGGACTGGTGATGCATTGCTCGTCCTTATCGAAATCATTAGCGCCGGGTTATCGTGTAGGTTGGGCCATACCCGGTAAGTTTATCGATGAAGTAAGACAACTAAAACGTATTCATAATATAAGCTGTCCAACGCTCACACAGGTTGCGATGGCCAATTTTTTAAAGAATGGCCGCTATGAATATCATTTAAAAAACTTAAGAAGGGCATTACATACACAATCGCTGAAGTATATGCAGGCGATCATTGACTATTTCCCGCCTGATACTAAAGTTTCAAGACCGCACGGTGGCTTTATTATGTGGCTTGAATTGAATAAAAAAACAGACGCTTTTAAATTACGCACGGAAGCGATGAAACATCATATCGCTTTTGTACCGGGTAAAATATTTTCCTCCGGAAATAATTATTCTAATTTCATCCGCCTGAGTTTTGGCAAACCCTGGAACAAAGATGTAGATTATGGGTTGATGATGCTGGGAAGACTCATAAAGAAAATGATATAAGCTCCGGAATTACCGTTCAACAACTTAACTTTTCATATATTTTTAATTGCATTATCTTTCCTTAAAATCAATTGCCATGTTTAAAAAACAATTCTTTACAGCCCTGTTATTGCTGGGCGTAATAACCGTTACTGCGCAAAAAAAATTTACTTACTCACCTGAGAAACCCAGGGCGGGAGATGTTATCACTTTTACGTATGAGCCTGGTGGTGATATTGCTAATACGATCAAAGTTGTTGACGGAGTGATTTACCAGGTGGGTAAACAGGGGAATAAAGCCGACGATATTGTAATGGAAAAAAAAGCCGGGAAATACACCGGCACGATTACAACAGATACGGCCACGAACTTTCTTTATCTTGGATTCAGTGCCGATAAAAAGTTTGACAATAACTTTAACGAGGGTTATTACATTCAGTTTTATGAGAATGATAAGCCCCGCGAAGGAAGTTACTCCAGCCTTGCTGGCTTTTACCAATATAGTGGAAGACAGGTTGGCCTTGATGCGAATAACGAGAAAGCATTAGCAGCCTACGAAAAAGAGTTTGAGCTCTATCCTGATAATAAAAAAAATAACTTGTATTCCTACGTAAGACTGCAAACATTACTTAAAAAAGACGATGCTCCTAAAATTGTACAGAAGGAAATTGAATCGTTGGTCAAATCAGGATTGAAGGAGGAGATTGACTACAGCAACCTTGAAAATCTTTATACGCTGGCCAAACTGCCGGAGCAACAAAAATTCATTGCAGGTGTAAAAAAAGAAAAGTTCCCGAATGGAAGATGGACTGTTTCAGATGTGCTGCAGAAATACAGCCAGGAAAAGGATGTGGAGAAGAAAAAAGCTATATTAAATGACATCATTTCAAAAACTGAAACAGATGAAAATTGGAAAACTGTGAAGCCGAATCTTGGCTATTATAAGAGCCTTATTCCAAGAACTTATCTTGCCAACAAAGATTACGATAATTTCAAAAAATCAATTGCAGACCTGAATATTACCGATAAAACAGAATTGGCCGGTTTATATAATAGCGCTGCATGGGAAATGCAAAAGACAAGCGATCATCTTCCGTTAGCAGAGGAGTTCTCAGGACTTGCTACAACTTATGCTAAAGAGGCCTGGCAAAATCCCGGGAAAAAGCCAGACTATTATACACAAAAGCAATGGACAGAGAATAACAAATACATGTATGCAATGTACGCTGACACTTACGGAATGGTATTATACCGGATGGGTCAGTATAAAAAAGGATTGACTTATGCAAAGGAATCAGCAATGACAGTAAACAATGGAAAAGACCCCGATCAAAATAATACCTATGCATTGCTAGCTGAAAAGGCTCTCTCTAAAAAACAATATGTAAAAGAACTGGAGCAATTTGTAAAAGACGGTAAATCAACTTCAGAAATTAAAGATGTGTTGAAAAGAGCTTATGTTAAGAATAAAAAATCCGAAAGCGGCTTTGATGATTATATAACTGCCTTGCAAAAAGAAGCAACCATCAAAATGCTGGAGGAACTGAAAAAGTCTATGATGAATGAAAAAGCTCCTGTGTTTGCATTAGTTGATTTAAACGGGAAAAAAGTTGAGCTGGGTGAATTAAAGGGCAAGGTGGTGGTAGTTGATTTCTGGGCTACCTGGTGCGGACCTTGTAAAGCCAGTTTCCCGGGCATGCAGAAGATGGTGACTAAATATAAGGAAGACCCCAATGTGAAATTTGTATTTATTGATACATGGGAAAGAGGTGACGGCAAAGAAAAAAATGCGGCTGATTTTGTAAACACCAATAAGTACAGTTTCCATGTTCTGATGGATAATGAAGACAAAGTAGTAGCCGAATACAAAGTGGATGGCATTCCTACAAAATTTGTGATTGATAAAAAAGGAATGATCCGTTTTAAAGCTATTGGTTTTGATGGCAGTGATGATAAACTGATGACTGAATTGACTGCCATGATTGAAATGGCATCGAAAGAAGGAGAACAAAAAGCATTTTAGAACTACCTTTTATTTAAAATAATCGAAAGCCTCATCAATTGGTGAGGCTTTTCATTTCAAGGCGGTTCTCAAATCCTTCACATCATTTACGTTAATATGATTGTTTGAATAGCTTTCTTCTGATCCTGAAAATGAAGGATGTACAAATTGCATGGAACTTTTTATTTTACCACGTAACGAAGAATGGAATTCAATACAACCTGTTTTTTCAGCAAGTAATTTTATATTCTCTTTTCTTACTCCGCTGCCGGGCATAATTATTATCCTGTTGTCTGCCAGTCTGTTTAATTCAGCGATTAATTCAACAGCCCTGCTATCGGCTATTGACTCATTACTATGAACTGAAGGCTGCTGTCCGGAGGTAAGTATTCTTTCACACCCAGCTTCAATCAATTCTTCCAAAGCAACAAATGGATCTTTGCAACGATCGAATGCACGATGAAATGTAACACCTAATGGATATGCAAGCTCAATTAATTCTGCAGTTCTTGTCATATCAATTGTTCCATCCATATTAAGCAAACCGATCACCACGCCATCACATCCAAGTTCTTTACATAACCTGATATCATTTTTCATGATCTCAAACTCATCCTTTGTATATAAAAAGTCACCACCTCTTGGACGAATGATCGGATACATAAACGTATTAAAACTTTCCCTGCATTTTTTTATATGTGCATAGGATGGCGTAGTTCCACCTTCGGCAAGATTAGCACACAACTCAATCCGATCCGCACCGCCCTCTGCTGCAGCCTTGGTGGTAAGAAAATCGGAGGTAGCTATTTCAATGATGTATTTCATTTGTGAATGGTGAATAGTCAATGGTGAATATACAAATGTAAAAATATTGACAATTCACAATTGAGCATTGACGATTAAAACCAGCTATTAGATTTCACCAATTTCTCCATTTCATTTGTTCTTATTGCATATTGAAACCCCGGATGAAGTGCAAAAGATCCTACTTGTCCTTTTTTATTTAGCGCAAGAAATGCAACCTGTATCTCTTTCACTTTATCTTTTTTGATCTTTACAATACGTTCAATTATTTTTTTACAGGCAGCTTCAGGCGACAGTCCCTGCCGCATTAATTCAACAACAGAATGAGAACCTGCCACACGGATCACATCTTCACCTTGCCCTGTTGCCGTACAAGCTCCTACTTCATTATCTACATACAAACCTGCACCAATGATCGGTGAATCCCCTACTCTTCCCCTCATCTTAAAACCTGCACCGCTTGTTGTGCAGCTTCCGCTCAAATTTCCAAAGCTATCCATTGCTACCATCCCGATCGTGTCGTGGTTCCATTCTCCATTCTCTAAGATCGCGGGAGCAAATGGCCCATGCCCTTGTTTGCTCTCAACATTTATCGCCGGTGGTTTATATTCAGATTTCTCAAGCCATTTATCATACGCTTTTTGAGCGTCAGGCGAGAGTTTTTGCTCTTCTAAAGGAAAGCCTTCAGCTATTGCAAACTGCTGAGCGCCGCTGCCAACCAGCATTACATGCGGTGTTTTTTCCATTATTCTTCTCGCAACTGATATTGGATGTTTTATCCTTTCCAAAAACGCTACACTCCCACAATTGAATTGATGATCCATGATACATGCATCCAGTGTAACAAAACCATCCCGGTCAGGATTAGCGCCCAGCCCGACACAACAATTTTTCGAAGATTCTGTGACCATTACTCCTTTTTCTACGGCATCGATTGCGCTCCCCTTTTTGCTCAATACTTCCCATGCTCCTTTATTGGCTTCAATACCCGCATCCCAGGTTGAAATAACAACCGGTTTACCTGTGACAGTGTTTGATGCCGTTGTTGACAACGCCGTTTCAGTAATGGTGGCAACTAAAGAGGTCAGAGCTGTTTGCTGAATGAACTTCCGTCTGTTTATCATGTTTTACTATTGAAAGGCTCAATTTATGGCATTCAGTCAAAAAATGGATAGAATTATTGGTATGGGTAAATAGTTAACATAAATCAATCCTAACCCTGTCAATTAGCCGGAATTTTGTCAATAATTCATCGCAGGCGGTTAAGGAACGAAAATTGAAAAGGAAGCATTATGAAAATAGAAATTATATCAGGAAGTCCACGCCTAAACAGCATTACCCGACGAGTAGCTTTGCATCTCAAGACCTGGATCGAGACCAATACGGAGCATGTAGCCGACATCATTGATATGAAGGACTGGGATCTCCCGGCTGTTCAATCGGTATTTGTCTCAGTGGATCAAACCCCGGTTGAATTCAAAGAACTGTCAGAAAGAATATTCAGGGCAGATGCATTCATTTTGGTTACACCGGAATATAATGGCAGTTATTCACCTGCCATGAAGAATTTACTCGATCATTTTCCCAAGCAACATCATAAGCCATTTGGAATTGTTACCGCATCACCCGGCGCTTTGGGTGGTATCAGGGCTTCGCAACAATTATTACAATTGATACCGGCATTATTTGGTGTGGCTTCACCTTATTTGCTGATAGTACCACAGGTTGATAAAAAATTTGATAGTGACGGAACCCTTATCGATCAAAGCTTTTACAAGTCAGTCCATAACTTTATCTCTGAATTCATTTGGTTAGCTACAAAACTGGTCGAAGAAAAAATAGCAGCTTAATTTAAAAATAAATAAAGGAGTTTTTTATGAAATCCGTTTTACATAAAGCAGATTCAAGGGGTCATGCCAATCATGGCTGGTTGGATAGTTATCATACGTTCAGCTTTGCCGGGTATTATGATCCCGAAAGAATTCATTTTGGCGCCTTAAGAGTATTGAATGATGATACAGTCGCCGGCGGAATGGGTTTCGGCGCTCATCCCCATGATAATATGGAGATCATTTCAATACCCACTGAGGGTGATCTCGAACACAAGGATAATATGGGCAATACACAGGTGATCAGGCAGGGCGATGTGCAGGCAATGAGCGCAGGCACAGGTATACAGCATGCAGAAAAAAATAAGAATGCAGATAAACCTGTAAAGTTTTTCCAGATATGGGTTTTCCCCAATAAAAAGAATGTGCAGCCCCGGTATGATCAGAAGAATTTTTCTGCGAATGATAAACATAATAAACTTTTAACCGTTGTATCTCCTGTCGGTACAAATGATGGAGGCGTGCAGATCCACCAGGATGCATGGTTTAGTCTGGGTAAACTGGATAAAGATTTTAATACATCCTATAAGCTGCACAATAGTAAGAATGGCGTTTATGCTTTTGTAATTGATGGAGAGGTAACGATCAATGGACAAAAGTTAAATCGCAGGGATGGGTTGGGTATTAGAGATGTTGAGATGCTGGATATTAAATCGGACAATAATTCGGAATTACTATTAATGGAAGTTCCGCTCTTAAATTAAAAACATGAACAATCAAAGATCAATCGAAGCAGTTATTGCACCGCCCCCGCCGCATATGGTTGGTGATGGATTCCGGGTGCATAATTTCTTTCCCAATAACCGGTTAATTGATAAACGAAGAATGAGCCCGTTCTTTATGCTGGATTATGGTTCAAAGATCGATTTTTCTCCTTCTGAAGAACCAAGAGGTGTTGGTGTGCATCCGCATGCGGGGTTTGAAACGGTGACGATCGCCTATCATGGAAAGATTGCTCATCATGATAGTGCAGGCAATAGTGGCATTATTGGCGAAGGTGATGTTCAATGGATGACTGCAGGTGCAGGCTTATTGCATAAGGAATATCATGAAAAGGAATTCAGTAAAACAGGCGGTTTGTTCCAGATGATCCAGTTATGGGTTAACCTCCCGGCGGAATTTAAAAAGACCAAACCCAAATACCAGGAGATAACAAATGGTATGATGGCAAGGCATTATTTGGCAGATAAGAAAAGTTTTATTGAAATAATTGCCGGTGAGTATGAAGGAACAAAAGGTCCTGCTTCAACGTTTACTTCTATGCATGTTTATAATGCCAAACTGAAAAAAGGAGCCAGTGCTGAATTCAATTT
>Ga0105249_10003872_pt1 | contig 12918 bp, 11 predicted proteins | sample KBSS44metaG_FD_81522 | JGI IMG/M metagenome (GOLD analysis project Ga0105249, IMG submission 81522) | Switchgrass rhizosphere microbial communities from Kellogg Biological Station, Michigan, USA - KBS S4-4 metaG | ecosystem: Host-associated > Plants > Roots > Rhizosphere > Soil | place... | reverse complement strand
CGGCGGCCCTCGGTGTCGCTTCGAGCGGCGCGCTCATGCCGGCACCGGAACGAGCGCACGCCGGCCGATCGTCCGCTCGCCGACGCTCCACTGGATCAGCGCGACGGCGAGCGACATCAGCGCGATCAGGACGGTGCAGTAGGCGAGCGCGACGCCGTAGTCGCCGTTGCCGACCCGGCCGATGATGTAGGTCGTCGCCAGCTCGGTCTCGGCGGTGACGAGGAAGACGACCGCCGAGACCGTCGTCATCGAGCGCACGAAGCTGTAGACGAGCGCGGCGACGAGCGCCGGCCGGAGCAGCGGCGCGACGACGCGGCGCAGCGTCGTCGCCGTCGCTGCGCGCAGCATCGTCGACGCCTCGTCGAGCGAGCGGTCGATCTGGCGGAACGCCGCGCTGCCGGCGCGAACGCCGACCGGCAGGCTCCGGAACACGAAGCAGAGGACGATGATCAGGCCGGTGCCGGTGATCTCGAACGGCGGCACGTTGAAGGCGAGGATATAGCTCACGCCGAGCACGGTGCCCGGAATCGCGAAGGCGAGCAAGGCGCCGAATTCGAACGCGTCGCGGCCGCGAAAGGTCGTCCGCGCCAGCAGCCAGGCGATGACCAGGCCGAAGACGGCGCAGATCGGCGCCGCGATCGCCGAGAGCTTGAGCGTCGTGAAGAGCGAGTTCCACGCCGTCCCCGCGAAGACGAGCGCCGCGCCCACGTCGGCGTTGCCGCGCTGGATGTCGAAGGCGGTGACGAAGTGGCGCAGTGTCGGCGTGTAATCGCGGCCCCAGGTGGCGACGAACCCGCCCGCGAACGCGAACAGGTAGACGACGAGGGTAAACGCCAGCCACGGCACGACGACGGCGAGGGCGAGGCGGCGCCAGCCCTCGGGCAGCGGCATCGGCAGGCCGCCGTCGCCCTTGCCGGTGACGGTCGTGAAGCTCGTCGTGCCGAGGAGGCGGCGCTGCGCCCAGAACACGAGCAGCGTGAACGCGCTCAGCACGAGCGCCAGCGACGCGGCGCGTCCCTGGTCGTACTGGGCGCCGACGATCGCGAAGAAGACCTCGGTCGAGAGCACCGAGAACTGGCCGCCGACGACGATCGGGTTGCCGAAGTCGGCGATGCTCTCGATGAAGCCGACCAGGAACGCGTTGGCGAGTCCGGGCTTGAGCAGCGGCAGCGTGATGGTCAGGAAGGTCGTGCGCCGGTCGGCGCGCAGCGTCTGCGCCGCTTCCTCGAGCGCGGGGCTGATGCCGGCAACGACGCCGCGAACGATCATGAACGCGATCGGCGTGAACGCGAACAGCTGCGCGAGCCAGATGCCGAACAGGCCGTAGAACCAGCGCGACGGCGTGACGCCGAACGCCGCCTCGAGGAACTGGTTGACGATGCCGGCGCGGCCGAAGAGCAGGATCAGGCCGAGCCCGAGGACGAACGGCGGCGTGATGATCGGCAGCAGCGCGAGCGCATTGAGCGGGCGCTTCCAGCGCGCCGAGCCGCGCTCGGCGAGGAGCGCGATCAGCGTGCCGAGGACGGTCGTTCCGGTGGCCGTGAGCAACGCGAGGAAGAGCGTGTTCCAGGCGACGCCGCAACGCACGCCCCCGGCCAGGCACGACAGGCCCCACGTCCGCTCGTTGCCAATGCGCGCGGCGAGCGCGGCGAGCGACGGCCGGCCCGACTCGTCGACGAAAGCGCCGGCGAGCGCACGCGCCACCGGGTAGGCGACGAACAGGAGCAGCAGCGCGCTGCAGACGACGATCGCGCTCGCCGTGAACGCATCGCCGCGCACCCAGCCCAGACGGGCCAGGCCGGCGCCGAGCAGCATCAGGAGCGCGAGCAGCGTCAGCGCGCCACCCCAGCCGATGCCCGGCTGGCCGGCCGCCAGCGGCCCGAACGCGTCGGCCAGGAACTCGAACGACCAGCCGCTCGCGCCGATCGTGAAGCCGGCGACGAGGATGGCGGCGAGCGCGACCGACGCGCCGGCAGCGAGCAGCACGCCCTGGCGCCGGCGCGTGCCGGCGCGAGCGCCGAGGACCGCGACGACGAGCCCGATCGCAACAGCCCACAACCACGGTCGTCCGTGCCGAGTCGCCGCGACGATGCCGCTGGCGCTGTCGGCACCTCCCCAGACGTCGGCGAGCGCCTGCGCCAGACTCTTGTCGGCGGTGAAATACCAGGGCAGCGCGACGAACGAGACGGCGGCGACGGCGATCCACGCCGCGACCGTCCGACCGTCGCGCGCCACCCCAGCCGCCACGCGAGGGCGCGGCTATTGCTTCTGCGCCGGGTCCCAGTGCTCGGCGATCTTGCCGTTCTCGATCCGGAACATGTCGAACCAGGTCGTGCTGTACTTCTTCGTCGCGTCCTTCGGGTCGACGCCTTCGCGCGCGAAGCTGAGGACGACCAGGTCGCCCTCGGCGACGATCGCGACGAGCGGCGCCTTGATGCGCGGCTCGATCGCGGCGGGCTTCCTCATCCTGGTGAAGAAGTCGACGAACGCGGCGCGCCCGCTCGGCACGTTCGGGTTGTGCTGGATGTACGACTCGGCCATGTACTTGTCGGCGAATTCCATGTGCGCGCCTTCGAACACCTCGCGCCAGAAGTCGTAGACGAGGCGCTTGTTGGCGGCGAGGCGCGCATCCGCGCTGGCGAGGAGTGCCTGCTGATCGGCAGCCGGCTGCACCGCGACCTGACCCCAGGCGACCGGGACGACGACAAGCGCGGCGACGAGGCCGCAGAGCGATGCGAGTGTCTTCATGAAGGTCTCCGGTTGACGAGCGAGCGATCGCCGGTGCGCTTTCACCGCGGCAGCGAGTTGACGTCCTTCTCCCACTTCGCGATCAGGCGGCGCCGTTCGGCGCTCGCGCCGTACTTCGCGTAGTCGTAGTCGATCAGCTTGATCTTCTTGAAGTCGGGAACGTTGGGGTCGACGGGAGTCGCCTTGTTCGACGGCAGCTGGTACTGGCGCGTCGCCGCGCCGAACTGCTGCGCCTGCGCGGTCAGCGCCCATTCGTAGAACTTCTTGGCGTGCTCGAGGTTCTTCGCGCCCTTGACGATCGACATCGAGCCGATCTCGGCGCCGGTGCCTTCGGAGGGCGTCACCGTCTCGACCGGAAAGCCCTGGAGCTTCTCGCCCGGGCCGTCGTGGACGAAGCTGATCGAGACCGCGGTCTCGCCGCGCGCCACCGCCTTGATCGGCCCGGTGCCCGAGCGCGTGTACTGGCCGATGTTCCGGTGCAGGCCCTTCATGTACTCGAAGGCCTTGTCCTCGCCCATCAGCTGCACCAGCGTCGCGACCATCGTGTAGGCGGTGCCGCTCGACGCCGGGTTGGCGACCTGGATCTCGCCCTTGTACTCGGGCTTGAGGAGGTCGGCCCAGCTCCTGGGCACGGCGAGCTTTTTCTTGGCGAGGAGCTCGGTGTTGTAGCCGAAGCCGAGCGGCCCGGAGTAGATGCCGACGGTCTTGTAGCCGGACTGCTTCGCCTGCTGCTGCGCCCACGGCTGCAGCTGCGCCAGCGTCGGCGAGCGGTACTCGATCGTCAGGTCGCTCTCGGCCGCCTGCAGATGGGGATCGCCGGTGCCGCCGAACCAGACGTCGGTCTTCGGATTCGCCTTCTCGGCGATCAGCTGGGCGAGCGCCTCGCCCGAGCCCTTGAGCGACATGTTGACCTTGATCCCGGTCGACTTCTGGAACACGGTCTGGATCATGTTGCACCAGTCGGCCTGAACCGAGCAGATGACGTTGACCTGACCCGGCTGCGACTGCGCCTGCGCCGGGGCCGCGGTCGCGAAGGCGAGTCCGGCAAGGCACAGGGCGCGCCGCGTCGTCGATCTCCTCATCGCTGCCCTCCGCATGCGACCGTCGTGGCACGGCCCGATTCGACCCGTCGGGTCGGCGCGGCATCGTATCCTCTCCGCATGGCGTTCGATCTCGTTCTCTTCGGCGGCACCGGCGACCTGACCTGGCGAAAGCTGATGCCGGCGCTGTTCCAGGCCTGGCGGCACGGCAAGCTGCCCGAAGGCGGCCGCATCGTCGCCGTGTCGCGGCAGGAGCTGAGCGACGAGGCGTATCGCGCCTGGCTGAAGGAGCGCTTCCACGAAGTCGAGGACGCCAAGCGGCCGAGCGACGACGAGTTCGATCGCTTCGCCGCCCTCCTCCACCACCTGCGCCTCGACCTCTCGCAAGCGAGCGACTACGAGCGCCTCAAGGCGTGGCTCGCGGCGCCGGTCGGCCGAGCCGCGCCCGCGGACGTCGTCGTCATGTACCTGGCGACGAGCCCCGACCTGTTCCCGGTCGTCTGCGCGCAGCTCGGCGTCGTCGGCCTGAACGGCGCCAACGTCCGCGTCGTCCTCGAGAAGCCGCTCGGCCACGACCTGGCGAGCGCGCAGCAGATCAACCGCGTCGTCCGCTCGGTGTTCAGCGAGGCGCAGGAATACCGCATCGACCACTACCTCGGCAAGCCGGCGGTGCAGAACCTGATGGCGCTGCGATTCGGCAACGTCCTGTTCGAGCCGCTCTGGCGGCGCGAGTGCATCGCCAACATCCAGATCACACTCGCCGAGTCGATCGGCGTCGGCACGCGCGGCGACTTCTACAGCCGCACCGGCGCGCTGCGCGACATGATCCAGAACCACGCGCTGCAGCTCTTGACGATGGTGACGATGGAGCCGCCGTCGCGGATGGTCGCCGACGCGATCCGCGACGAGAAGCTGAAGGTGCTGCGCTCGCTCAAGCCGTTCAGCGACGACAGCGTCGGCCGCGACGTCGTTCGCGGCCAGTACCGCGCCGGCAGCGGCGGCGGCAAGGCGGTGCCGGGCTTCCTCGAGGAAGACAAGGTCCCGGCGGGCAGCACGACCGAGACCTTCGTCGCGCTGCGCACCGAGGTGCAGAACTGGCGCTGGGCCGGCGTGCCGTTCTACCTGCGCACCGGCAAGCGCCTCGCCGAGCGCGACGCACAGATCGTCGTCAACTTCAGGCGCACGCCGCACACGCTCTTTCCCGGCAGCAACCCGCCCAACAAGCTGGTCATCAAGCTGCAGCCCGAAGACGGCCTCGAGCTGCACCTGCTCGCCGCCAAGGGCGCGGGCCAGGCCGAGGCGCTCGCGCCGGTCTCGCTCGACCTCGACTTCGACAAGGCCTTCGCCGCGAACCGCGTCGGCGCCTACGAGCGGCTGCTGCTCGACGTCATTGCCGGCCGGCTCAATCTCTTCGTTCGCAGCGACGAGCAGGAGGAGGCGTGGCGCTGGGTCGAGCCGATCCTCGAGGAGTGGCGCCGCGACGATTCACCGCCACGGCCTTACACGGCCGGGACGTGGGGCCCGGCGGCAGCGAGCGCGCTGGTCGCGCGCGACGGGTTCGCCTGGGCCGAGGAGCAGTAGCCGGGGGCGCTTGCCCGCGCCCGGCCCCTGCGGCTCCTCTCAGTGCTTCGGATCGAGGCCGCGGATCGGCTTGCCGTCCTTGCCACCGACCGGCGGGATCTCGACGACCTTGCTTTCGTTCGAGTCATCGCGAAAGTTCGCGGGCTCCTGCTCGGTGGCCGCGCGCTCGGACTGGCGCAGCTGCTCGCGCTGGTTCTTCGGTCTCGGTGCGCCGGGGGTCGTTGCGGTGTTGGCCATGGTCGTCTCCTGTGGCTTGGCGCGCTTGGCGCGCATGCCCTAGTACAAACGATCTCGATGGCAGCGACGAGCCCCCATCGCCGCGTTCGCGTGTGGGAAATGACTGGCAGACGACGCCGCGCCGGTCGCCGACACTCCGGCCATGACGACCCGCTCCGACCGGCCGGCGCACTTCTCGATGATCCGGGGCTTCCAGCTCGCGGACTTCTTCACCCTGGGCAACGCCGCCTGCGGCGTTGCCGCCGTGCTGATGGCGATGCGCTACCTCGGCACCGGCAACGTCCGCGATCTGCTCGTCGCCGCCGCCTTCGCGCCCGCAGCGTTCGTCTTCGACGTCCTCGACGGCCGGATCGCGCGCTGGCGCCAGACCTCGTCGGCCCTCGGCCGCGAGCTCGATTCCCTCGCCGACGTCATCTCGTTCGGCGTCGCGCCGGCGACGCTGGCGTTCGCGTGCGGGATGAGCGGCGGCTGGGACGCGCTCGTCCTCGTCTACTTCGTCTGTTGCGGCGTTTCGCGCCTCGCGCGCTACAACGTCACCGCCGAGTCGCTGTCGGGCGCGAGCGGCAAGGTGAAGTACTTCGAGGGAACGCCGATCCCGACCAGCGTGCTCCTGACGGCGCTGCTCGCCTGGGCGATCTGGCAAGGTCGCATCGGCGAACGCCTGATCGGCGGCGCGTGGACGATCCTCGGCGCCGACCTGCACCCGTTCGCGCTCCTGTTCGCGCTGTCGGGAACGCTCATGATCAGCAAGACGCTGCGCATCCCGAAGCTCTGAGCCGCGGCCCGCGCCGCGCTCGCCGAGCGCTAGGGCTGCAGCTTCCAGCCGCCGTTCTCGATCCTGACCATGACCTGGCTGCGCGCGTCGACGCCGTTGTGGTCGCTCGGGCTCATCGTGTAGACGCCCTCGGAGCCGACGAAATCGTGCAGGCCTTCGATGGCATCGCGCAGCGCGGAGCGAAACGCCGGCGTTCCCGGCTTGCCCTTCTTGAGCGCTTCGCGCGCCGCGTTCTGGACGATGAGGAGCGCGTCCCACGCCGTCGCGGCGAAGAGCGAGCGCGAGTTCGGACCCTGCGCCTTCTCGAAGCGCTGGACGAAGTCGACCGCCGCCTTCTTGACCGGGTTCGATTCCGGCAACTGCTCGGCGACGAGCACCGGCGCCACCGTCATGTAGCCGCCCTCGAGCGACTTGCCGCCGACGCGCAGGAAGTCGTTGTTGGCGACGCCCTGCGTCTGGTAGACGAGACCCTTGTAGCCGCGCTGCGCGAGCTCGATCTGCGGCAGCGCGCCGGGCGTTCCGGCGGCCAAGATGTAGACCGCATCGGGATTGGCGGCCATGATCTTCAGCACCTGCGCGGTGACGCTCGGGTCGGTCTGGTTGTATTTCTCGGTCGCGACGACCTTGAAGCCGCGCTGCGCCGCGATCGCCTCGAACGACTTCAGGAAACCTTCGCCGTAGCTCGTCGAGATGCCGACCGTCGCGATCGACTTGCCCTTGCCGTTCTTCTGCAGGTGGTCGAGCACGAGGCCGATCGAGATCGGCTCGGTCGGCGACAGCTTGAACGCCCACTTGCGCGGCCCGTCCTGCGGCAGCACGATCGCGCCGCCGCCGGCGAGCGAGATCACCGGGACCTGCGCGTTGCCGGCGATCTCGACGACGGCGAGCGAAGTCGGCGTCACCGACGCGCCGATGATGAGGTCGACCTTGTCCTCGTTGATGAGGCGCTGCGCGTTCTTGGTCGCCGTCGTCGTGTCGCTGGCGTCGTTGAGGATCGTGAAGCGGACCTTCTCGCCGGCGATCTCGGCCGGCCAGAGCTTGATCGCCTGCTCCTCGGGAATGCCGAGCGACGCCGCCGGGCCGGTCGTCGACAGGATGACGCCGATGTGGATTTCGGCGAGCGCCAGCGGCGCGCCGGAGACGAGCGCGAGCGAGATCGCGAAGCGGGCGAGGCGGCGGGTCAGGCAGTTCGGCGAAGACGGTTGGTTCATGGCGGGACCTGTCGAGGGGACCTGTCCATCGTCGACGCGTCCATCGCCGCTGTCGTCGGGAGTGTCCCGGGGGTGGTGCCGCCGAAGCCGCGCCTATCCTCGTGAATCGCCGTCGATTCGAAGAAGGGGCGCGCCATGTACGTCCGCAACTGCTGGTACGTGATCGCCTGGGATCACGAGGTGCCCGCCGACGGGCTCTTCAGCCGCACCGTCCTCAACGAGGCGATCCTCCTCTTTCGCACCGCCGCCGGCGAGATCGTCGCCCTGCGCGACCGCTGCTGCCATCGCCTGGCGCCGCTCTCCAAAGGCAGGAAGGAGGGCGATTGCGTTCGCTGCGGCTACCACGGCCTGCTCTTCGACGCGACCGGCCGCTGCATCGAGATCCCGGGCGCCGACAGCGTGCCGGAGAAGGCACGCGTGCAGCGCTATCCGGTCGCGCTGAAGAACAAGTGGGTGTTCGTGTGGATGGGCGAGCCGGCGCAGGCCGACTCCGGCCTTTTGCCCGACAACTTCTCGTGCGACTCCCCCGAGTGGGACTACGTTCCCGGCTACCTGCACTACGAGACGCCGCAGCCGCTCATCTGCGACAACCTGCTCGACTTCTCGCATCTCAGCTACGTGCACGAGAAGACGCTCGGCGGCACGACGGCGATCGCGCAGGCGCGCGCCACCATCGAGCCGGTGCCGCGCGGCATCCGCGTCACCCGCAAGGTGCACGACGTGCCGCCGCCGCCCTACTACCGCGCGGTGCGCGAGTTGAGCGGCAACCTCGACCGCTGGTTCGTCTACGACTTCGTCCTGCCGGGAACGCTGCTCATGCATTCGGGCGGCCGGCCGGTCGCCGACGACGAGGGCGACATGCGCCGCGCCGTGCGGCTGCACAGCTGCCAGACCGTGACGCCCGAGACCGACACGACGACGCACTACTTCTTCCAGCAGTCGCGCCGCGTCGACGAGGGCGATCACGCCATCGCCGAGGCGCTCTACCGCTCGCTGATCGTCGCCTTCGAGGAAGACCGGGCGATGATCACGGCGCAGAGCCGGGCGATCGATGCCGACCCCGGTGCGCCGATGATGCTGCTGGCGATGGACGCCGCCGTGGTGCGCTTTCGCAAGCTCGTCGCCGAGACGATCGCCGCCGAACGCGCCGCGACGCCGGCGGCCGCGCTGCCGGTGCGCTCAGCCGCGTGAGGCGGCGCCCGCGATCTTGTGGAGCAGCTGGGTCGCGAGCATCTCGGTCGCGACCGAGCGGTCGAGCGGCGAGCGCGACAGGCCCGAGATCTCGTAGTTCATGTTCTCGTAGATCTGGCCGGTGGCGGGATGCGCTCTCAGGATCGCCTCGAGCGGCGCCGCCGGCAAGCCCGCCACGAGCGCGACCTTGATCTGGCCGACGAGGGCGCGGTAGGGGTCGGCGCCGACGGCGATCGGGCTCGCCTCGACGCGCTCGAGCAGCCGCGCCAGCGCGATCAGCGTCTCGAGACGCGATTGCAGGGATTCGGTGCGAGGGGCAGTCATCGGTCGTCTCTTCCGCCCCGCGTCGGCAAGGCCATGACCGGGAACTGAGGCCGCGCCCGCCGACTTCAACCCTCAGCTGCCGGCCACCGGGATCGGCCGGTCCCAGTCGCCGCCGAGCGCCTTGATCAGGAACACCGACGTGAGCAGGCGCTGACCCGAAAGCTGCGCCGCCAGCCGCTCGGCAGCGAGGAGCGCCTGCTGCGCGGTGATGACGTCGAGATAGGTGGTCGCGCCGCCCTCGTAGCGCGCGCTCGCGAGCTCGAGGACGAGGCGCGCCGTCTCGACGGCGATGCGCGCCTGGCGGTCGGCGCTCTCGAGCGCGGACAGGCCGGTGATGCCGTCCTCGACCTCCTGCATCGCGGTCAGGACGACGCGGCGGTAGCTGGCGACGGCGCCGTCGTAGTTGGCGCGCGCGAACTCGACGTTGGCGTCGAGCCGGCCGGCCGAGAAGATCGGTTGCGTGAGCTGGGCGCCGATCGCCCACAGCGCGCTCGGCGCGCTGAACAGGCTCGCGAGGGTCCGGCTCTCGTAGCCGAGGTTGGGCGAGATCGTGATGCTCGGGTAGTAGGCCGCCTTGGCGACGCCGATCTGCGCGTTCGCGGCCGCCATCGCGCGCTCTGCCGATGCGACGTCGGGCCGGCGCTCGAGGACGTCGGAAGGGACGCCGAGCGGCACCGGCGGCGGCATCAGCTCGCGGATGTCGGGGGCGAGAGAAAACGACGGCGCCGGCGTTCCGGTCAGGGTCGCGACCGCGTGCTCGAACGGCCCGCGCTGGCGGCGCAGCACGTCGAGCTGGGTCAGCGTCGTGTCGAGCAGCGCCTGCTGCTGGGCGACGTCGAGCCCCGAGGCGGCGCCGAGGTCGTGCCGGGTGCGGACGAAATCGAGCGAGCGCCGCTGCAGCGCGATCGAGCGCGCCAGCACGTCGAGCTCGATGTCGATCGCACGCAGGTTGAAGTACGCGGTCGCGAGGTCGGTGCCGAGCAGGAGGCGGGTGTTCTCGAAGTCGGCCGCCGACTGCTCGGCGCTGGCTTGGACGCCTTCGACCGTGCGCTGCACGCGGCCGGCGAGGTCGAACTCGTAGTTGACCGAGATCGCGACGATCCCGTCGTTCTGCACCGTCGAGAAGTTGGGCGAGGCGTAGTTGCTGAGCGGACGGTTGGCCGAGATGCGCTGGCGCAGGGCGCGCGCGTTGAGGTTGACGCTGGGGAGCAGGCCCGCCGAGGTCGCCGCGACCAACGCGCGCGCCTGGGCGAGCCGGGCATTGGCGAGGGCGAGCGTCGGGCTCTGCGCCAGCGCCTCGGCCTGCAGCGCGTCGAGGCGGGCGTCGCCGAAACGCTGCCACCACGGCCCCTTCGGCGCGGCGTCGTCGGGCGTGCCTTCCCGCCACGGCGCCTCGAGCTTCCAGGCCGGCGGCGCCTCGACCGGCGGACGGACGTAGTCGGGGCCGGCGACGCAGCCGGCGAGCACCGCCGCGATCGGCACGGCGACGCGGCCCGCCCAGGTCCGCGGCGGCGCGCCGTTCGGACGCGAGCGAGCTCGCGCGCCGGTCACGGCAGCGCCTTGCTCGCCGCGCGCGCCGGCCGCGCCGTGCTGGCCGCGTTGGGGATGCCGCCGTCCTCGTTCGCCGCGACCGCGACGGTGTCGCCTTCGCCGAGCGAATCCGAAGGATTGACGACGAGCCGGTCGCCTGCGGCGATGCCGTCGATGACCTCGATCGACTCGCCGAGGTTGCGGCCGAGCGTGATCGGCTTGAGGCGGACCTTGTTCGCCGCGTCGACGGCGGCGACGCGAGTTCCCTCGGCGCGAAAGAGCAGGACGTTGGTCGGCACGACCAGCGTGCGGCTGCCCGCCAGCGGCAGCTCGACCTGGACGTAGGCGCCCGGCAGAAGGATGCCGTCCTTGTTCGGCAGCGCGATCTCGACCTGCATCGTCCGCGTCGCCGGATCGATCGACGCCGATGTGCGCGCGACTTCGCCGGAGAACGACTGGCCGCGCAGCTCCGACTGCGTGATCACGACCTTCTGCCCCGGCCGGACGAGCTGCGCGTACGACTGCGGCACGTTGACGTAGACGCGCAGCGGATCCATTTGCGTCAGCACGAACAGCGTCTTGCCGCTCGAATCGATGAGGTCGCCGACATCGACGTTGCGCCTCGTGATGACGCCGTCGAACGGCGCCGTGATGCGGGTGAAGCCCTGCAGCTGGCGCAGCCGCTGCACGTTGGCGTCGGCGGCGGCCAGGTTCGCCGTTGCCTGCGTCAGGCCGCTGCGCCGCTCGTCGAGCTCCTGCTGCGAGACGACGTCCTTCTTGCGCAGCGCTTCCCAGCGCTCGACCGTGCTCTTCGCGAGCGCGAGGCTCGCCGCCGTCTGGCCGCGCGCCGCTTCGGCCTGCGACAGCTGCTGGTCGATCTCGGGCGACTCGATGACCGCGAGCAGCTCGCCCTTGGTGACGTGGCTGCCGATGTCCTTGGTCCAGCGCTTGACGTAGCCGGCCGAGCGCGCCGCCAGCGGCGCCTGCTGGAAGCCCTGCAGCGATCCGGGCAGGGCGAGCGTCTGGCCGCCCTCGGTCGTGCGGACGACCGTCGTCTTGACGTATTGCACCGCGCCCTCGCTGACGTTGGCGTCGAGGACCTTGGCGTTCGCCATCCGGCTGAGGATCGTCCGGCCGGCGCCGACGACGAGCAGCACGAGAACGACGATGACGGCGATGCGCGTGCCGCGCGCGACGCGGGCGCGCTGCGCGGCATCGATCGGCGGGGCCGGATCGGCGGGCAACGGTGCGGGGTGCTCGGCCATCACTCGGCGCTCTGCAACGTGGCTGCCGGCGCGCTGCCGGCGCGGGCGGCCCGGTGGGCGCGGTGGCGCACGAGCCGGTCATGCACGCCGGCGAAGACGACCGGAACGAAGAGCAGCGTCGACACCGTCGCGAACAGCAGGCCGCCGATGACGGCGCGTCCGAGCGGCGCGTTCTGCTCGGCGCCTTCGCCGATGCCGAGCGCCATCGGGATCATGCCGATGATCATCGCCAGCGCTGTCATCAGCACCGGCCGGATCCGCGTCGAGCCGGCCTCGAGCGCGGCGAGCGCAGGCGCCGCGCCTTCCTGCTGGCGCTGGCGCGCGAACGAGACGAGCAGGATGCTGTTCGCGGTCGCGACGCCCATCGTCATGATCGCCCCGGTCAGCGCCGGCACCGACAACGTCGTGCCGCTGATGAAGAGCATCCAGGCGATCCCCGCGAGCGCCGCGGGCAACGCAGCGACGATGATGAATGCGTCGATCCACGACTGGAAGTTGACGACGATCAGCAGGTAGACGAGGACGATCGCCATCGCCAGGCCGACGCCGAGGCCGATGAACGACGACTGCATCGTCTGCACCTGGCCGCGCAGGACGATCTGGCTGCCCTTGGGCAGCTTCGGCCGCGCCTCGTCGACGAGCGCCTGCACGCGTGAAGCGACGCTCGCGAGATCGGTGCCCTGGACGCCGACGTAGACGTCGATCGCCGGCGTGATGTTGTAGCGCGAGACGACCGCGGCCTGGCGCGCCGAGGTCGCCTCGACCAGGTTGCCGAGCAGCTGAGTCGACGCCGCCGCCGTCGACGTGCCCGGCGCGCCGGTGCCGGCGACCGGCACGTTGAGGAGGGCGTCGAGCGAATCGACGCGGTACTGCGGCGCCTGCACGGCGATCGAGTAGACGACGCCGTTCGCCGGGTTGAGCCAGAACGCCGGCGCCGTCTGCGAGCTGCCGGACAGCGAGTCGAGGACGTTCTGGCCGACGTTCTGCGCCGACAGGCCCATCTGCTGCAGGCGCGT
>Ga0105249_10003871_pt1 | contig 12922 bp, 8 predicted proteins | sample KBSS44metaG_FD_81522 | JGI IMG/M metagenome (GOLD analysis project Ga0105249, IMG submission 81522) | Switchgrass rhizosphere microbial communities from Kellogg Biological Station, Michigan, USA - KBS S4-4 metaG | ecosystem: Host-associated > Plants > Roots > Rhizosphere > Soil | place... | reverse complement strand
GCATGGCCACGAGCGTGAGGAGCAGCGAGAGCGGGATGGCGATCGAGATGATGACGGTGGAGACGAACGAGCGCAGGAAGAACAGGATGACGAGGAAGGCCAGGATCGAGCCGATCGACGCCTCGTGCCAGAGGCTCTGGATGGACTGGCGGATGTAGGTCGACTGGTCGAACGTGAGGTTGACGCTCACGCCGGGCGGCAGGCCGAGCAGGTTGGGCAGCGTGCGCTTGACGGCGTCCACGACCTCCACGGTATTGGCGCCCGGCTGCTTGTTGACGCGGAGGTACACGGCCTTCTCGCCGTTGACGCGGACCACGGACTGCTGGGTCTCCGCGGAATCCTCGACGCGGCCGACGTCGCGCACGCGAATGGGCGTGCCGTTGAATCGGCGGACCACGATGTTCTCCATGGGGTCGACGATGGAGAACTGGTTGTTGGTGAAGACGTTGTAGTCGAGGCTGCCGAGCTTGACGTCGCCGGAGGGCAGGAGGAAGTTCGAGTCGTTGACGGCGCGCGCGACCTCGGTGACGGAGATGCCCTTCGAGTACAGGAGATCGCGGTTCAGGTTGACGGTGATCTGGCGGATCTTCCCGCCGTCGACGTTCGCCGAGGCGACACCGCCCAGGCGCTCGATCTGAGGCTCGACGGTATTGTAGGCGAGGTCGTAGAGCTGCTTTTCGTCGAGGCCGCCGCCCGACAGCGTCACCAGGCAGACCGGGATGTTCGACAGATCGAACTTGAGGATGAACGGCTGCTGGACGCCCGCCGGCAGCGAGTTCATGATCTGCTGGATGCGCTGGACGACCTCGGTGAGCCCGGCATCCAGGTCCGATCCCCAGGTGAAGAAGACCTCCACCACCGAGATGCCCTGGCGGGAGCGCGATTCCACATGGCGCACGTTCGAGACGGCGGAGACCGCCTTCTCGATGGGATAGGTCACGGTCCGCTCGATGTCCTGCACGTTGGCGCCCTTGTACACGGTGCCGATGCGGATCGAGGGGTAGTTGATATTGGGGAAGAGGTCGATCGGCATCCGGGCCAGCGACGTGGCGCCGAGCACCACGATCGCCAGCGACGCCATCAGGATGGCGATCCCGTTCCTGAGGGCCATGAGCGTGAGCCACATGGACGGCTACCGGCTCTCGACGGCGGCGGTGCGGACCTTTTGCTTCGGCTTGACGAGGTCCTTGCCCTGCAGGATGACCTGGTCCTGGTCGCCGAGCCCCGCGAGGACCTCGACGCCGCGCGCGTCGCTGAACCCGACCTCGATCGGCGCCATCTCGACGACGCCGTTCCTGACAACCATGACGGACGGTTTGGCGTCCCCCAGGCGGAGCGCCTCGGGGGGCAGGGTGAGCGCGCCCGGCCGCGTCTCGACGAGCACCTCGACCCGGGCGAACATGCCCGGCTTGAGCCGCCGGCCGGGATTCGGCGTCTCGACCTCCACGCCCATCGTGCGGGAGCGCGGGTCGAGATTGTGCACGACCCGCGCGACCGAGCCCGTGAACGTCTCGCGCTGATACGGGTCGACGCTGAGGCGCACCGGCGCGGCCACCCGCACCCGCGCGATGTCCCGCTCGGGCACCTCGATCTGCACCTTCACCGTCTCGATATCGTGCAGCGTGAGGATGCCCAGGGAGGACGTGTTGGTTCCCGACGATTGCGCGCTCACCGCCGCCCCCGCGTCCAGGTTGCGCTGGGCCACGAATCCCGCGAACGGCGCGACCAGCTTCGTATTGGCGAGATTGGTCCGCGCGAGCGTGAGGGCGGCCCGATTGGTCTCGAGCTGGGCCTGGGCGAGCCGGACCTGGCTTTCGGCGGTGACGATCTGGACGTCGGCGACCCGGAGCTGCGCCTCCGCGGACTGGACGTTGGCCTGCGACGATTCCGAGTTGGTCCTGGCGTTTTCCCAGTCCGTCGCGGACACGAGGCCCCGCTCGAAGAGGGTCTTCATCCGCACGGCCTGACGGGCATCGTTGTCGGCGACGGCGCGGGCCTTGGCGAGGTTGGCACGCTGGTTCTCGATGTTGGCGCGATTGCCTTCGAGCGTGGACCGGGCCATCTCGAGCCCCGCCTGGCTCGAGCCGACCATCGCCTGGGCCTGATCGCTGGAGGCCTGCAGCTCGAGATCGTCGATCTCGACCAGGACCTGCCCGGCCTCGACGAAGTCGCCGCGATCGGCGTGGATCCGGCGAATATAGCCGGAGACCTTCGAGAAGATCGCGGCCTGCTTGGCGGGGACGATGTCGGCCGTGAAGGCGAGCTTGATCTCCATGGTGCGGCGCTCGGGCGTGACGACGCCGACCAGCACGTCCGGCCGCGGGCGTGTGACCGCGCGCGCCTGCTGGTCCTTGAGCCGGTACACGACGAGGAACCCGACCGCGACGAGCAGGCCGAGCAGGACCAGGCCGACACGGTATCGCCTCAGCAGGAACATGGCAGCTCCGTGTGCCCGAACGGGCCCGAGCCGGAAGTGAGAGGACGACGTGCCGGCCGAGCCCGGGAGGGGCCCACCGGGTCGAGTGCCCCATCGAATGCCGGCAAGTCCGGGGGACCGTCCACGCGCAGGTCTGTCAACTCCGCATCATTGTATGGACGCGCGGAGCGGAGTCAAGGTTGCCCGGAGATTATCGCGGGAGCCCCAGATGCGGTGTGCTACGCTCTGCCCCACACGGCCGAGAGTAGCCGAGGAGACGTCGCTCATGCCCTCCCAGTCCCAGACGCGCCCGCCCCAGACGCACCCACCCAAGGTCGGCCGCTGGTCCGAGGCCGCCTTGCGGGTCCTCCGCGAGCGCTATCTCGCCCGCGAAGGCGATGACGTCTCCGAGACCCCCGAGGAGATGTGCTGGCGGGTGGCCCGCGCCATCGCGGCCGCCGAGGAGCGGTTCGGCCGCAGCCCGGCGGCGGTCGACGAGGTGGCCGCCGCGTTCTACGACATGATGGTGGAGGGGTACTTCCTGCCCAACTCGCCGACGCTCATGAATGCGGGCAAGGGCAATCACCTCCAGTACTCCGCCTGCTACGTGCTGCCCGTGGGCGACTCGATGCAGGAGATCTTCGACTCGGTCACGTCCGCGGCGGTCATCCACCAGTCGGGTGGAGGCACCGGGATGGCGTTCTCACGACTGCGGCCGAAGAACGACCTCGTGCGGTCGACCGGCGGGCGGGCCTCGGGTCCGGTCTCGTTCCTCCGCGTGTTCAACGCGGCCACGGAGGCGGTCAAGCAAGGGGGCTCTCGACGCGGCGCCAACATGGGGATTCTCCGCGTGGATCACCCGGACATCCTCGAGTTCATCGAGTGCAAGCTCGACGGCGGCATCACGAACTTCAATATCTCGGTCGCCGTCACCGATGCGTTCATGGACGCCCTCGCGGCGGGCGGCGAGTACGACCTCGTCAACCCGCGCACGGGGCTCGCGACGGGACGGCTGTCGGCGCGCGAGGTGTTCGACCGTATCGTGCGCGCGGCGTGGCGCACGGGCGATCCCGGCATGATCTTCATCGATCGCATCAACCGGGGCCCGGCCAATCCCACGCCCGAGATCGCCCTGATCGAGGCGACGAATCCGTGCGTCACCGGCGACACGCTGCTCTACACGGCCGAGGGACTCATCCGCGCGGACGTGCTCGCAAGCCGTCGCGAGGCCATCGAGATCACGCTCGATTCGCGATTCGGCGTGGGCGACAGTGCGATCGTCTCCGACGTCTTCGAGACGGGCATGAAGCCCGTGTATAGGCTGCTGACAGAGGAGGGCTACGAGCTTCGACTGACCGCGGACCATCGGGTCATGACCGCTCGCGGCTGGCAGCGCGCCGATCAGCTCGAGCCCGGTGAGCGCCTCCACCTCGTGAATCGCAAGGGCGGCTTCGGCACCGAGGGAACGCTCGCGGAAGGGCGCGCGCTCGGCTGGCTGATCGGCGATGGCCACCTGAAGAGCGACGGGTGCGCCGTCCTGAGCTCTTTCGGCGACGAGAAGCGGGAGCTAGGCCCGCTCTTCGCGGAGCACGTCAACGACGTGATCGGGTCACGGCCCGGAGACCGACATCACCTGGCGGCCATGGACATCTCAGATCGTGACGAGGCCCGAGTGCAGTCGACGCGATTGGGGCGCCTCGTCGGTGAAAAGTACGGCTTGAGCCCAGCCACCAAGCTCGCGGGAGTTCCGCGACGAGTCCTCTCGGGCTCGGAGGACATGCAGCGCGGGTTCCTGGAGGCGCTCTTCACCGCCGACGGACATGTGAGCGGGAGCCCCGTCAAGGGCGTGTCGGTCCGGCTCACGTCGATCTCCGTTTCGCTGCTCAAGGACGTCCAGCGGATGCTCCTAAACTTCGGCATTGCGTCCCGCCTCTACGCCGAGCGTCACCCGGCGCGCACGGTCGATCTTCCCGATGGGAAGGGAGGTGCGCGGACGTACGAGTCGCAGGCCGACCACGATCTCGTCGTCGCTCGCGACAATGTCGGGAGGTTCGCGCGCGAGATCAGGTTCTTGACCCGCCGGAAGCAGGACCGTCTCCGGCAGCTTTGCGCGGAATACACGCGGGGTCCGTACCGCGAGACGTTCGTGTGCCGGCTCAAGGCGCTCGAGGCCGCAGGTATCGAGGCGGTCTTCGACCTCAAGGAGCCGCTGACGCAAAGCTTCGTGGCCAACGGCTTGGTCGTGCACAACTGTGGTGAGCAAAGCCTTCCTCCGTGGGACGCCTGCAACTTGGGCTCCATCAATGTCGCGCGCTTCGCGAAAACGCTCGACGGTGACGGGGCAGGCGTCGACTGGGATGATCTCGAGCGGGTGGTGCGGCTGGCCGTCCGCTTCCTCGACGACGTGATCGAGGTCAACCCGTATCCGCTGCCGCAGATCGACGCGACCGTGAAGGCCAACCGGCGCATCGGGCTCGGCGTCATGGGCTGGGCCGATCTGCTGTTCACCCTCGGGATCCCCTACGATGGCGAGGCCGCGCTCGAGCTCGGCGACCGATTGATGGCCTTCGTGAGGCGGATCGGGCATGACCAGTCGGCCCGTCTCGCCGAGGAGCGCGGCCCCTTCCCGAGCTTTCCGCGGTCGATCTACCGGCACGGCCGGCCCCTGCGCAATTGCACCGTCACCACCATCGCGCCCACGGGCACCATCTCGATGATCGCGGGCTGCTCGTCGGGGATCGAGCCCGTCTTCGCGCTGGCGTTCGAGCATCGGGTCAAGGGGGGCGACGGCGAGCGCGTGCTCACCTTCGTGAGCGACACCTTCGAGCGGCTCGCCAAGTCTCGCGGGTTCTACTCCGAAGCCCTCATGGCCGAGGTGGCGCGCCATGGGTCCATCCAGCACGTCGCCGGCGTGGATGCGGGCGCGAAGGCCGTGTTCAAGACGGCCCACGACATCGACTGGCCGTGGCACGTGCGCCACCAGGCCGTCTTCCAGAAGCACACGGACAATGGCGTGTCCAAGACGGTGAACTTGCCCCATGACGCCGTGCCCGACGACGTGGCGGGCGCCTATCTGCTCGCGTGGCAGGAGGGCTGCCTGGGAATCACGGTCTTCCGCGACGGCTGCAAGGGCAGCCAGGTCCTCAACGTCGGGGTGCGGGCCGACGGGGCGCCGGCCGACGCCATGGCCCCGGCCGAGCGCGTGGTCAAGCCGCGGCCGCACAGCCTGGCCGGCGCCACGTACCGGATGGAGACGCCGATCGGGACGGCCTTCGTCACCGTGAACGACACGCCGAGCGGCGAGCCCTTCGAGGTGTTCGTCCAGGTCGGCAAGGCGGGCTCGGACACCATGGCGGTCGCCGAGGCGCTGGGGCGGCTCGTATCGCTCGTCTTGCGGCTCCCGTCTCCGCTCTCCGCGGGTCGCCGTCTCGAGGAGGTCATCAGTCAGCTCTCGCGGATCGGCGGCGGTCAGCCGACCGGCTTCGGGTCCGCGAAGGTGCTCTCGCTGCCGGACGCGCTCGCGCGAGTGCTCGGGGAGCACATCGGGCAGGAGGGGACACTGGCCGCCACCCGGGCGGGCGCGCCGCCCGCACCGCGGACGATCGGCGATCTGTGCAAGGAGTGCGGCCAGGCCACGCTGATCTACGAGGAAGGGTGCAAGAAGTGCGTGTCGTGCGGGTACAACGAGTGCTGACGGCCAGGGCTCACGGCCGGGCTCACGGGAGGACCAGACATGTTCTCGGGCGGGGACTATTCGGAAGTGGGTCGATGGCTCTGGAACTTCGTGGAGGCGCATGCCAAGCGGGAGAACCTCCGCGTGGAGGCCCTCGTGGACGCGGCGGGCGCGCGTGAGGGCAAGAGCTATGGCGTGCGGCTGCGCCTCGCCGAGCGGCTGCTGCCGCCCGCGGATCAGGCGCCCGTCGAGATGACGTATGCCGAGGTGGCGGCGGGCAAGGGCCAGCTCGCCTGGTGCGATGCGCTCGCGGTGAACGTGCGCACGCTCGCGGGCGGATTCGGCGCGCCGCGCCCCGCCACGAGTCAGACCGCCTGATCGGTGAGCGCGGCCACCGCTCGGCGCTGGGCGGCGCCCGGTGACTGGAATGCATTCTTCGGCCTCGCCCTCGACAACCTGACCCAGCTCGTCATCCTGTCGAGTCTCCTGATCGGCGTCTTCGGATTCCCGGCCGATCTCGTCCTGCGCGTCATGATTCCGGGTACGGCCGCCGGTGTGCTCGTCGGGGATCTCGCCTATACGTGGCTCGCGCTGCGGTTGATGCGGACGACGGGCCGGTCGGACGTGACTGCGATGCCCTTCGGCATCGACACGCCGTCGCTCTTCGGCATGGTGTTCGGCGTGCTCGGACCGGCGATGGTGCTCACGCGCGATCCGATCCTCGCCTGGAAGATCGGGATGGGCGTGACGGTGGGCATGGGGGTCATGAAGCTCGCCCTCGCCTTTGCCGGTGACTGGGTGCGCCGGATCGTCCCGCGCGCCGCGCTGCTCGGGTCGATCGCGGGCGTCGCGATCTTGCTCATCGCGTTCTTGCCCTCGCTCAAGGTCTTCGCCGACCCGCTCGTGGGTCTGGTGTCCCTCGTGCTCGTCCTCGCGACGCTGGTCGGCGGCCTTCGGCTGCCGTGGGGGCTTCCGGGGGCCTTCGCCGCGGTGCTCGCGGGCAGCGCCATCTTCTGGGGCCGATGGCTGCTGGGAGATGGCTCTGCCCATCCGCCGGCCGAGCTCGCGCTGGCATTGGCGCCTCCGTGGCCGACGCTCGCCTGGGTGTCCGCCCTCGACCAGATTCTCGGGTATCTGCCGCTCGCCTTGCCGTTCGCCGTCGCCACCGTGGTTGGCGGCATCGACAATACCGAGTCCGCGCGCGCGGCGGGAGACGGATACCGCACGCGGGACGTCCTGCTGACCGAGGCGCTGGCGACCATCATCGCGGGGACCTGCGGCGGTGTCATCCAGAACACACCGTATATCGGTCACCCCGCCTACAAGGCCATGGGCGCGCGGGCGGGCTATACGCTCGCCACCGGCCTCGTCATCGGTGCCGGCGCCGCGATCGGTGTGGTCTCGCTGCTCGTGAGCCTCTTGCCCGAGGCCGCCGTCGCGCCGATCCTGATCTTCATCGGGCTCGAGATCACGGCGCAGGCGTTCGTGGCCTCGCCGCCGCGCCATGCGCCGGCGGTCGCCTTCTGCTTCATCCCGGCGGTCGCGGCGCTCGTGCTCATTCAGATCAATGGGCTGCTCCCAGCCCTGGGCAAAAGCGCCGCGGACCTCACCGGTGACGGACAGGCCGCCTATGCCACCCTCCTCATCGTGGGCAATGGCTTCGTGGTGACCGCGCTCGCGTGGGGCTCGGCGCTCGTCGCGATCATCGACCGCCGGCCCGGCGTGGCGGCGGCGATCCTCGGCACGGCGGGGCTCGCGACCCTCTGCGGCCTCATCCACTCGCCGCTGCCGACCGGGGCGGTCTTCTGGCCGTGGTCGATTCCCACGGCCGCGCCGCTGCAGCTCGCGGCCGGCTACGGCGCAGCGGGCGCTCTGCTCCTGCTGCTCACGCGCGGGCGGGGCGCGAGCGGGGAAAGCGCTTGACCACGGCGTGAACGCGATGGTAGAACCATCTTGTGAATGTTGTCACGATGACGTGACGGCGCCGCACGCCCATTCTCGGATGGCCGGCGTCGTTCAGGAGGAGCCTCATGTCGGTCTCATTCGTCTCCCGCATTGCCATCGCCTCCCTCGTGGTGTCGGCGCTCGGGTTTGGTGGCTATGCGCTCGCTCAGGGCCCGTGGGTGGCCCCCGATGCGGAGAAGGTGAAAAAGAACCCGCTGCCGAGCGACAAGAAGTTCGTCGAGCAGGGGGGCAAGCTAGCCCAGGTCAACTGCGTGACCTGTCACGGCGCAAAAGGCAAGGGGGACGGCGCGGCGGCCGTCGCGCTCAACCCGAAGCCGGCGGACTGGACCTCGAAGCGCGTGCAGGACGAAAGCGACGGCGAGCTCTTCTGGAAGATCTCCAATGGCCGCGGCGCCATGCCCCCATGGAAGCATCTCCCCGAGCAGGATCGCTGGGCCCTGATCCGGTACATCCGCTCGCTGAAGTAGGGGTGGCCGGGTTGGTCGGGAGACGCTGCCCGACCGAGCGAGTGAGCGTGCGTCGTCGGGCATGATCGGCGAGGCGTTCGAGGGCGATTCCAATCTGCAGCCGCTCGATGCGGTGCTCGGTGACCTCGGCCGCGCCCTCGAAGCGCTGCGCGATCTGCTGCGCCATCCGCAACGAGAACGCGGGCGCGACACCGCTCAGGACCCGGGGTGGGTGCCGGCGTCGGCCGGCGCGGGCGGGGAAGCGCTCTCCAGCGTGGAGGAAGTCCTCTCGATCCCCGCCGCCGGGAGCGAGCCGCAGGAGCTGTTCACGCTCGCGACCGACCGGATCTGTCGCCTGCTCGGCGCCGATCGCGTCATGCTCTTCGCGGCCGAAGGGAGCCACCTGCGACCCCGGTCGGCGCGAGGATTCCGGCGCGACGACCTCGACTCCATCGTGGTGGAGGCCGGCGACGGCATCGTCGGCCGCACCTTCACGGCGCGGCGGGCGCTCACCGCGTCGAGCATCGCGGCGGTCGAGGACGCGTTCATCGAGCGGTTTCCCGTCAAGGAGGCCATCGCCGTGCCCGTGCGCGCGGAGGACGACGTGGTGGGCGTGCTCTACGCGGGGCGCCGTGCCGACGGCCGGCCTTTCGGTCCGAGCGACGTCCTGCTCCTGCTCGTCATTGCCGATCGCATGGGGAGCGCCTTCGTCCACCAGTCCCTGCTCGACCGGCGCTCGGCGTCGATCGCACGCCTGGCGGAGCTCGCGGAGTTCGTGGGGGAGGCGCCCCTCGGTCGCGACCTGACGGACATCCTGTCGCGGGCGGCGGAGGTCGCATGCCGCCTCGTGGGCGTGCGCGCGGCAGCCGTGGCCGTCGGCGTGGAGGACCTGGCGGTGGTCGCCGCACGCGGACTGCCGGGCGGTCCGGAATCGTGGCGGTCGATCTCGCGACGGGATGGACTGACCGCGGAGCTCTACGCCCGCGACGGGCCGGTCGCGTGTCGCGACGTGCAGGCGAAGCGGGGCGCGGAGCGGAGCTTCCTCGCGGAAGGCAGATTCCACGGCTGCCTCCTCGTGCCCTTGAAGCTGCGCGGGCTCATGCTGGGCGTGCTGTACCTGGCCGACACGGAAGTGCGCGACTTCTCCGTCGAGGACATCGCCGTCTCCCGCGTGCTCGCGGCCATGTCCGCCTCTGCCATCGAGAACAGCCGGGTCCACGCCGTGCTTGCCTCCGGGCTCGAGTCGGCACGCGCAGCCCAAGACGAGCAGATCGAGGCCGAGAAGGTCCGCTCCCTCGCCGAGATCGGCGGCGGGATCGCCCGCGAGTTCAACCAGATCCTCGCGGTGATCCTGGGCAAGAGCCAGCTCCTGCTCGCCCGCGCCACCGATGAGTCGCTCCGCGAGGGGCTCGGTGTGATCGAGGACGCGGCCTGGCGCGGCGCCGATGTGGTGCATCGCGTCGGCTCGCTGGCCGTGCCCGCCGTGGGGGCCACGGGCGATGCCACCGACATGAAGGCCCTGGTCCAGGATGCCGCGGCATTGGCGCGCACGCGCTCGAAGGACGACGGCGGGGGACAGCGTCCCATCGAGATCGCCGCGGATCTCGAGGCCGTCCCCCCTGTGCGCGGAGACCAGGCGGCGCTCCGGGACGTCGTGGGACACCTCGTGCGCAATGCGCTCGACGCCATGCCGGGCGGCGGACGACTCGGGCTCACGCTCCGGCCGCGGGACGGCGGCGTCGAGCTGGTGGTGGAGGACACGGGAGAGGGCGTCGGCGAGGAGGTCAGGCGGCGAATGTTCGATCCGTTCTTCACGACGCGCGCCCCGGCGCGGATGGGGCTCGGGCTCACCATGGTCAGGAGCGCGGTCTCTCGGTACGGCGGCCGCGTCGATGTCAGCCCGGGCACGGGCGGCCGCGGCACCGCGGTGAGCGTGTGGCTGCCCGCTCAATCCGGCACGGTGCCGGCCCCGAGCCCGCGGCCAACCGAGACCTTGGCCGGGCCCGGGGAGGCGGCCCGACCGACACCCGCCCGGCAGGAACCGGGGAGCATTCCGGACCCGGGCGACGTGCCACGACGCGCGGCGCGCGCATCCATCCTCGTGCTCGAGGACGAGGAGCCGGTCCGCGCGATGCTTGTCCAGGCCCTGACCGAGGCGGGCCACGAGGTCCACGCGGCTGCCGACGGGCCCGCGGGCCTGGCGAAGATCGAGCTCGGCAGCTTCGACGTCGTGCTCACCGACCTGGCCCTGCCCGAGCGCTCGGGCCTCGCGGTCGCGCGCTCCGTCAAGCGCGCGAGCCCGCGGACGCGCGTCGTCCTCATCACGGGCTGGGGCCACCTCCTCGATCCCGAGCGGCTCCGCGAGCACGGTGTCGACCTCGTGCTCGTCAAGCCGTTCCGCGCCGACCGGGCGATCGCGGTGGTGAGCGAGGCGCTCCGGCTCCACCCGTTTTGACTTGGGCGGCTCCGGTGTGATGTCCTGGAGGAGAGGTCGGGGCGCGGGAGGCGGGCGCCTCGGAAGGGTGACGGGGATGCGTGCGGAGTCGGTGGTGGGGTCGGTGAGGCAGTCGGTCATGCGGCGGTGGCTCGAGGTCGTGTTGCCGCTGTACGCGGTCGCGCTCATCACCGTGTGGTTCCACGCGGAGTACACGCCCCCCATTTTGACCGGGAGCATAAGTGAGTCGCCGCTTCCCGCCCTGGCGTGGGCGGTGGTGGGCGCGCTCGGCGGCCTCCTGGGCCTGTGGGCACTGATCATCGCCTTCTTCCTGCTCTACTCGCCCTTCTATCTGATCGGGAAGCTTCCCCGCTTCCTCGGCAGGGGCGGATGGTTGGACTGGCGAGAGGTGCGCTTTTACCTGTCTTGCTTCGGCCTCTTGTGCGTGCTCGCCGCCCTGGCGTTCTGGGAGCCTGCCGTGGGGCTCACGGCCTTCGCCGTCGCCGCGAGCTGCGGGCCCCTATTCTGGCGCGTGCTCGTCTAAATCATCGAAGGGGCCCTCGACGGCCCCTTCGAGCCTCCCCCCCGAAACGGGTTGCGCCGGCAAAGCCGGCGCTTGAGCATCGGAGGGGGCCTCGACGGCCCCCTCCGAGCCTCCCCCCAGAAACGGGTTGCGCCGGCAAAGCCGGCGCTCGAACGGCGACTACTCCGACACGCTTCCTAGCCTGACCGGCGGCGGCGTGGCGGTTGACAGGGAGAGAGGCGGTGGCTATCCTTGTCGAGGGATATGAATGAAATCGCGGTCCTCGTGCTCAACTTCACCTACGAGCCGCTGCACTTCACGAACGCCAAGCGCGCCATCACCCTGCTGCTGAGCGGTAAAGCGGACATCGTCGAGACCTCGCCGCGCGTGATCCGGTCCCCCTCCCGCACCTTCCACCTACCTGCCGTGATCCGCCTCGCCGCCTATATCAGGAAGCCGCTGCTCGAGCGGGTCGCGTTCAACAAAAAAAATATCCTCCGCCGCGACGGCTACACGTGCCAGTACTGCCGCCGCCGGGGCGAGAAGCTGACGGTCGACCACGTGATGCCGCGGTCCCGGGGCGGGCAGACCACCTGGGTCAACGTCGTGGCGGCCTGCCTCAAGTGCAATCTGCAGAAGGGCAACCGCACGCTCGAGGAAGCCCGGCTCCGGCTCATCCGCGAGCCGGTGCACCCGCAGTTCCTGTTCTCCATGCACCTCTTGAGGCATCCCCACGCCACGTCGTTCCTCGACTCGTGGCGCAAGTACCTGGTGGCGGTTCCCACCGCGCTCTGAGCGGGTTGTTCAAGCTCGCCTCGGAGTTCGCCCCCTCGGGGGATCAGCCTCGCGCGATCGACCGGCTCGCGGGGATGCTCGCCGATGGCCAGCCGCACTCGGTGCTCCTCGGGATCACGGGAAGCGGAAAGACGTTCACCCTGGCCAACGTCATCGCCCGGCTCCAGAGGCCCGCCCTCGTCATCTCGCCGAACAAGACGCTGGCCGCCCAGCTCTACAGCGAGTTCAAGTCGTTCTTCCCGGAGAACGCCGCCGAGTACTTCGTCTCGTACTACGACTACTACCAGCCGGAGGCGTACATCCCGCAGTCGGACACGTATATCGAGAAAGACTCGCTCGTCAACGATGAGATCGACCGGATGCGTCACTCCACGACGGCGTCGCTCTTCGAGCGGCGGGACGTGGTCGTGGTGGCCTCGGTGTCGTGCATCTACGGCATCGGGGAGGCGGAGACCTATCACGGGATGCACGTGCCGATCGAGGTCGGCCAGGCGATGGACCGGGACGCGCTCATCCGGTCGCTCGTCGCCGTGCAGTACGAGCGCAACGACTACGATTTCCGCCGCGGGACGTTCCGGGTCCGGGGTGACGTCGTCGAGGTCTTCCCCGTCGCCGCGGAGGCGGAGGCGCTTCGGGTGGAGTTCTGGGGCGACACCGTGGAGCGGCTCAT
>Ga0105249_10003869_pt1 | contig 12925 bp, 12 predicted proteins | sample KBSS44metaG_FD_81522 | JGI IMG/M metagenome (GOLD analysis project Ga0105249, IMG submission 81522) | Switchgrass rhizosphere microbial communities from Kellogg Biological Station, Michigan, USA - KBS S4-4 metaG | ecosystem: Host-associated > Plants > Roots > Rhizosphere > Soil | place... | reverse complement strand
GCCGACGAGGACGCTATAGACCTCACTCCCAGCGAAGAGCAGCAGCAGGTCGTTGGCACGCTCCAGAGTGAGCCCCGGACGGAGCTCGGCCTTGGCCCGAAGGAGTTCAAGGACCGCTCGATAGCCATCGGATCGCCAGCGCTCGTGGAACGCCATCACCCGTGCGGTCTCCGGATCCTGATCCGCAGCCACCCGGGCGACGAGGTACAAGGGCGTAACTCGCCGGGCGATTTCGCCCACGCCCGTGACGAAATGGCGGAGGGCCTCGGAAACCCCCGGAGCGGCGGTCATGGCCGCGTACCAGGGCTGATGGTCGGGAGACCTCGGTTCCTCTTCACCCATCACGGCGAAGTCATAGGCGCGACTCAACAGCGCCGCCTTCGTGTGGAAGGTGAAATAGACGGTCTGGACCGCCACGTCCGCGGCCTCGGCGATCTGGGCCATCGTCGTGCCGGCATAGCCACGCTCGCAGAAGAGCGTGTAGGCAGCCTTGACGATCCGCCAGTGGGTCGCCTTTGCCCGCCCGCGCCGCGACAGCCTCGTCGGTTGGGTTGGTTCGGATCTCTTGACAGCCGACATCGCAGCCGACACACTATCAGACTCGGTGACTAGAGTCCGCGTCTAGTTGTGAACTACAACGAAACAAGTCTGCTCGGTACCCGCCTTGACGCAATCGCCGCCGGTCGGCGGAACGGCGACGAGCTGAGGCGGGCCCCCGGTCGGTCACGAGTCGCTAGGAGGGCCGTTCATGGTGACCGGCGCTGCAGCGGGAGGACGAGGATGAAGGATCTGATGTGAGTGCTGTCACGTGTCGGACCGACTGGGCGCGCAAAGCCCGTTCAAGAATCGGAAGGAGGAGGCTCGGTGAGGATCGTTCGATTACCCCTGTTGGCCGGCATGCTGGCCGCGGCACTCCTTGGTTTCACAGCAGGAGGCATGTCGGCGTACGGAAGCGCGGACAAGCCACAGGCGCAGATCGAGTACTCACAGAACTGCAACAATTCCGCCTACTGCCAAGGGCCGCTCGGGCTCGGCGGTGTCTGGATCTGGATCGAAATCGACGGTGGCCCAACGACCGGGACAGCCGACGTCGCTGGCGCAGTGTGCAGCCATTTCCCGGGGCTCGGCGGAGGTGCCGACCCGATCCGGAGCGAGGTGGCATGGGTATGGTCGCCAACACCGATTGGCTTTGACGCGACAATGGGAACCTGGTCTGACCCGAACAACGAAGGGTGGTACGTCGTGTCCTTCCCGGGGTTCGGGAGCGCGTCGTTCCCGGTCACCCTGGGTCACTATTCGGCCCATCCACATCCGGCAGTCAATGTTGAGCTCGAGGTCGCGCCGTAGGCCGTCGGGACTTCGCGCGATCGAGCGAGGCCGTCCGCGAGCGGCGGGCGGCCTTCGCCGGCGGATCCGGATCGTGGCTTCCGGTCCCTCGTCGACGAAATCCTTTGGGTCCTCGAGCAGTGGCGGGGACCGCCTGGCCGGTCGACGACTACCAATCGAACGGACCGGCAGCGCGGACCAAGCGTCGAGGGCGCGGCTCTGTTCCCGTTGGCGGCTTGGATGCAGGTCTGGCACCCGAGATCCGCAAGTACTGGCCGTTGGGCGATCGAGCTCCGTGCGCATGGGCGGGGTGCGTCGACGGAGTCGATGACGGGCACGAAATAGAACATCTGTGCTGGCGCGCCCGACAGGATTCGAACCTGCGACCTTCGGCTCCGGAGGCCGACGCTCTATCCACTGAGCTACAGGCGCGTGGACCGCATGATACCCGCGTAGCTTGGATAGACCTTCGGCCTCTGGTTCGAAGGTCCAGTCATGGGCTCCCTCAAGCACGGCTTGGTGGCGACAACGCTCGGACAGCGAAAAACGGATACCTGCCCGGCCACGACGAACGTCGCCGGCCCCGGTTGGGTGCAGGCGTGCAGCTCATCGCGATGGCAGACGTGCCCAGCCGTACTCGCCGACGAAGTCGCTTGCGACAGGGATAGGAGTTACCTGTCGCTGGGCGGTTCCGTCGGCATTCATGATCCAAAGAGTCACTGAGTTGCCCAGCTTGCGCTGGAAGAGAAGCTCGGTGCCATCGGGCGACCAGACGGGAGTGACTGACACGGACCGGTCTCGGCCGTCGGTCAGCTGGGTGAGGCCGGACCCATTACCGTGCACCGTCCAGACCTGAGGCTGCCCGGTCAGTTCCTTGCCCGCCGGCGTGTGAACGAGCCCGAGGTGGCCGCTGGTGAAGGCGATCGTGTCCGTGCTCGGTGACCAGCGTGCCGAGAGTGCGCCAAGCCTCGAGGGGACGATCTCGTGGAGCCCGCTGCCGTCGCGATTGACGAGATACATCCCGGGCGCTCCCCGCAAGTCCGAATTCGATTGACCCGATGGAAGCGAAGACGCGTCGAGGGCGCAGAACGCGACCTCCCTGCCATCGGGCGACCAATCGACGGACGCCGCATCCCAGAAATCGAGATCGACCGGAACCGAGTCGGGGACGCTCAGACGCCGCAGGCCGGTACCGTCGGAGTTCACGACGAAGATTCCCGGGTCGAAGCCGATCCGGCTGAACAGGACCATGGAGCCGTCAGGTGAATAGCCTCGGATGGCATCGCTATCCCCCGACGGCGTCGAAACGAGCCGAATCAGGTCGCCCCCATCGGTTGACCGGACGGTGTAGAGGCCAATGCCCGACGGGGTCATGTCCTCGCCGCCGGTTGCGACCAGGATCCGCGATCCATCCGGGGACCAGGCGACCGGGATCAATTGCATCTTCAGGTCCGGATAGGCATCCAGCACCCGTAGGCCGCTTCCATCCGGGTTGGAGACGGCGGGTCGGATCCACGCGGCTTCGTGCCCGCTCAGCAGGAGTCTGTTGTCCGGCGAGAGCAACCCGGCGCTCTGGGCAAGCTGCGTCTCGTGCGTTCCGTCGCGATTCACGATGAACGGCGTGTTGTTCTCTCGCGCATCGTCCGTTCGGAAGAAGTCGATGGTCGCGTTGAGCGTGAGCGGCTGGCGGCCGATTCCGGAAATGAGAAGACCGACCGCGAGCGCGAGGAGCACCGCCACGAGCACCACCAGGGCGCGCCCGACACGGCGAGCGGGCTGACCCGCGATGAACCGGGTCGTCCCCATGCCGCCACCCCGGAGCGCAACGATCCATCCCGGGCGCTGAGGTCGGTCGCGCGTGGCATCGAGGACCGCATCGAGCAGCGCCCCGGCGGCGAAGCTGTCCGAGGCTTCGTCGAGCCACCGTTCGACGCGCCGATCGAAGTCCGCGTACCGCCCGGTCATGCGATCGACTCCTGTGGGACCGTCGCACCGCGGTCGTCCGCCTCGACCGCGGAACGAAGGGCGATCGAGGCACGGTTCAGGCGAGACTTGAAGGTTCCGAGCGGAATGTCGAGGACCGTGGCCGCGTCGCCATCGCTGAGATCGAGATAGTGGTGGGCGACGAGCTCGGCCCGTTGCTCGACGGTCAAGCGAAGAAACGCCCGATCGAGTTGATCCCGGGCGACAACGGCAGCCTGGGCATCCGTGGTCGACGGGGCGTCGGTCGGCAGGAACTCAACTTCGATGGCGCGCCGCCCCCGGTTGTGTCTCGCAACCCGATAGCAGCTGCGAACGAGAAGGCGGTGAAGCCAGGCATCGAAACGGTCGGGATCACGCAACCCCTTGATGTCGAGCCACGCATTGATGAGGGCATCCTGGACTGCGTCCTGCGCCGCGTCCGCATCGTGAACGATGAGTCGCGCGGTGGCGAGGAGGTGCCGTATCGAGGCTGCGGCGAGGCTCGAGAAGGCGTCGTGGTCACCTTCCTTCGCCCGGATCACGAGATCATGCTGCACGGGCGGGCACCTTCGCGACGCGACCCACGGTGGCCGCGCTCAGCGAGTATGGGACCGTCGGCGACCGGATCGTTCCACGTCGAACGACGGTCGCCCGTCCCGGCTGACGCCCTTGCCGGGCGCAGATGTCTTGGCGAGGCGGTCCACCTGGCCGTACCGCACGACAGGTCAATTCGTGCCTTGCCTCCGCGTCTAGCCGACGAGTATTGCGCAGAGCTGGTTGACGCCCGCGTCGTCGGTCGTGAACAGGCCGTGTTCGAGCTCACCGTCGTTGACGCTGGTCCCGGACTCGTGGAGCTCGATGCCGAGTGCCGGCACGTGGAGGAACAGCCCGTGGGTCGTCCGGACGAAGCTCGCGATGTCGCCGGGAACGATGAAGTCATCGGTCCAACTTGAGTCCTTCGTCCAGGCGACGAACGGTCCATCCCCCGTCGGCGACAGGCTCCACGTGCCGGCCTCCTGCTCCTGAACGCTCCGTCGGAACAGCAGCCCGTCCTGGTACCAGCGGGTCGAGTTGCTCACGTGCTTGCCGGTCTCGTACAGCTGGCCGCACGGAAGCTGGTCGACCGGCGAGTTCTCGGTGATGGACACGCCGCTCGTGTCGCACTGGACGTATGGCCCGAGCTGGTAGCAGATGCGGTCCGCCCGCAGCGGCGGCGTCAAGGTCGTCGGGTCGACCAGCGTTCGTGCCGCCGCGCCGGTTGTCCCTCCGAGCAACATGAGTGCGACGCCGACGGCCAGGACTGCCAACTGTCGCCTGTGCATTGCTCGCTCTCCTTGCCTCGTCCCGGCAGCCCTCTGCGGGCCGGCTTCGGGGCGATGGCTGCTGTATCAGGCAAGGGGAGGGCGACGACCATTTCGTTCCATCGCCGTGTAGGTGTTGCCTCGCTCGATGGGGCTCTCATCGCGAGGCGATCGCTCGAGGCTATCGACGTGCGGTGAGCCGCGCGGTCCAGGCCGACCTGCTCGTTCGTGCCTTGCAGACGCGCCTCGCGACGGTCGCACGAAGGCCCGGCGGATGCCCATCAGGTCTCCGTCCAGCCCGTCGGAGGACTGCATCGAGCGGTGCGAGGCAGGTCTGACCGAAAAAGGTACGTCGCTCTGGACCACGTGGGCGACCGCGCGCCGAACGCCACCCGTTCCCTCGGGATCCCACCCGGAAGGCCTCGACGCAATGTGGGCCTAGCTCGTAGGAGCGGAGAACTCGTACCGATCCACGTCGCCGACCGCCACGTAGCCGATCCGCTGGTAGATCTCGTTGGACGTGGCGTTCGCGAGGTTGGTGAAGAGGAAGCAATAGCGCCGCCCCACCCGAAGTTGCGCGCGGCTCAGCTCGGCGACACACGCTGTCGCGTAGCCGCGCCCGCGCAAACGGGGCGGCGTGTAGACGGCGTTCACGCGGATCCCGTTCGGGGTTGGACCCGCAATGCCTGCCATCGACACCGGCGTGCCGTCGATGTCCCAGAGGAAGAGCCCGCGAACCGACGCCGGGCCCGCGAGATACCGATCCGCGATCTCGCCGGCCGCTGCGAGATCGGCTTCGCCCAGCGCCTCGCGGGCGAACGCATCGAGCCACTCGATGAGGAGCGGCCGGTCGGCCTGGGTCGCCCGGCGGATCCCGCCCGGCGCTCCGGGCGTCGGGCGGACGGCCTCGAGCTGGTAGATGCGCTCGGCCATCGCGTGGCGCGCAGAACACCCTGTCTCAGCGCACCACGCGTCTGCGAAGGCCCCGGCCAGGTCGGTCGGGCCCATGACCCCGGACACCGGGAAGGGCGACGTCGCCAGATCGTCGACCAACGCGCCGAGGGCTGACGGTCGCGTGCCGGCCGCGATCAGGAGGGCGGCCGGCGGCGTCATCAGCGCCACGCCGACGACCTCCCCGCCCGCCTCGACCAGGCCGAGGTGGCGATCTCGTGCCTCAAGGCCCGGCGTGGCCAGGATCCCGATCGGAAGGCAGTTCTCCGCCTCGCGCTCGCTGAGGAACGGGAGCACGCGCTCGCGGAACGCTCGGACATCAGCGGATCGAGACGCGTGCACGTCGCGAGGCGCTATCGCGATCGTCCCGGGTCCGTGGGCGACGGAGCTCCCGGGCGGCGCAGCTCGGTCAGGAACTGCCAGGTGATCACGCCGTAGATCGGGCCGGCGATCGCACCCATCAGAGCGAACGCCTGCCCGGATGGGAACTGCGTCGGCGTCAGCCACGGAACGACTTTGGCCACGACGAGGCCGACGGAGACACCCAGGAAGAGACCCGCCGCGTTGACGAGCGGCCACCAGCCGGCCCCGGTGAACTCACGACGGAGGATCATCCACTGGACGAGGCCCAGGACGACGACGACCACGGGCGGACCGACCACGGCGGTGATCGCGGCTGGAACAGGTCCCTCGTCCGGGCCGATACCGGACACCGACCCGCCGGCGGTAAATCCCATCACGATTCCGCTCAAGCCCCATCCGAGAGCGGCGGCCGCCACCCACCCGCCGGCCGGGAGGCTCCGGCGCAGCACCAGCCACTGGCCAGCGCCGAGGATCGCACCGAACATCGCCATGGACGCGGCCAGGCTGCCGCCCTGGATGACTCCGGCATCGAGGGCCGAGGTTGCGCGTCCGTAGTACGGCTGCTCCAGGGCTCTCAGGACACCGCCGGCGACGGCGCCCCCGATGGTGAAGGCGACGAAGTGTGCCAGGAGCCAGGGCCGGATCGGGCTCGACCCGAGCGCACCGAGTGTGCCGTTCATGGCAGACCTCCCCTCGCCCTCCAGCAGGGCAACTTGGCGTGGAACGATGCGCAGAGGCTAGCGTCGCAGTACCGGATGTTCGCCCGCGCATGCACTCATGGGCACGGACCTGATCCGAGGGCCTGCACGGGCGTCAGCTTCGGAGAAAGGCGAGCACGGCAAGAACGCGACGATGGTCCTCCGCCGTCGGTTCGAGCTCGAGCTTCGAGAAGATCGCACGGACATGGCCCTCGACGGTCTTGAGCTCGAGGACCAGTCGGTCCGCGATGGCCTGGTTCGAGCGGCCCTCCGCCATCAGGCCGAGGATCTCGCGCTCGCGAACCGTGAGCTCGTCGAGCGGCGAGTGGTTGCGCGGCCGGCCGAGGAGCCGGGCGACGACCTCGGGATCGATGACCGACCCGCCCGCTGCAACCCGGCGCACGGCATCGGCCAGGTCCGAAACCTTGGTGACGCGGTCCTTGAGCACGTACCCGATTCCGGCCGGATCGTCGCGCAGAAGGTCGATCGCGTAGCGGGTCTCCACGTACTGGGACAGGACCAGGATCGCGATCCGGGGGTGAGCCCGGCGGATCTGGCGGGCCGCCTCCAGGCCCTCGGTGGTGTGCGTCGGCGGCATCCGCACATCGACGACCGCCACGTCGGGCAGCTCGCGGTCGACGAGCGCGAGCAGCTCCGGCACGTCCGCCGCCTGGCCGACCACCGCGAAGCCAGCGGCCGCCAGAGCACCGGCAAGCGCCTCGCGCAGCAGGACGGCGTCGTCGGCCAGGACGATCCGGATCGCCGTGGTCGCAGTGTCGCTCACGGGCTGCCATCAAACGGCATTGCTGGATCGTGCCATCCCAGGGTTCGTGACGCGCAGGTGCAGACCCTCGAATCGACAGGCTCGCCCCCGGTGTCGCCACCGATGGCCACCGCAACGATCCTGCGTAGGGTGCGCCAATCGGCGGACCCTACACCCGCCGATGGTTCGCGCCGAGCCGACGCTCGGAAACGCGGGCGTAGGATGATCGCGGAGGGGCTCAATGGCTGGGATCAGCGAGCCAGCAGACACGACGGCAACCTGGGCCGAGGTCGATCGCGATGGCCGGATCGTGGACGGCGCGTCCCCTCGTGTCGCGTGGCTTGCGGTGGGCGTGGCGACCTGGTTCATCGGTGCCACATGCCTGCTCGTGTGGGCGGTCACCCACGGCGTCGACCCCGATCCCCTCCTGTCCATCCACGCCGTGCCCCTGTACGTCGCGATGGGGACCTCCGCGGCGGTCATTCTCGCGCTCGCGATCCGCGCGACGAGGCAGGGACGCGGTTGGCGCCACGCGCTGCCCGACGGCTACGGGATCCTCGCGGCGGGCGTCCTGGCGCTGATCGCGGGCCTGATCGGGGACGTCGGATGGCGCGAGGGCATCGGCATCCCCGCGGGCTTGTCGGAAGGGCTGGCCCCGACCCGGTTGCTCCTGTTCGGGGGGCTCGTCCTGGTCGCCGCGGCTCCTCTTCGCCTGGCCCTGCGCACGAGTGGCGCGCGCGTCCCACGCTGGGCAGCGGTCCTGTCCGCCAGCCTCGTGCTCGCCACCCTGTTCCTTCCCGGAGGGTTTCACCCGGCCGAGAACGGATCGCTGAAGCGGGCCGCCTTCATTCCGAATGCCGAGATCTGGTTGATGGACGCCAACGGCGATCACCAGACGCGGCTGATCGAGGCTCATGACGGCATCCAGGCCTGGAACGCCGTGTGGTCGCCGGATGCCAGGCACCTGGCGTACACCCGGCTCGTGATCGGCAGCCATCCACCCCTCGACATCCCGGATGAGGCCGACATCTGGATGGCTGCGGCAGACGGCAGCGACGCCCACCCGGTCGCCGACGGGCCGGGCTGGCAGTGGCTTCCCCACTGGTCGCCCGATGGCACGTGGATCGCCTACACGGACGAGGCCGAGGGCGGGCCGTGGGCCCACACCGGCCCGGCGGGACTGGGAGGAGGGGGAATCCTCGGGACCGGGATCGGATTCGGTCCCGCGAGCCCGGTCAGAACCTACGCCGACATCTGGCGCATCCGGGCCGACGGGACAGGATCGCCGGAACGGCTCACGGACACACCTGGCGACGATCGGGCCGCCGCCTACTCGCCCGATGGGACCGAGCTCGCGCTCGACAGCACGCGCGGCGGCGGAACGGAGATCTGGATCATCAAGGCCGACGGATCCGGCACCGCCCGTCAACTGACCTTCGAACACGGATACACCTGGGGCGCGACCTGGTCGCCGGACGGACGGCGAATTGCCTTCAACGCCTGGCGACCCGGCGGAGGCGGCCAGGACATCTTCGTGATCGGAGCCGATGGCAGTGGAGAGCGGCGCCTGACAACCGATCCGACCGATGACATCGGGCCGGCCTGGTCGCCGGACGGCCGGCGGATCGCCTTCCGAACGCTCGGCCCCGGGGCCAACGAGGACGAGATCTGGTCGATCGCCGCAGACGGGGGTGATCCGAAGCTGCTCAGCCGGGATCCCGGGGCGGCCGACGATCTGACGTCCGGCGGCGGCGCGTGGGCAGCGGACGGCCGGATCGCCTTCATGCGGGCCGAGAACCCTCCTGCGGACGCGGATCCCGGCGTCCGGGAGATGCTCGCGACGACGACCATGCTGCTCGCGACGATGCTCGTTGCGATCATGGCCGTGTTGCTCGCTCGTACGGATCCGCCGTTCGGCGCTTTCGCGGTCCTGCTCGGGATCGCGACCACGATCGTGGGACTGACCGCGGACGGAACCGAGTTCATTCCCGCCGCGTTCGTCGCCGGACTGGTCGTCGACATCCTGGTGAGGTTCTCACCCGATCGCTGGAAGATCGGAGTGGCGGGCGCGGCGTTGGCCGCAGCCTTCGTCGTCAGCGCCGAGATCACGGTCGCCGTCGTCCACACCGATCTGGCCTGGTCGTTCTCGCTCGTAACCGGGGTCGTCCTCGCGGCGGCTGCGGTCGGCTGGGGACTCGCCGCGGCCAGCGGCGGTCTGAAGACCGGGGGTAGCGGGGTTTCCTCGTGACCCGGGCCACCGAACGGCTTGCGTTGCTCGGCGCGGTCGGCGTCGTGCTGGCCGCCGTCCAGCAGTTCGGGCCGTTCCTCTGGCCGTACGAGCCACCCCAGTCGCTGTCGGTCGCCACTCAGGCGTGGTTCTTCGTCGTCGAGCTCCTCTGGGTGGTGGCGATGCTCGTGACCTACCGACGCGCTCCGAGCGGCCCGATGTGGAAGCTCTTCCTCCTGTACCAGGTCGTCGGGACGATCGGGATCATCTGGGTCCTCCCGACCTCGCTGACGTGGTTGCTCAGCCAGGCCTCGATCGGGATCGGCAGCGTGGTGTTCGTGCACCTCGTGCTCGCCTTCCCGACCGGACGCCTGTCCGATCGATACGACCGGATCGTCGTGGTCGCGGCATACGCATTCATCCTGGCCACAAGGCTCGTGTGGGTCCTCGTGTGGAGTCCGCCGCTCGATCCGGTCGGCTTCTCGCCGCGCAATCCCTACGTGCTCTGGCCGAACGCCGATCTGGCGCAGCTCTTCGGACCCGGCGCGATCGTGGTCATGGCGCCGTTCCTGTACGTGGCGGTGCTCGCCGGCCTCGCTCGGCACTGGCGGCGGGCGAGCCCGGCGCTGCGGCGGGCGCTGCTGCCGATCATCGTCGCCGCGCCACTCCAGCTGGCGATCACCCTCGCCTGGCACCTGGTCGACGCCGACCCGGCAGGCCTGCGCAGTCTCCGATCGGCGCTCGAGCAGCCGATCGTCGGCCTTGCCGGGCTCGTCTTCCCGGTCGGCTTCCTGCTCGGCCTGCTCCGGACGCGGCTCGCCCGCGGGTCGATCGCCGACCTCGCCCTCGAGCTCGGACGGGGCGTCCCCCTCGGAGGCCTTCGCGAAACGCTGGCGCGCGCACTCCGCGATCCGACCCTCGTCCTCGCCTACCCGGCGGCGTCCGGATCCGGTTACGTGGATCCCGACGGCCAGTCGATCGACGTTCCCGGCGAACCGGTGGCGGACCGCGGGATCGCCCGTCTCGAGCGCGACGGGCAGACGCTCGCCGTCCTCGCCTACGATCCCGCCCTCGACCAGGAGGACCCAGGTCGGGTGGGTGCGGTCGCGTCGATGGCGCGGATGGCCCTGGAGAACGAGCGGCTCGCGGCGCAGGTGCGGGCGCAGCTCGACGAGGTCCGCGCATCGCGCGCCCGGATCGTCGAGGCCGGCAACGCCGAGCGACGCCGCATCGAGCGGGACCTCCATGACGGTGCCCAGCAGCGCCTCGTGGCGCTCGCGATGCGGCTGGACCAGGCGCGCGAGGGTTCGGCCGGCGCCGCCACGCTCATCGACGAGACGACCGCGGAGCTTCTGCGGGCCGTCCGGGAGGTCCGTGACCTCGCCCGCGGGCTCCATCCGACGATCCTCACCGACGCCGGCCTCGCGGCGGCGGTGGAGGCCCTCGCGGAACGCACGCCATTGCCCGTCAAGGTGGCCGTCACCGAGGCGCGGTTCCCGCCCGAGATCGAGGCGGCCGCGTACTACGTCGTCGCCGAAGGGCTGACCAACATCGCCCGCTACGCCGGGGCGACGGAGGCGCGCGTCGAGGCAACCGCGAAGGGCGGCCGGCTGGTCGTGACGGTCACCGACGACGGACGAGGCGGCGCGGATCCGTCCTCCGGCTCGGGGCTGCGCGGGCTGGTCGACCGCCTGGCCGCGATCGACGGCGAGCTGCAGATCACGAGCAGGGCCGGCGACGGAACGACGCTGACCGCGATCCTGCCGGCCGGCTCGTAGAGCCCGGGAAGTCAACACGTCCGATGCCGCTGCTGGCGGGCCGTCGTACCTCGCCCGCGCGACCCCTAGCCGCCCTACGGGTATTCCCCGGGGACCGTCGTCGATTGCGTTCCGTTCCTGTTCCTCCTTCGCCCTCTGTGGCGCCCATTACCCGTCGCACGGGTGATACAACCTCGATCGGGCGCGTGTCGACCAGCGCGATCCTCATCCCGGGTCGTTCCGAGCGCGCTTGCCCAACAAATACCCGCATCACGGGTCCGGCAACGAACTGGAGCTTTAGAGGGCCCCGGCCCGATCGGTCGCAAGCGAGTGCGGCGCAGAGGTCGTCGAGGTCACCCGTCGAGGACGTCGCGCGGGCCGGCGACGACGGTCGAGCCGGTCACGTCGTCGTGATCGAAATCGCCCACCTCGATCAGGGATCATGCCCAGCCCGGATCGGTGAATCGAAGGACGTCTCGTCAGCGGATCACGATCGGCGCCGAGGGCCGGTCCGGACCGGCCCGCTGGCTCCCGTCATTGGCAAGCCCGAGGCTCGCGACGACGGATCCCAGGATCAGGATCGCCTGGACGAGGCCGACCACGGCGATCGTGACGATGCGTTCGATGGACGTCCGGTGCGACCCGCGACGAGCCAGCCGTCCGGGCGCGCCGATCTGACCGGTCGGGTTCGCAAACGAATCGCCATCCATGCTTCCGTCACCTCCGATCTTGCCGGCCACGATCGATCGGACCGTGGCGGACCCGACTACAGCCCGAACCCCGCAGGCGCCCTCAGCGGCTGATCGACCCCGCCCGGGTACGGCGGCGGAAGCGGCAGAGCCAGCGAGAGCAGCAGCGTGGCGACGAGGGCAGCGAGGGCGAGGAAGCCGAGATCGGCCTGCGAGCGTCGTGGCGGATAGCGATTCATGGCACCGGTCCTCCGAGCGAACCAATGCCCGGAGGCTAGGTTCGCGGGGCTTCGCCGGCACCCGTGGACGTCCTCGTTCTGGCGGACCCGATTCGAGGGTCTGCACGGTCCAGCCAGGCCACCAGGCCCAGGCACTCCCGGCGTGGCGCCCTGGCTCCCGGCCAGCGGCGGGTCGGTCGGTCGCGAGCGTCGCCGCGCCCGCCCGCGGAATCACGGCCGGCCCGGACGAAAATAGCGAGCCATCGTGATGTGCAGCCCGGCCCTTTAGCCCGAATCTCGTCTCGGGACGAACAGAACCTGCGACGCCAGAAGGAAGTGGGGCCAGATGCTCAGCTACGAGAAGGAGATGTTCGCGCGCCAGCGGATCCGGGAACGACACCGGGAGGCGGCACGCGAGCGCCTGGCCCGGCCAGCCGGGCCGAGAGCCATCACGAACCGGACCACGCGCGCCGGATTCGCCCTCGCCCTCATCCGACGTCTCGCCCGGGTCGCGGCCGCTTCGTGATCGAACTCGCCCCGGGGATGAGACGGATGTCGGTGGCGGTCGAGGGGCAGGCAGGCGTGATAATCGGGGGCATGGCCGCCCGCGTCTCCAGCCCCGTGCTCATCGGTCGCGTTGACGAGCTCGGACGCCTCGAGGCGGCGCTCG
>Ga0105249_10003867_pt1 | contig 12927 bp, 16 predicted proteins | sample KBSS44metaG_FD_81522 | JGI IMG/M metagenome (GOLD analysis project Ga0105249, IMG submission 81522) | Switchgrass rhizosphere microbial communities from Kellogg Biological Station, Michigan, USA - KBS S4-4 metaG | ecosystem: Host-associated > Plants > Roots > Rhizosphere > Soil | place... | reverse complement strand
GGATGCATCGCGGTCGCGCGCGAAGACGATCATGTGGTCGAGTGATGCGCTCATTTTCCGTTCTCAGATGTTGACCTGGGTGTCACGCTAAGACCTCAAGTTAGCTTGAGGTCAAGCGTCTAGATCAAGCCACACTGGAACACATGAACCGGCGAACACATGAACCGAACGCATCTGTTCGCAAGGATTTCCGTTTGTCGCGCGCGCCGCCGCCGCATACGGTTCGGTGAACGCAGCCTTATGGAATTCCCCACATGCAAGCCCTCCACTACCTCGGCAAGGCACACCTGCGCTGGCAGGAACTACCGGATGCGGCGCTCGTCGACCCCACCGACGCGATCGTCCGCCCGCTCGCCGTGGCGGCCTGCGATCTCGATCGCCAGATCTTCGCCGGCACCGCGCCGTTCGAGCCGCCGTTCGTGATCGGCCACGAGTTCACCGGCGAGGTGCTCGCGCGCGGCGAACGCGTGACGTCGATCGGCGTCGGTGACGTGGTGCTCGCGTCTTTCCAGCCGAGTTGCGGAACGTGCGTGCAGTGCCAGCGAGGCAACAGTGCCGCGTGCACGCAGGTGCCGCCGACGTCGATGTACGGCATCGGCGAGGTGTGCGGCGCCTGGTCGGGCGCGCTCGCCGATGCGGTGCGCGTGCCGTGGGCGGACTTCAACCTGCGGCGCCTGCCGCATGGTGTGACGCCGCTCGCCGCCGCCTCGGCCAGCGACAACTTCGCGGACGGGTTGCGAGCGGTCGATGCCGAACTCGCGGCACGACCCGGATCGAGCGTGCTGATCGCCGGCACCGGCAGCATTCCGCTCTACGCCATCGCCGCGGCGCGGCACCTCGGCGCCGGGCGCGTGACCTATGCGAGCAACAACGCGCGTGCGCTCGCGATCGGCGAGCGCCTCGGCGCCGACTGCGTGCAGGTCGATGCATGGCCGCGCCGCTTCGCAACGCACGACATCACGCTGGATTGCACGCAGAACCTCGACGGTCTCGGTGCATTGCTGCGATCGACCGCGCCGTTCGGCCTGTGCACGTGCGCATCGATCTACTTCGGCCAGAATCCGCCGCTGCCGCTAGGCGATCTCTACATGAAAGGCATTCGCTTCCATACCGGCCGCGTGAACAGCGCATCGCAACTCGACCGCGTGCTCGAACTGATCGCGGCCGGCCTCGATCCGCTCGCGATCGAACCGGCCGTGTACGAGTGGCCCGACATCGAACGCGGATTCCGCGACGCGCCCGTTGGCGCAAAGCTGATCTTCGTCAGGTGAGCGCGGCCTGGAGCCATGCGTGCAGCCGCGGAATGTCGCGGTTGTGTTCGTTGTGGAGGCCGTACACGAGATAGGCGCGCTGGTCGATGCGCGTAGTCAACGCACCGATCATCTGCACGCGGCGCGCCGCGAACCAGGGCCGCATGAACGGCAGTATGCCGAGACAGATGCCGGCGCCGCGTTCCACCGCGAGCGCGGCCGCGTGATAGCTGTCCGTTTCGAGCACCACCTTCATCGGCCGTCCCGCGAGGCCGTGGTGATCAGCCCACGCTTTCCAGCCGTCGAACGGTCCCGCCACGTGCACGATCGGCAGCGCCAGCACGTCTTCTGCGCGTTCGATGTGGAACGCGCCGGGCGCGGTGATCGGCACGAGATCCACCGGCGCGAGCTCGAGCGACAGGTAGCCCGGGAAGTCACCGCGACCATACCGGATCAGCACATCCAGCCGGTTCGACGGTTGAGGATCGAGCAATGCGTCGAGATGCACGTCGTTGCGCAACGTGATCGCCGTGCCTTTCAGCGCGCGTTTCAGTTCGTCGAGCCGCGGCACGATCACCTCGTTGGCGAGGAACGGAAAGCAACCGATCCGCAGCCGTCGTTCACGGTCGGCGGATTCGATCACGCTGCCGCGCAACAGTTCGAACGCCTGCCGCAGCGTGCGGAAGTACTGCTCGCCTTCCGCCGTCAGCGCCACGCCGCGACCCTGCTTCGTGAACAGCGGCGCGCCGAGCCGCGCTTCGAGATCGCGCACGTGATGGCTTATGGTGGACGGCGTCACCGACAGTTCCTCCGCCGCTTCCTTGAGGCTGCCGAGCCGCGCCGCTGCTTCGAACGCGCGTAACCAGGTGAGGGGCGGTGTGGTCGACTGGGTCATGTCGGTCTGCGTGGCGGTATGGACAGTGTGATAGTTTCTCTCGTTCGGGGCGACGACGAAGGGGAGATTCAAAATGGACCTGCAGGACCTGGCGAAACGCATCGATCGGCTCGAGAGCATCGAGGCGGTCAAACAGTTGAAAGCGACTTACTGCGCGATCTGCGACGACAACCACAATCCGGATCGCATCACCACGATCTTCGCCGAGGACGGCGAATGGGAAGGCCGCGGCATCGGGCACGCGAAAGGCCACGCAGCCATTCGCGAACTGTTCGTCGGCTTCCAGCAGGCGATCAGTTTTTCGCAACACATGGTGATGAACCCGGTGATTGAGGTGAATGGCGATCGCGCCACCGCCACCTGGTACTTCTTCGGCCCGTTCACGATGCGCGACGGCAATCGCGCGCTGTGGCAAGCGGCGCGCTACAACGACGACTACGTGAAAGTGAACGGCGTGTGGAAGATCCAGCACCTGCGAGTGAAGGGCCCGTTCATGAGTGCCGACTACGCAACCGGCTGGGCAGCGAAGCGCTGATGGCCAGGTCCGAGCATCACCCCAACGGACTCATCCACTACAACCCGCAGCTGAGTTTCCACGGATACACGCTGTTCACCGCGGATATGGACAAGGCATGGCTCATCGACATGCAGGGCCGGTTCGTGCATCGCTGGCAGTGTGCGCTGGGCATTACGAACGCCGAACTGCTTCCCAACGGACACCTCATGGCGCTCGCGATGCCGTCGGAGAACGTGGCCGGACAACGCGGCCTCAACGGCCAGGCGGCCGCGTGTTTCGAACTGGACTGGGACGGCAACATCGTGTGGCGCTTCGATGATCCCTGGATTCATCACGACTACCAGCGTCTGCCGAACGGCAACACGCTGATCGTCAAGTGGGTGCCGCTGCCGAAGGGACTGATCCGCAAGATCAAAGGCGGCTACTCCGCAAAAGACGATGATCCGCACCTGATGCTCGGCGACGTGGTATTGGAAGTGACGCAAGCGGGCGAGGTCGTCAAAGAATGGAAATCATGGGATCACTTCGACCCCGCCACAGAGATCATTTGTCCGCTGGATCATCGAATGGAGTGGAGCCATTGCAACTCGCTCTCGCTAACACCGAAAGGTGACTGGCTGATGAGCTTCAGGCGCTTGAGCATGGTCGCGGAAGTGAGCGCCAAGTCCGGCAAGATCAAATGGAAATGGGGCGACGGAACCACCGCGCATCAGCACGACGCGAAATACTCGAGCGCCGACACGATCACCCTGTTCGACAACGGCGTGCACCGAAAAGAAAGCATGGATTTCTCGCGCGTCATCGAGATCAACGCGAAGACGCACGAGATCGTCTGGGAGTATGCCGACGATCCGCCGTTTTCGTTCTACACGTTCATGGGCGGCAGCGTGGAACGTCTGCCGAACGACAACATGTTCGTGTGCGAGTCGGCGAAGGGACAGTTCTTCGAAGTGACGCGCAGCAAGAAAGTCGTGTGGGAATACATCAACCCGATGTTCGTTTCGAACCATCGCCTCGGTGGACGCATGAACATCGTGTTTCGCGCGCACCGCTACGGCGTGGACCATCCCGCGCTCATCGATCGCGATCTGGATCCGGATCGTTACGCGAATCTGAATCGGCTATACGGTACCGCCTGACGAGGTCCGCTCAGTGATTCCACCACGCCCGATCCGAAAACGAACGCAAATCGATTTCGTGGGTCCACACCGACCGGTGTTGTTGCGCCAGGTGAAGATAGGTGTCGGCGATCCTCGCCGGAAGCATGAGCCCGTCGTGCTCCATGCCGCGCGTTTCTCTCAGCTCCTGGAACCGCTCGGGACCCAACATTTTTCCGAGCGTATCCGGCGCATCGACCGCGCCATCGATGAGGATGTGCACGACGTGAATACCCTTCGGCGCGAACTCGGCGTTGAGGGTCTGGCACAACATGCGCCGCCCGCCCATCGCGGCTGCGTGCGAGTGTTGGCCGCGGTTGCCCCGCACCGCGGCGGTCGCGGAAGTGACGAGAATCGTCCCAGTACCACGCGCTTCCATTCGCGGGCACAGCACCTGTGCAAGGCGAAACAGACCGAACGTGCCGAGCCGCCAGCCCGTTTCGAACGCTTTGTAGCTGGTGTCTTTCAGCGCTCGATCGCCGATCTGTGCGCCCAGGTTGTAGACGACGACTTCGATCGGCCCGATGTCGGCCTCGGTCGCCGCAACGCGTGCTTCGATGCTGTTTTCTTCGGCGGCGTTCAGCAGGAATCCTGACGCCGAACCGCCGTCACGTTCGATGTCCGCCACCATGTTTCGCAAGCCGGCCTCGTCGCTGCGCCGGCACAACACCGAGTGATAGCCCTCCTGCGCAAAACGCCGCCCGACATTGCCGCCTATTCCGGCGCCGGCTCCAATCACCAAACAAACGGGTTTCATTTGTGATCACCCTGATGAACGATGTGGTTGCATCATAGAACCAATAAGTTCTATCATGCAACCATGCGGTGCAAGTCATGAAGTACAAATCGTTCGACCACATGAACTGTTCGCTCGCGCAGACGCTCAATATCATCGGCGAGCGGTGGACGCTGTTGATTCTTCGCGACGCATTCTTCGGCGCCAGGCGCTTCGGTCAGTTCGAGCGCAGCCTGGGAATTGCGAAGAACATCCTGACGTCGCGCATCAACATGCTCGTCGACGAGGGAATTCTGGAAAAACGCGACTCCACGGAGGGCGCGCACTCCGAGTACGTGCTGACCGAGAAGGGCTGGGCATTGCAGCCGGTGCTGCTCGCAATGACGCATTGGGGCGACAAGTACAAACCCGACTCGCGCGGCAAGCGGCTGATTTTCGTCGAGCGCTCCACCGGCAAGCCCATTCGGGAAATGAGCGCGGTCAGTCGCGATGGCCGGCCGCTGCGCCCGCGCGAAATTCAGGCCAAGGCCGGCCCTGCATTGGACAACGAACTGTTTCTGCGAGTACGCGAATGAACGAATCAGATTCAATGAACGACATTGCATTGGTCGTCGGCGGCGGACCGGGCATCAGCGCGAGCTGCGCGAGACTGTTCGCCGATGAAGGCATGCGCGTGGCCATTGCCGCGCGCAATCCGGACAAGCCGGTGCTCGAAAAGCTGGAACACACGCATCGCATCCGGCGATACGCCTGCGATGCCAGCGATCCGGCAGCCGTGGCCGCGCTGTTCGAGAACGTGACCGCAGATCTCGGCACACCGCGGCTCGTGGTGCACAACATCGATGGTCGTGTCGCCGGGATCTTCCGCAAGGGCATCACCGAGGCCGAACCCGGCATGGTGCTCGAAACGTTGAAGAACTCGGCGTTCAGCGCGTTCCTGGTGGCTCAACAGGCGGCGGCGGCGATGCTAACGAATGCACCCGGCCGCAACGGCGGAAAGGGCACGATCATCTTCACGAACGCGAGCGCCGCCATTAAGGGCTACGCGAAGAGCGGCGCGTTCGCGATGGCGTCGCACGCGAAGCTCGGGCTGGCCGAGAGCATGGCGCGCGAGCTGATGCCCGAAGGGATCCACATCGCGCACGTGCCGATCGACGCGGCCATCGGTTGGACACAGGAAGACGGCACGCGCGCGCATCGCATGGCCGGAACCTCCGTAGACGACAACATGGCCGACCCGGACCACATCGCGCAGCTGTATCTGCAGTTGCACCGTCAGCATCGATCGACGTGGGCGTTCGAGGTGGTGCTGCGGCCCTGGGTGGAGAAATGGTGAGCCGGAGTGCGCACGTCGACCCCTAGACGTCGCGCCGCACCATCGTCGCCCGACTGGTGTTCGCGGCCGGCCCGAGCCCCAACCAGTCGACCATCTGCGGCGACAGCGATGCCCGCGTCGCCTCCGACAACACGACGTTCCAGTTCACCTGCGGCCGGATGAAGTCCGCGCTGTAGTAACCAAACAGCAGTGCGCGCTCGTCGCGCTGCGTCGTGTTCTCGCCGGACGTGTGCCACATGCGTCCATCCATCGCGATGATCGAACCGGCCGGCGCCTCGAACGGGCGCGTTTGCGCGACCGCATCGGCAGGTAGTTCCGAACGACGCGTGACGCGATGACTGTACGGCACATAGCGCGTCGCACCGTTCGCCTCGCGCACGTCGTCGAGACACCAGATGATGTTGATCGCCCACGCTTCGAGCCACGGCTCCGGGATCACGATCGCCTGATCGGAGTGCAGGTTCATCGACCGACTGCCGGGCAGCGCGATGTTCGCGGTGAAGTTCGAAATCAGAAAACCGTCGCCGAGCAGTTCGCGCACCAACGCGATTCCTCGCGGATGCTGGATCAGTTCGACGAACACCGGATCGAGATCGAGCAGATTGAACACACGCACGTTGCGGTCGTTCGGGTCGAGCACCGGCATGAACGTGTCGACGCCGCGCCGGCGGCTCTCGTGTGACGCGGCGACGAGCCTTTCACGCACGTCGCGAACGGCGGTGGCATCGAGCACGCCTTCGATCACGCAGAATCCTTCGTCGCGCAGTTGCTGCGTGGTCACGTCAGCGGTCCGAGTGCTGCATACCCTGACGGTGCCGCTCGTCGGTGATCTCGGGCAGATGGCGCCACGCGAGCACGTCGGCTTCGAGCGCCGCAACGCGGTCGTAGCGCGCGAGCGAGCGCAATGTGGTCAGCGTCGGGAAGATCATCGTCCACTTGCCCGCCACCTGGTTTGCAAGGGCGTCGGCCGGACGCACCCACAAGCCGTCTTCGAGTTCGCCTTCGTGGTGTGCCGGCTCCTGGTTCTCCGGCATGTGCGCGAGGAAGAAGCGCGTGTCATAACGGCGCGGAGGCCCGAGCGGCGTGATCCAGTGGCTGAAGTAATGCACGCGATCGGTGGCGAGCCGCAGGTCTTCGCGGCGGCACAGTTCGACGACTGACAACTCGCCCTTGTGTACCGCGGCGCGATGATCGGCAAACCGGTCGCGCGTAACCGGGTCCGAGAGATCGACCAGCCGCTCGCCGCGGTAGCCGAGCAGAACGCCCGCTTCCTCGAACGCCTCTCGGATCACCGCGCTCCAGAACGCGATGCCGCCGCGCGCGATGCCGAGACGCTCGCTCGCCAACGAGTCGTTCAAGGCGACACAGCAGGACTCTGCCGACGAGTCACCTGCGTCTACCTTACCGCCCGGGAAAACGTGCATGCCGCCAAAGTCGGCTGCGCCGGGACGTTCCACCATGAACACTTCGAGGCCGACAGGCGTATCGCGAACGAGCAGCAGCGTCGCCGCGTCGCGCATCGTGAACGTTGCTGACATTCGGACCATGACATTGATGGATGGCCCGTCATTGGACCGTGTTTCGAGGCGCCTCGGCAATCTCGCCGCCGATCAATCGTCGAAATATGCCCCGGCTTCGATGTTGTTGCCGTCGGCGTCGAGCAGGAAGCAGCAGTAATACGGCGCGCGGCGCACGCCGGGGTCACCGTTGTTGATCGCGCCTTTGCGCAGACCGGTCGCATGAAATCGATCGACCGACTCCTTCGACGGCGCGCGAAAGGCGATGTGAATCGGGCTGAGACCCGGCTGCTGCAACGCGCTCCAGCGCTCCGGCCGACCCTTCGCGACCACGAAGAAGGCGGAGTGCGGCTGACCGCTACCGAACACGAGCCATCCGCCCCCGTCCGGCTGCGTGTGATCTTCGAGCAGTCGATGCCCGAGCGCGCCGAGCACGGCCGTGTAGAACGCGCCACGTTCGCGCAGATCGCCGGCCGTGTAGAAGCCGAGGTGATCGAACATACGACGCTCCCTGGTTCTGCTAAGAAGAGTGAATGGCCGCGCGCGGACCGCAACCTCTACACTGCGCTCGGCCAGGCGGAGAACCCCATGCATCGACTTTTCACGGCCACGATCCTGTTGGCAATCGCTTTCGGTTCTCCGCTGCACGCGCAGGATGCGTCGATGCCGATTACTGGGCTCGCGCAGCAACTGCGCTGGAACGAGCCGGCCGAACCGATGCGGATCGTCGGTCCGGTCCACTTCGTCGGCACCCGTGGACTCACGTCGTGGCTGATCACCACCACCGCCGGACACATCCTGCTCAATACCGGCATGCCGCCGTCGGGCGAGTTGATCGAAGCGTCGATCCGCAAGCTCGGTTTCAAACCAGAGGACGTGAAGCTGCTGCTGACGTGTCACGCACACGTCGATCACGTCGGCGGGCTCGCCTATCTCAAGCGCGTCACCGGCGCGCAAGTGGTCGCGCTCGATGCCGAAGTCGAACTGATCCAGTCCGGCGGCAAGACCGACTTCAACTACGGATCGGTCCCGGAGTTTCAATTCGCGCCGGTGCAGGTGGACCGGGTGATTCACGATGGTGACAAGGTGACGCTGGGCGATGTCACGTTGATGGCGCTGAAGACCGCCGGACACACGCGCGGCACGACCACGTGGGTCATGAACGCGACCGAGGGCGAGCGGAGCTTCACGGTGGTGTTTGCCGACGGCACCAGCGTGAACCCGGGCTACCGCCTGGTGAAGAGACCGTCTTACCCCGGCATCGCCGACGACTATCGCAACACGTTCCATACGCTCGCCGCACTGACGCCCGACATCTGGCTGACGCCGCATACCGAGCCGTTCGCGTTCGACGCGAAGCGGGCCCGTGCCGCCAGCGATGGCGTGAATGCGTGGGTCGACCCGGAGGGATATCGGAACTGGGTCGACGCGCAGCGGAAGAAATTCGAAGCCGCGGTGAAGAAGGAGTCTGCTCCGCGCGTGAGTGCCGCCGACAAGAGAAGCGTGGCGGCTCGATGACGCGTCTGCTCGTCGTCGCGCTGCTCGCGTTCGCTCCGTTCGTTGCCGCGGAGCCCGCGCCGAACGCAAGGGCGAATCCATATCTCGCGACCGTAGTGGGTGCGCCGCCCGAACTCAAAGCGCGCGTCCCTGAACACATCCCGCTCGAGACCCGCAGACTGCCGCTCGAAGAAGGGCGCGTGATTCCGGACGTACTGCGCTACGGCGCGCGCCTCGATTACTCGTATGCAAAACAGAAGGGACCCGCGCCGCTGATCTTCGTGATCGCCGGCACCGGCGCGGCGCACGACAGCGAACTCACGCAATTTCTGATGCACGCGTTCTACGCCGCGGGATTCCACGTCGTGGGCATTTCGTCGCCGACGTATCCGACGTTCATCATCGCGGCGTCGTCGACGAGGGTGCCGGGCGAGCAACGCCACGACGCGCAGGACATCTACACCGTGATGCAGAAGATCTGGGCGGAGATCGGACCTCACACCCAAGCGACGCACTTCTATCTCACCGGTTACAGCATCGGCGCGACGAACGCCGCGTTCGTGTCGATGCTCGACGAAGAGCGCAAGGCGTTCAACTTCGACAAGGTGCTGCTGCTAGATCCGTCGGTACAGATCTACAACTCGATCTCGAAGCTCGATCGCTTCATCGAGAACATCCCGGGCGGCGTAGACAATTTCGACGTCGTGTTCAACAAAATCGTCGGCCGCGTCGGCGCGAAGTACCGCCGCGCCACCACCGTGACGTTCTCGCCAGAACTCGTGTACGCCGCGGTGCGCGACGATCCGCCGGCCAACGAAGAACTGATCGCGCTGATCGGTGTTTCGTTCCGGCTCGCGTCGTCGGCGCTGATTTTCACATCGGACGTGATGACCAACTACGGCTTCATCAAACCGGCGAACGAGATCCTCACGCAGAACACCAATCTCGACGAGTACCTGCAGGTGTCGTTGCGCGTCGGCCTCACCGACTATTTCCACGAGTTCATGTGGCCGTATTTCGAGAGCACGAAGTCGACGACGGCGCTCACGCGCCATCAATTCGCGCAGTTGCAGAGCTTGACGTCGATCGCGAGCTACCTCGCGGCGGCGCAGAAGATCGGCGTGGTCAGCAACCGCGACGACGTCATTCTCGAGCGTGGCGAGACCGAGTTCCTGACCGACACGTTCGGGGCGCGCGCAAAGATCTACCCCACCGGCGGACACCTCGGCAATCTCGAAGAGCGCCAGGTGATCGACTACATGGTGCAGTACTTCAAGCGCTGATCCGACCACCTGTTCGATCAGTCCTACAACGCCTGAGTTAGATACCTAACGTTCGGAATGGACCTGCGCTGCGTGCGGGTAGCACCATGATCCTACATCGATGCCGCACGCCGGAGGCGAACGCCATGGCAGACAACAAACCACCCGCATCGGGTCCGCCGAGCGGCGACACCGCGTACACGCAATGGTACGAAGTCAAGGCCGGCGACACGCTGTGGAAGATCGCGAAAGCGCACTACGGTGACGGCAGCCTGTATCCGGAGATCTTCAAAGCCAATCAGGACGTCCTCAGCGATCCCGACAAGATCAAGGTCGGCCAGCGCCTGCGCATTCCGTAGGAAAGCCGAGTTCGTCAGACCGCAACGACACACTTCCATTTGGAAAAGGAGACGCCCGTGTCACACAACCACTCGAAACCCCGCGGCACTCTGTACGTGCTCCTGGTACTGGGCCTCGCGCTTTCCGCGTGCTCGAATCAGATGGAACCGGCAAAGAAGGCAATCGCCGATATCGAGGCGGCGGTCAGTGCCGCCGGCGCAGACGCACAGCGCTACATTCCCGATCAGGTCAAAGCCGTCACGGACCAGCTGGCGGGACTAAAGGCGAAGTTCGAACAGAAGGACTACGACGCGGTGGTCGCCGGCGCACCGGCCGTGCTCGCCAAGGCGCAAGGGCTGCTCGCCGCGAAGGATGCGGCGGTCAAACAAGCCGCCGCGAAACAAGCCGAGGCGGCAGCGAACCAGGCGGCCGCTGCAGCCCAGGCGCTGGCAACCGATTGGGAGACCCTATCGGCCACGGTTCCGGACGCGATCGCCGCAGTCGACAGCCGCGTGAACATCCTGACGAAATCGAAGAAGCTGCCCGCCAACGTGACCAAGGACGCGCTGACCACGGCGCAGGCGAATCTCGCCGACGCCAAGTCGTCGTGGCAGACCGCTACCGCGGCACAGTCGGCTGGAAAGATCAGCGACGCCGTCATTGCTGCTCAGCAGGCGAAAGAGAATACCGATGCCGCGTTGGCGAGCCTCGGAATGCCCGGCGGCTGAGGCGACCTTCGCGCCTCAGTCGGCGCGGTTCGCCGCGTGCATGAGGTCGCCGAAGCCGCGCGAGAACTGATCGGCCGTCAACGGAATTCGGCCGGGCTCTTTCATGATCTTCGGCAGTTCGAAGCGGCAACCTTCGATCACGCCGGGTCGCGCGGCCACCGCCTCGAACCAGCGGTTCAGGTTCGGGAAGTTCGCGCGATCGAGTGGGATCACGTTCATCTGATTGATCCACGGCCACGAGCACATGTCGGCAATCGAGTAGTCGTCACCTCCGAGATACGCGGCTTCGCCAAGCCTGCGATTCATCACGTACAACAGCCGTTCCGCTTCGCGCGTGAAGCGCTGCCGCGCGTACGCATCGACCGGTTCCGGCGCGTAACGCGCGAAGTGATGCGCCTGGCCGTGCATCGGACCGAGGCCGGCCATTTGCCAGATCACCCATTGCAGTTGCGCGGAGCGTGCGCGCGGATCAGTGGACAGAAAGCGTCCGGTTTTCTCCGCCAGGTAGATCAGGATCGCGCCCGATTCGAACACCGGGAAGGGCTCGCCGCCGCCGGGCGAATCGTGATCGACGATCGCAGGCAGCCGCGCGTTCGGATTGATCTTGCGGAACTCCTTGCTCAGGTGATCGACCTCGCCGCGGTCGCCGCGGATCACCCGATGCGGCAGCGCGGTTTCCGCCAGCATGATCGACACCTTGCGGCCGTTCGGCGTATTGACGAAGTAGCTGTCGATCATCGCGGCGTTCAGTGACCGTTCGTGGCGGCGGCGTAACGCTCGCGATCGGCATATGTCGCCGGTTCGTGCGCCACGTCGTCGGGACGAAAGGCGCGCGTGTACGCCGCCAGTTCCATCGCGATGCCGCTCGGATCGGCGAAGTACATCGAGCGAATCCACGTCTTGTCGGTAACGCCCACCGTGTAACCCTCGGCATTGTCGGCGTGGTTGATCACGTGCACGCGGATCCCTTTCCCCTTCAAGCGCGCCACGTACTCGTCGAACTTCTCGAGCGGAATCGAAATGGCCAGGTGATTCATCGATGCATGCGCGCTGGTGAAGCTCGAACCGGGCCGCTGATCCTGCGACGCGATGCCCGGCGCCGCTTCGGGCGCATTCGGAAACCAGAAAAACGCGATCGTGGCGCCGTTGCCTGCGTCGAAGAAGAAGTGCTGGCCGCGATCGCCGAGCTGGATCGTTTTCACGAGCGGCATCTCCAGCACGTTCGTGTAGAAGTCGACCGTTTCCTTCATGTCTTTGCAGACCAGCGCCACGTGATTGACGCCCAGATACTCGAATTTTGAAGTCACCATATCGCCTCCTGGGGGGTTCCAGACCGTTGCCTCGATTCTACGCTCAACCGTTCCGCGCCGGACCGAGGAATTTCTCGATCTGACCGGTATCGAAATACTCGTAAGCTCGCGAGATCATGCCGTCGCGCACGAACGCGACGAAGCACACGTCCATCTGCCCAACGAACTCGTTCGGGTGCGTGATGAAGAGAGTGTGCTGTTGCACGAAACCGCCTTCGAATGTGTGCACGCGTCGATTCTTGAAGCGCATCTTCGTAAGCCGCGTCATGCCGTCTTTCAGCGTGGCGAGATTCGCGGCGCGCGGTTGGTACAGGCAGTCGTGGCTGTGCCAGACGACTGCCTCCGGCGCGTAACACCGCTCGAGTGTGTCGAAATCCTTCTGC
>Ga0105249_10003866_pt1 | contig 12928 bp, 10 predicted proteins | sample KBSS44metaG_FD_81522 | JGI IMG/M metagenome (GOLD analysis project Ga0105249, IMG submission 81522) | Switchgrass rhizosphere microbial communities from Kellogg Biological Station, Michigan, USA - KBS S4-4 metaG | ecosystem: Host-associated > Plants > Roots > Rhizosphere > Soil | place... | reverse complement strand
CGCTGCTGTTATCCGGTGCCGGGCGATCCGATCGCGGGACACATGTCGTCGGGCAAAGGTTTCGTGGTGCACATCGAAACCTGCAAGAACATGGCAGAGATCCGTCGTCGCAGTCCCAACGAGATCATTCCGGCGCGCTGGGCGGCCGACGTCGAAGGTGAGTACGTCACCGCACTGCGGATTCAGGTCGATCGGCAGAAGGGCGTCATTGCCGAAATCGCCGCAACGATCAACGAAGCGGACGCCGGGATCGAGAACATCAAGGTCGACGAACGCGACGCGGAGTTGTCCACGGTGGCGGTCGAATTGTCGGTGCGCAACAGAACCCACCTCGCGCGCGTCATGCGCCGGCTTCGCGTACTGACGAACGTCCACGGCATCAGCAGGATCATCGAATGAGCCGCAACTCGCGCTCGATCATCGCGACCGACAGCGCACCGTCTGCGATCGGCACCTATTCGCAAGCCGTGCGCATCGGCGACACGGTCTACCTCTCCGGCCAGATAGCTCTCGATCCCACGACGATGCAGCTCGCAGGACCGGACATCGACGAACAGATCCACCAGGTGTTCAAGAATCTGCGCGCCGTCGTCACCGCGGCGGGCGGTGGTTTCGAACACGTGGCGAAGCTCACCGTCTACGTCACCTCGATGACTCATTTTCCGCGCGTCAACGAAATCATGGCGCAGTACTTCAGCACGCCGTATCCGGCGCGCGCCGCGGTCGGCGTGGCCGAACTGCCGCGCAACGCGCTGGTCGAAATCGACGCCATCATGGTGCTGCCCGCGGGCCAGTGAGCAGGCACGCGCCGTCGGCCTCGATCGAAACGCTGCGCGGCGTAGGTCCGGCGCTCCGCGACAAGTTCGCAAAGCTGCGCATTTACACGCTGCTAGACCTGCTGCTCAACCTTCCGCACCGCTATCAGGACCGCACGCAAGTCGTTCCGCTGATCGGGCTACGCGCCAACACCGAGGCGTTGGTCACAGGGCAAGTGATGGAGAGCCGCGTCGCGTTCGGACAGCGGCGCAGCTGGCTCGTAACGCTAGGTGACGAGACCGGATTCATTCGACTGCGTTTTTTCCATTTCAGCGAGCGCCAGCGCGCGGCAGTTTCACAGGGTATGTATCTGCGCTGTTTCGGCGAAGTGCGCGCCGGAACCAACGGATTCGAAATGGTGCATCCGGAATACAAGGCGTTCCCCACCAGGCCCGCGGCGCCGGAGCCTAAGCTGACGCCGGTCTATCCGACCACCGAAGGCTTGACTCAGCCGCGCATCGTCGGTCTCGTCGAGCAGGCACTTGCAGCGCTGGACGCGTGGACCCCACCGGACATCGACGAGTGGCTTTCGCAGGGCGAAATCACCGATCTGCGTTCAGCGCTGCGCCTTCTGCACGACCCGCCAAGCGGCACCACACACGTGGCGCTGTCCGAAGCCCGTCATCGTGTGGTGCTCGACGAGCTGATCAGCAACATCATCGTTCTAAAGCGACGACAACGAGAGCGCGCGATGGAACACACGCTCTCTCTGCCGCGGTCGCAACAACTTGGCCGCGTGTTGCTGAAACGTCTCGGTTTCGAACTAACGTCTGCACAGAGGCGCGTTACCACCGAAGTATTGCTCGACCTCGAACAGAGCACGCCGATGTTGCGGCTCATCCAGGGCGACGTCGGCAGCGGCAAGACCATCATCGCCGCGTTCGCCGCAATTCGCGCGGCGGAGCACGGCTGTCAGACCGCGATCATGGCGCCCACGGAGATTCTCGCCGAACAGCATTATCTGAACTTTTCGTCCTGGCTCGAACCGCTCGGCGTCCCGGTCCGCCTGCTGACCGGACGGATGACCGCTGCGGAGCGCACGCGCGAGCGCAAGGCGATCGCAGCCGGGGAAGCGCTGGTCGTCGTGGGCACACATGCGTTGTTTCAGAAAGACGTCGAGTTCGCGAAGCTCGCGCTGGTGATCATCGACGAACAACACCGATTTGGCGTGCACCAACGAATGGCGTTGCGCTCCAAGGGCGCGTTGCCGCATCAGCTGATCATGACTGCGACACCGATCCCGCGGACGTTGACGATGGCGCTGTACGCCGACATGAACGTTTCGGTGATCGACGAGATGCCGCCCGGTCGGCAGCCGATCGATACCGTCGTGGTCAGCGATGCGCGGCGCCCGGAAATCGTCAGGCGAATCGCACAAGCGTGCGCGCAAGGACAACAGGCGTATTGGGTGTGCACGTTGATCGAAGAATCCGACGTGCTCGACTTTCGCGCCGCGGAGTCCACCGCAATGGAACTCGCCGCGGCACTGCCGTCGTTGCGCGTCGCGTTGCTTCACGGTCGTCTTGCAGGGCGCGACAAGGCGGAGGTGATGGATCGCTTCAAGGCCGGCGAAGTCGATCTGCTCGTGGCAACCACGGTGGTGGAAGTGGGCGTCGACGTTCCGAATGCTACGCTGATGGTGATCGAAAATCCTGAACGGCTCGGGCTCGCGCAACTGCATCAGCTGCGCGGACGGGTCGGTCGCGGCAGCGCACGCAGCCATTGTGTGCTGCTCTACAAACCGCCGCTGGGCGAACCGAGTCGGGCGCGGCTGAAGGTCATGCGAGAGACCACCGACGGATTCCGTATTGCCGAAGAAGATCTGAAACAGCGCGGGCCGGGGGACGTGCTCGGCACGCGTCAGACCGGCGAACAACAGTTCCGTGTGGCCGATCTCGCCAGCGACGCACACCTGGTCGGGCGCGCCAGCGATATCGCGTCGCGCATCGCCGCGTCACGACCCGATATCGCCGACGCGCTGGTCGCCACCTGGTCACCGCCGAGCGCCGACTACACTCAGGTGTGACGGCCGGGCGCCGGGCAGCCGAAAGGGCCGGCGGATGTTGCGCTAATGAACGCGCTGAATCTGGAGCAGAGCGCCATCGACAATGTGTTGGGGGTTATTGCCGAGTCGGCGGATCAACTGGATGGAATGCCTCGGGCAGCGAGGTGCTGAACGGATCAACCGACTTCGATCATCTCGAAGTCTTCTTTGCTGACGCCGCACTCGGGACAGACGAAATCATCGGGAACCTTGTCCCACGGCGTTCCCGGAGCGATGCCTTCGTCCTGATAACCTTCGGCCTCGTCGTAGATCCAGCCGCAAACGATACACTGCCATTTTCGCATCTGCGTGCGCTCTCAACCGTCCCGTTTCAAGGCGGCGTACGCTACTTGCGTCCCCGCGAAATTGCAAATCAGCGGCCGCACCGAGCACCCAAATCGCGGCACGTGCACACGCGGGGTCCGCTGTGCCGACGAAGTGGCAAACCGGTAGACTCTGCTGCGCTCGACGCGAGTGACCTGCGTGACCATTCTGACCCGCCGCTTCCCGCTCTACATGCGCCTGATGCGCTTCGACCGTCCCGTTGGGACATTACTGCTGCTGTGGCCTACGCTCGCGGCGCTTTGGATTGCCGCGGCGGGCCGTCCGTCGCTCGCACTCGTGGTCATCTTCACGCTCGGCACCATCGTCATGCGTGCCGCCGGTTGCGTGATCAATGATTACGCCGATCGGAACCTCGATGCGCACGTTGCGCGAACGCGAGATCGTCCGATGGCGCGTAAGCAGATCAGCGAGCGGGAGGCGCTTGCGCTCTTCGCGGTACTACTCGCGATCGCGTTGGGGCTCGTCTTTTTCCTCAACGACTTCACTCAACGGCTTGCCGTCGGCGGCGCTGCCATCGCCACGCTGTACCCGTTCATGAAACGTTGGACGTACCTGCCGCAGATCGTGCTCGGCGCCGCGTTCAGCTGGGGCATCGTGATGGCCTTCGCCGCGACCGGCGCGGGCCTCGGCGATCCGGCGTGGTTGTTGTTCATCGCCAGCGTGTTGTGGATCGTTTCGTACGACACACTGTATGCGATGGTCGATCGCGACGACGACCTTCGCGTCGGCATCAAATCGACAGCAATCCTCTTCGGCAATGCCGATCGCACGATGGTCGCGGCGCTGCAAGCGTCGACGGTGGTAACGCTCGTGTTGCTTGGCGTTCGCCTGCAGTTCGGCGTTTCCTACTTCCTCGGCATCGCGATGGTCGCCGCGCTGTTCGTCTATCAGCAGAGGCTGATCCGCGATCGCAAACCCGCGCATTGTTTCGCCGCATTCCGCAACAACGTCTGGGTCGGATTTGCACTCTTTGCCGGAACCGTCACCGAACTGGAGTTCGGACTGCGGTTGCCTGCTATCGGAGGCACGTGACGCGTCGCCATCTGCCTTTCATCATCGTCATCGTGCTATGGATGTCGACCACGTCTGCCGTCAATGGCGGGTCTGCCCTGATGGCCGTCGATCTTTCTGCTGGCGCTGGTCCTGTTGGGTAGTTGGGATCTACTGCAGCGCAAAACACAGCTTGTATCGGGACTATCGGCTCACCGGGCACTTCCGCCACATCGCCGAAGAGATGCGGACGCAAATCCGCGAGTATTTCATCGAGAGCGACACCGACGGCACGCCGTTCGATCGCGAACAGCGCTCGCTGGTCTCTCGCGGTAGCTTCAGACCCGCATAGCCGCAACTTACTTCACTCGTTGGAACCGCCCCAAACGGGCGCCCGCTTTTGCGTGAAGGCGGCGACGCCTTCCGCATAGTCGGGTTCGCGCATCATCGCATTGAGCAGAGCTTCCGAATCGCGCACCGACGCCCCGACGTCGCGATGCAGGTCGCGATACACCTGCCAGCGCGTCTGACGCAGCGAATTCGGCGACACCGTCGCGATCAGGTTGCGCGCGAAGGCATACGTTTCTGTCAGCAGCGTTTCCATCGGGTGCACTGCGTTGAGCAGTCCGAACGCCAGCGCCTCTTCAGAGAGGAACGCGCGGCTCGTCAGCAGAAGTTCGTTCGCACGCGTCAGGCCGATCATTCTCGGCAGCAACCACGACAGCCCATACTCGGCCGGAAGATTCAGCTTGCCGTGCGCAGTGGTCATCTTGATTCCGGCGGCCGCAAACCGAAGGTCGGCAAAGCACGCGAGCGCGAGACCGACACCGGCCGCCGGTCCGTTGATGGCGGCGATCACCGGTTTCGACAGTCCGAAGTGGAACGCAAAGCTCGCATCGAACTCGGGCGCCGTGCCGTACCCCGGCCGTGCAAGGTTTGCCGGCGTGCCGGGATCGTAGCCGCCTTTCTTCACATGCCCCTGCAGCGCATCGGCGTCGCCGCCCACACAGAAGCCTCGACCCGCCCCGGTAACCACGATCGCGCGCACCGCGTCATCTCGCTCCGCGAGGCCCAGGCAGTGGCGATACTCGGTGTGCATTCGGCCGGTCCACGCGTTCATGCGTTCCGGCCTGTGCAACGTGATGGTCGCGATGCCGCCATCGACCGCATAGCGCGTCGCCTTGAGTTCCATTGCCATGCCCTTAGTTCACCTGTCAGTCGAGCGGCTGCAGCTTCGCATATCCAAGCATCAGCCACTTTGCTCCGTCACGCGCGAAGTTCACCTGTACCCGCGCGCGTTCGCCGTGTCCCTCCGACTGCAGCACGACGCCCTCGCCGAACTTGCCGTGCGACACGCGCTGACCGATTCGCAATGCGCCGTCGTCCGCGGGAATTCGTTTGACGGTCGAGTTCTGACTGCCACCGCCGTAGCTGTTGCTGCTGCGCGACTCATACGGCCGCGCAACGGCGCCGCGCATGCGGATCTCCTGCAACAACGCGTGCGGTATCTCCGCGATGAACCGCGACGGACGATTGTAAGAGTCGGTGCCGTGCAGACGCCGCGTCTCCGCGAACGTGAACGTGAGCTGACGCATCGCGCGCGTGATCCCGACATAACACAGCCGCCGCTCTTCCTCCATGCGACCCGGCTCTTCCGCCGACATGCGATGCGGAAACAACCCTTCTTCCATACCGGCCATGAATACCATCGGAAACTCGAGGCCTTTAGCCGTGTGCAAGGTCATCAGCTGCACACAATTGCCGTCGTCATCCGTCTGATGCTCGCCGCTCTCGAGCGCGGCCTGATCGAGGAATTCGTCGAGCTGCGATACCGGTCCATCGCGAACCACACCGGCGTCGTCCAAGGGCAACACCACTTCGCCGCTGAACTGCCGGCACGCAGTGATCAATTCCTCGAGGTTCTCCTTTCGCGCGAGCCCGCGCTCACCCCGTTCGCGCGTATGAAACTCGAGCAGACCGCTGACCTCGATGCAGTGTTGCGCGAGTTCGTGCAGCGGCAGGCCCTGCACCGCGACTGATATCTGTTCCATCAACGTGATGAAGCCGAGAATCGCGTGGCGCGTTCGCCCATAAGAACCATCTGCAACGCCTTCCTTCGCTGCTTGCCACAACGATACGCCGGTGCCTCTGGCGCGTTCGCGGATTGCTTCGATGGTCTTGTCGCCGATGCCGCGCGTCGGCGTATTCACGATGCGTTCGAACGCGGTATCCGAATGCGGCTGCGACGTCATTCGCATGTAGGCCAATGCGTTCTTCACTTCGAGCCGCTCGAAGAATCGCAACCCGCCGTAGATGCGGTATGGGATCCGAGCGCGCAGCAGCGCCTCTTCCAGCACGCGGCTCTGCGCGTTCGATCGATACAGCAGCGCGACGTCGATCGCATTGCCGCCTTGCGCGATCCAGTCTTCGACACGGTCGGCGATGAAGCGCGCCTCATCGAGCTCGTTGTACGCCGCGTAGAGCGCGATCGGATCGCCTTCGGCCCCATTGGTCCACAGCTGTTTACCGAGCCGGTCGGTGTTGTGGTCGATCAGCGCGTTCGCCGCCTTCAGGATCGTGCCAGTGGAGCGATAGTTCTGCTCGAGACGGATGATCGCGACGTCGCGGAAGTCCTGCCGGAACCGATGAATGTTCTCGATCCGCGCGCCGCGCCAGCCGTAAATCGACTGATCGTCGTCGCCGACCGCGACTACACGACCCTGTTGGCCTGCCAGCACGCGCAACCACGCGTATTGAATCGTGTTCGTATCCTGGAACTCATCGACGAGCAGGTGCTGGAAGCGCCGCTGATAGTGCTGCAGCAGATCCGGCACTTCGAGCCACAGCTCGTGACTGCGCAATAGCAATTCGGCGAAGTCGACGAGACCGCCGCTGAAACACAGCTCTTCGTACGCTTCGTAGATACGTCGGTGCGTAATGAGAAACAGATAGTCGCCGGCTACGACTTCGCGCGCGCGCCGACCTTCGTCCTTCTGACCGTTGATGAACCATTGCGCTTGCCGCGGCGCCCATTTCGCTTCGTCGATGTCGAGCGCGCGCATGACGCGCTTGATGAGGCGCAGCTGATCGTCCGAGTCCAGAATCTGGAAGCTCTGCGGCAGTTTCGCCTCGCGCCAATGCGTCCGCAGCAGACGATGCGCGATGCCGTGAAATGTGCCGACCCACAGCGCACGACCGGGCATTCGCAACAGCGCCTCGGTGCGGTTGCGCATTTCGGCCGCGGCTTTGTTGGTGAACGTCACCGCCATCACACCGTGCGGCGAAACGCCTTCCGCTTCGATCAACCACGCGACGCGATGCACCAGCACGCGCGTCTTGCCGCTGCCTGCGCCGGCGACGATGAGCAGATTACCGAGCGGAGCGGTGACCGCTTCGCGCTGCCGATCGTTCAGATCATCGAGGATGTGAGAGACGTCCAACCCGTGGCCACTCGCAATCGCGCCCGAGTCATTCGAGCGGGGTTGGCTTTATACATCAAGAGCGCGCCGAAAGATCGGCGGTGCGCTACTCGACGGTGACGGACTTCGCGAGGTTGCGTGGTTGATCGACGTCGGTGCCTTTCAACACCGCCGCGTGGTACGCAAGCAGCTGCAGCGGCACGGTGTACACGATCGGCGCCAGCATCTCGTGCACAGACGGAACCGGGATGACTGTTACGCCGCTTTCGTTCACGAATCCGGCCTTGCGATCGGCGAACACGAAGAGTTTGCCGCCGCGCGCGCGGACCACCTGCAGGTTCGATTGCAGTTTGCTGAGCAGATCGTCGTTCGGCGCTACAGCGACGACCGGCATGTCTTCGTCCACCAACGCGAGTGGGCCGTGTTTCAGTTCGCCCGCCGGATAACCTTCAGCGTGAATGTACGAGATCTCTTTCAGTTTCAGCGCGCCTTCGAGGGCAACCGGATAGAGCGAGCCGCGTCCGAGGAACAACGCATGACGCAGATCCATGAACTGTTCGGCGAGTTTCTCGGTCACCGAATCGAGCTGAAGCGTTTCTTCGACAACGCCGGCCAGGCCGTGCAGCGCGGCGACGAGTTCCGCTTCGCGCTCCGCGGACAGACCGTGGCGACGCGCCAACAGAATCGTCAGCAGCGCGAGGTCGACCAGTTGCGCTGTGAACGCTTTCGTCGAGGCGACGCCGATTTCGGGACCCGCCTCGAGCGTCAACGCGAGGTCAGACTCGCGAACGATCGAGCTCGTAGCGACGTTGCACAACGTCAGTGTCGCGGCATAACCCGCCGTCTTCGCCATACGCAGCGCCGCCAGCGTGTCGGCCGTTTCGCCGGATTGCGAAATCGTCACGAACAGACTGTCGGGCGGCACCGCCACGCGGCGATAGCGGTACTCGCTCGCGATCTCCACATGGCACGGCAGATCGGCGATACCTTCGATCCAGTACTTCGCAATCGAGCCGGTGTAGTAGCTCGAGCCACACGCGACGATCGTCACCGATTTCACACGGTCGAAGATCGGCCCTGCTTTGACGCCGAACGCCGGCTCCAGCACGCGCGTTTTCGTGATGCGCCCTTCGAGCGTGTCGCGAATGACCTTCGGCTGTTCGTGGATCTCCTTCAGCATGTGGTGGCGATAGTTGCCCTTGTCGACGTCGTCGCTGTCGAGCTTCACGCGCACGGTCGAGCGCACGACGGTCTCGTTCGACACGCTCCATATAGACATGTCATTGGCGGTTATCTCGACCAGATCGCCTTCTTCGAGAAACACGAACCGATCAGTGACCGGCCGTAGCGCCAGTACGTCGGACGCGAGGAAGTTCTCGCCGATGCCGATGCCGACCACCAACGGACTGCCAACGCGAGCGCCGACCAGTCGATCGGGTTCGTCGCGTGAGATGACACCGATCGCGTACGCGCCTTCGAGCTGCTTCGTCGCGAGACGCACTGCGTCCACCAGCGAGCGGCCCTCCGCCTGCAGCGATTCGATCAAGTGGGCGATCACTTCAGAATCGGTTTCGGAGTCGAACTGGTACCCCCGTGCCTGCAACTCGCGCCGGATCTGCTCGAAGTTCTCGATGATGCCGTTGTGCACCACGCATATCCGATCGCGCGACATGTGCGGATGTGCATTGCGCTCGACCGGCGCGCCGTGGGTGGCCCAGCGCGTATGCGCGATGCCGACGTTGCCGAGCAACGGTTCCGAGTTGAGGCTATCCGACAGCTCTTTAACTTTGCCCACGCGGCGACGCCTTTCGATCCGACCGGAGCCATGGGGTATGACGGCGAGACCCGCGGAATCGTAGCCGCGGTATTCGAGCCGCCTCAGGCCTTCGATGAGAATTCCCGGAACGTCTCGGCGCGCAATGGCGCCCACGATGCCGCACATACTGAGGTGATTCCCGTTATTGAGTCGGTTTGGTGCGCTTTGCGGGGGGTATCCATCCACCGATGTTGCGCTGACGAGCACGACCGACGGCCAGTTCGCCCGCGTCCACTTTCATCGTCACCGTCGATCCGGCCGCGACATAGCCCCCGTCGCCGACTTCGACCGGCGCGACCAGCGTCGAATTCGACCCGATGAAGACGTCGCTACCGAGATGAGTCTCGTGCTTCGCGAAGCCATCGTAGTTGCACATGATGGTGCCAGCGCCGATATTGCAATTCGCACCGGTCGTGGTGTCGCCGAGATATGCGAAGTGATTCGACTTCGTCCCCGGTCCGAGGCGCGTCTTCTTGGTTTCGACGAAGTTTCCGATCTTCACGTGTTCGCCGAGCTCGGTGCCCGGGCGCAACCGCGCAAACGGTCCCAGCTCACATCCCGCGCTGACGATCGCGCCGTCGATGACGGTATGCGCGTGTATCACCGCCCCGTCGCCGATGCGCGCGTCTTTCACGACACAGCTCGACCCGATACGCACGTTCTCGCCGAGCACGACGGTGCCTTCGAACACGACGTCGATGTCGATCACGCAATCGGCGCCGGCAGAGAGTTCGCCGCGCACGTCGAACCGCGACGGATCGCGCAACGTCACGCCCCCCGCCATCAACCGCTCTGCTTCGCGAAGCTGAAAAACCCGTTCGAGGCGAGCCAACTCCGACCGATCGTTGACGCCGGCGACATCGTCAGGGCAGGCGACCTTACGACCTTCGACTTCGTGGCCCCGCGCGACGGCGAGACCGATCACGTCGGTCAGATAGAACTCACCCTGCTCATTGCTGCGCCCCAGCTGACCGAGGAGTTCGCGCAGCATTTGCGCCGGCGCAGCCATGATTCCCGAATTGATCTCGCTTATCGCGCGCTGCTCCGGATTGGCATCGCGCTGCTCGACGATCGCCATCATGCGCCCGTCAGCACCGCGGATGATCCGGCCGAGTCCGGTCGGGTCGGGCATGTCGGCCGTGACGACCGCGAGTGATCCGGCGCGGGCCGCCGCGATGCAGTCCGCCAACGAGTCCGGCTTCACGAGCGGTACATCGCCGAACGCGACGAGGACCGTTGCATCAGCCGCCACGCCCGGAAGTGCTTGCGAGACCGCGTGTCCGGTACCGAGTTGCTGCGCCTGCTCCACCCAGGTGATGTCTCTCGCATCTGCGAAGGCCGCGCGAACCTGACTACCGGCATGGCCGATGACAACGTGAATGCGTTGCGGGTCTAACGAGCGGACGGAGCGAAGAACGTGGCTGAGCAGTGGTCGCCCGGCGAGGTCGTGCAACACCTTGGGCAACTTCGAGCGCATCCGTGTGCCTTGACCCGCAGCGAGCACGATGATTTCGAGGCTCATGGCTTGGGAGTCCATTCCGGAAACCGCAGGATTATAGAGGCGCATATACAAAAAAGGGGTGACTATGGTCACCCCCTTTTTATTTGCACTATGTAATTCGGCAGTCGGACTAACGACGCCGCTTCTTCATTTCCTCGAGCGTGCGCAATCGCGCAGACGCTTCGGCCAACTGGGCCGCGGCCGCAGAGAACTCGAAATGGGCCACCTGATCCTGCAGCGCCCTCTCGGCATGCTCTTTCGCCTGTTGGGCCGCGACCTCGTCGAGATCGTCAGCTCGCAACGCGGTGTCCGCGAGTACCGTGACCGTTCCGGGTTGCACTTCGAGGAATCCACCCGACGCGAAGAATACACGCTCCTCGCCATTGTCGAACTTGAGCCGCACCGGACCCGGTTTGATGCCCGTCAGCAACGGAGCATGGCCCGGCATGATGCCGAGTTCGCCGAGAGTGCCGCTAACGATCACCATCGTCACGCGACCGGAGAAGATCTCACTCTCGGCGCTGACGATGTCGCAGTGCATGGTCATCGCCATGGCCTAGCCTTTTGCTTCCAGCTTCTTCGCTTTAGCAACTGCATCCTCGATCGTGCCTACCATGTAGAACGCCTGCTCCGGCAAGTGATCGTATTCGCCGTCGAGAATCGCCTTGAAGCTGCGCACCGTATCCTCGCGCGTGACGTAAACGCCGGGATTTCCAGTGAATGCTTCCGCTACGAAGAACGATTGCGAGAAGAACTGCTGAATCTTGCGCGCGCGATAGACGAGATTTTTGTCGTCCTCTGACAACTCGTCCATGCCCAGGATCGCAATGATGTCCTTGAGTTCCTTGTATCGTTGCAGAACCTGCTGAACAGCCCGCGCAACACGATAGTGTTCCTCGCCAACGATCAGCGGATCGAGCTGACGACTCGACGAGTCGAGTGGATCAACGGCGGGGTAAATTCCCAAGTCGGTGATCGCTCGAGACAACGTCACCGTTGAGTCGAGGTGCGCGAACGTCGTCGCAGGCGAAGGGTCGGTCAAATCGTCCGCAGGTACGTACACGGCCTGCACGGATGTGATGGCTCCGGTCTTGGTCGTCGTAATGCGTTCCTGCAGAGTTCCCATCTCTTCGGCCAGCGTCGGCTGATAGCCCACCGCCGACGGCATCCGCCCCAGCAGCGCCGAGACTTCGGTGCCAGCCAGTGTGTAGCGATAGATGTTGTCGATGAACAGCAGCACGTCGCGGCCATCGTCGCGGAACTTCTCGGCCAACGTCAGTCCGGTCAGCGCCACACGCAGCCGGTTGCCCGGAGGTTCGTTCATTTGACCGAACACCAGCGAGATCTTGTCGAGAACCTTTGAGTCCTGCATTTCGTGGTAGAAATCGTTGCCTTCGCGGGTGCGCTCACCGACGCCGGCGAACACTGCCAGTCCTGAGTGCTCGGTTGCGATGTTGCGGATCAACTCGAGCATGGTGACGGTCTTGCCGACGCCGGCGCCGCCGAACAGCCCGACCTTGCCGCCGCGCGCAAACGGACAGATCAGGTCGATGACCTTGATGCCCGTCTCGAGGGTTTCGTTGCCGCCTTTCTGGTCTTCGTACTTCGGCGCCTTGCGATGGATCGACATCCGCTCTTTGGCGTTGACCGGTCCCTTTTCGTCGATCGGATCACCCAGCACATCCATGATCCGGCCGAGCGTTTCTTCGCCGACCGGAACCGTGATCGAGCTGCCCGTATTGGAGACCTCCAATCCGCGGGACAATCCATCGGATATTCCCATCGCGATGGTCCGCACGACACCGTCGCCGAGTTGTTGCTGCACTTCCAAAGTGAGCCCTTTACCGGTCACCCTCAGCGCGTCGTAAACGTTGGGCACTGCATCGCGCGGAAATTCCACATCGACCACCGCGCCAATCACCTGAACGATCCGTCCGCTACTCATAAACTCGCCTCGTCTTCCAAAACTCTGACTTTGAACGATCCGTCATACCTGT
>Ga0105249_10003865_pt1 | contig 12931 bp, 4 predicted proteins | sample KBSS44metaG_FD_81522 | JGI IMG/M metagenome (GOLD analysis project Ga0105249, IMG submission 81522) | Switchgrass rhizosphere microbial communities from Kellogg Biological Station, Michigan, USA - KBS S4-4 metaG | ecosystem: Host-associated > Plants > Roots > Rhizosphere > Soil | place... | reverse complement strand
GTTGTTCCTGTGGTGACGCTCGCACTCGGCATTGGAGCTAACACAGCGATATTCAGTGTCCTCAACGCAGTCGTTCTTCGACCCTTGCCTTATGCCGATCCCGATCGCCTTGTGGTGGTTTGGGAAACGATTGCCGGCAATGACAGACGCTCTGTAGCGCCCGGCAATTTCACCGACTGGCGCGCACAGAACAAATCCTTCAGTGATTTGGCCGCAACCTTCTATGGCAATTTCAATCTCACCAGTGACGGTCCAGCCGAGCGAATCAACGGCGCGACTGTAACGTCAAACCTAATGAGCACAGTTGGCGTCTCCGCTCGACTCGGCCGCACATTCCAGGCGGAAGATGACGAACATCAGGATCAACGTTTGGCGGTCATTAGTGATTCGCTATGGCAGCGACGACTTGGCGGCGCTCAAGATGTTACCGGAAAAACAATCACTATCGATGAGGCTTCATACACAGTCATTGGCGTGATGCCGCCGGGCTTCAAGTATCCAGTGCTATCGGACATCTGGGTATTGGGTCGTGACCGCAATGCAGTCTCGATGAGTTTGATTTCACAGTTTCCGAAAAACGATTGGAGTCACGAACGCGATGCGCACTTCATAAGCGTCATAGGCCGTCTGCGTCCGGGCATTGGACTATCGCAGGCTCAGTCCGATATTGCAGGTATCGCTCAACGACTCGAACACGACTTTCCCGCGACCAATGCCGGCCTTGGTTCCAGCGTGATCCCGCTCCACACACAAATCGTGGGGAACGTCAAAGCGTTGCTGTCGATCCTGCTGGGTGCAGTTGCGTTTGTTTTGTTAATCGCTTGTACGAACGTTGCGAGTTTGCTCCTAGCCAGGGCCACTCAACGCGATCGTGAAATCGCAATTCGCAGAGCTGTGGGCGCCAGCCGTTCTCGACTAGTTCGCCAACTGCTGACAGAAAGTGTTGTGCTGAGCTTTCTTGGTGGTCTCGTCGGTCTGGGCCTGTCCGTTTGGGCCGTTTCTCTTTTCGTGAAACTTAGTCCGGGTGACATTCCGCGTCTCGAGGAGGTAAGCGTCGATCTGCGCTTGCTTGGTTTCACTTTCCTTGTATCGATGTTGACCGGCCTTGCGTTTGGATTGTGGCCTGCTTTGCATGCAACCGGAGGATCGCTAAATCAATCGCTCAAAGACGCCGGCTCAAGAGCCAGTGAAGGGAAGCGTAGCCTTTTTTCACGCAATGTGCTGATCGTCACTGAACTTGCACTCGCCCAGGTCTTGTTAATCGGAGCGGGTTTGCTAATCGCGAGTTATGTGCGGGCCAGTCAGATCGATCCCGGATTCAATCCCGACCATGTTCTCTCCGCAAAAATTGCTCCGTCCGCAAAGAAGTATCCAGACCCAAAGAGTCGAGTGCAGTTTTATTCGCAGGTAATTGAACAGTTGCGAGCGCTACCCGGCATTAATTCGGTTGGTATGGTGATGAATCTTCCTTTGAGCGGCGGCAGTATGAATCGCGGCTTCAGTGTGGAAGGACGACCGGAGCCAAAGCCAGACGAAAACGTAGCGATGGATTATCAGGTGGTTAACAGCGATTACTTTGCCACTTTAGACATACCAATCCTGCGAGGGCGCGGATTAACCGAACAGGACAATGAGACTGCTCCACGTGTAATCGTGATCAATGAAGCGATGGCTCGTCGCTATTGGCCAAATGAGGACCCGGTCGGTAAGCGGATGGCAATCGGGGAGAGCTCAAAGGACACGTCATGGCGAACTATCGTTGGTATTGCCGGCAGTGTGCGACATGCAAGTTTGACAGAAGAGCCTGTGCCCTGTGCCTTTATTGATTATCGCCAGGATGTCGAATCGTGGTCGCGAATGGCGTTTGTGATGAAGACAAGAACAGATCCGGCGAGTTTGATTTCAGAAGTTCGCTCAAGCCTCGTTGCTATCGATCCGCAGCAACCAGTGTACGCCATCGAACCACTGGACAAGCTGGTCGAAGGCTCAGTAGCTCCTCGTCGCTTCGTAATGTCTTTGATTGGCTCGCTTGCGTTCGTTGCATTGGCTTTGGCGCTGGTCGGGATTTACAGCGTGATCTCTTTTTCAGTAAATGAGCGAACCAGGGAGATTGGAATTCGTATGGCATTGGGAGCAAATCGTGGCGACGTTCTGAGAATGGTACTGGGGCAGGGAATGCGTGTATCCGCGATTGGCATCGTTGCCGGCCTGGGAATCGCCTTCGCGGTTACCCGGTTGCTGAGAACGTTGCTATTCGAAATTAGTGCCACAGACCCAGGGACGTTCGCGTTAGTTGTGGCGCTTTTGACTTTGGTTGCACTCCTCGCGTGTTACTTACCGGCGCGTCGCGCAACCAGGGTCGATCCGTTAGAAGCGCTCCGATCTGAATGACGACCTTTGGACTTTGTGCTCAAGATCTGGGCAGTAGCCCGACTGTCAAGGAGGGCTATTGTGACTTGCGCAGCTTTTAGTCATCGCAAGTCCTCCTTGACAGTTGGGCTACTGCCCCGATCTTGAGCACAAAGTTCAAAGCACGAAGCACAGAAGAGGATCAGGATGCTGAAAGACCTCCGATACGCAATTCGCATGTTAACCAAGACCCCGGGCGTCACCTGTGTGGCAATTGTGACTCTCGCACTTGGCATTGGCGCCAACACTGCGATCTTCAGTGGCGTGAGTGCGTTTATTCTCCGCGACATTCCGGTGCCTGAGGCCAATCGTCTGGTGCGTCCGGTTGAGATGGGAGAGGACGGCGGTAGGGTTGATGAAATCTCCTACCCGGATTTCGTTGAGTACCGAAATCAAAGTACATCCTTCACTGGCCTCGCTGCGGAAGACATGCTGCAGGTTGCGATCGACACCCAGGATCAGAACGACGTGATCTGGGGCCAGGCCGTCAGCGGTAATTACTTTGACGTGATGCAGGTCAAACCTTTGATGGGTCGCGCGTTTCTTCCCGAAGAAGATGGAGCTCCGGGGGCACATCCAGTTGTTGTATTGGGGCATAGCCTATGGGAACGACGCCTCGGTTCAGACCCGAACATCGTTGGTAAGAAGTTGCGGCTGAATAACCGACCGTATGAAGTAATTGGAGTCGCACCAAAGTTCTTCAAAGGATCGAAGTTTGGCCTGTCGATGGATTTTTGGGTACCGATCGCGATGGTTGAGGAGTTGCGCGGAGTGACTGATTGGCTAAAGTCGCGCAACAGCCACTGGATGAATGTAATTGGCAGATTGAAGCCGGGCGTGTCGCTTGCTCAGGCGACTGCTGAGGCGAATGCAATCTCCAGCCGTTTGAATCAAATCTATCCCGACGATCGCGCCAGCACTACGCACGCAAAGGTATTAACGGAAGCTGATGGTCGCTGGGGAAACGCTGGGGTTGTTTTTAAGAGTGGCAGCGGAGTGGCGATGGCAATTGTTGGACTCGTACTCCTCATTGCCTGCGCAAACGTAGCTAATTTGCTTTTGGCACGTGCTGCCGCCCGTCGCAAGGAGATCGGTATTCGCATCGCGCTCGGCGCCAGTAGGAGCAGATTGATTAGGCAGTTGTTGACTGAGAGCCTGCTTCTTTCATTAGCCGGTGGCGGCCTGGGATTGTTGTTGGCGTATTGGATCACTCATTTGATGGAGGGATTTATTCCCATCCTCCAATACAACATCATTGAAAACTTCTTTGATCTTGATTCGCGGGCTCTTCTCTTCACCTTTGTGCTTGCCGTGGCCTCTGGTCTGGTTTTCGGATTGGCGCCAGCATGGAATTCTTCGAACCCGGACATCGTGCCAATCCTGAAAGGCGGATCCGATGTCAGACAGCGAAGGACCAGACGGCTGACACTGCGAAACACGTTGGTCGTCGCACAAGTGGCATTGTCTCTGACAGTCCTCGTTTGTGGTGGACTGTTCATCAAGAGTTTCCGACGAGCTCAGCAAATGGATCCTGGTTTCGAGACCAGGAACGCTTTGTTGGCAACGCTAAACCCTCAGCTTGTTGGATATGACAATGAGCGTGCAAGGAATTTCTACGAGCAAGCTGTCGCGCGGGTTTCGAGTATCCCGGGAATCTCGGGTGCAGGCGTCGCCCGTCTGATTCCATTGGGCGATAGCTTCAACTCAACTGGGCCAGTACTGAAAGAGGGTGAAGTCTTACAGCGGGGCAGTACCGGACGGAATATCGGGACAAACGTTGTGAGCGCCGGCTATTTCAACGCACTGCGGATTGATTTTCTTGACGGCCGAAATTTTGATGAGCGCGACAAGCTAAACGCGCAAAAAGTACTCGTCATCAATCAGCACATGGCCGAACAACTGTGGCCAGATGAGAGCGCGCTAGGGAAACGAATATTTATTGGAACTGACGATCATGAGGGCATCGAAGTCGTCGGTGTTGTCAAGACTGGTAGGTATCGTAACCTGGCGGAGGATCCACGTTCATTCATGTATTTCCCGGTCACTCAAAGACGCCCGGGAATCATGACGCTGGTTGCGCGCACCAATGGTGATCCACGCAATTTCGTCGGTGCTATCAGACATGAAATGCAAATGCTCGATCGCACTGTTCCGCTATCAAGTGTAAGGACGATGCCGGAACACATGACGTGGCCACTCTGGGCTCCAAACATGGCGGCGAGTCTATCGCTTGGTTTCGGGCTCGTTGCGTTGCTGTTGAGTTCAGTTGGGTTGTACAGCGTCATGGCGTACGTCGTTTCCCAGCGCACAAAGGAAGTCGGAATTCGAATGGCGTTAGGTGCGAGTCGCAAAGATGTACTGCAGATGATTACCAGCCAGGGGATGCGATTGGCATTGATTGGAGCTGCCATCGGGTTGGCGTTGGCGCTTGCATTGGCGAAAGTTGTTTCGTCGTTGTTGATTGGAATAAGCGGCTACGACGTCACCACGTTTGTTGTTGTGTTCGGGTTGTTGGGAGTGGTCGCTTTTGTTGCTTCGCTTCTGCCTGCGCGAAGAGCAACGAAAGTGGACCCGATGGTTGCTTTGAGATATGAGTGAACAGAGTTATGGGCAGGCAGTGTGAATAGGTCGAATAGGTCCTATATCACTGACATCTGAAATGCTCAAAGATCTTCGCTACGCACTTCGTACTCTGGCGAAACGGCCGGGCTTCACGATCGTCGCAATCTTGACGCTCGCACTCGGCATCGGAGTCAATTCTGCTCTCTTCACTGTCTTTAACGCGTTTGTCTGGAAACCGCTCCCGGTAAAGAATCCGGACCAGTTAGTTAATTTTGATGGCCGAGACTCCTACGGTCATCGGTCACGCCTCTTTTCATATCTCGACTTCAAGGACTATCAAAAACGCACCGATGTTTTTTCAGATGTAATTGCCTGGAACCAGATCACTGTGACCTTGGGTGAGGCGCCGCCCAACCCTGGTGATGACTCCATTCTGAACGAAGGTTATGAGTATCTGTTTGGCCAGATCGTTTCTGACAACTATTTCACGATGCTCGGTGCCGATATGGAATTGGGCCGAGGCTTTGGTCCCTTTGAGGATCAACGACCAGGCGCGAGTCCTGTTGTTGTACTCAGTCATAAGTTTTGGGCGCGCCGGTTTCAGTCAGATCCTACAATTGTTGGCAAAACGATTTCACTTCACGGAGTCCCGTTTCAAGTCGTGGGAGTTACCGCCCCTGGGTTTGGGGGTTTAACTCCTGACCTTCCTTCGTTCTGGGTTCCGCTGATGATGCGAGACGACCTGATGGCAGGTTGGGGACATGGGCGGTGGCTTGGGGATCGAAATACAGAAGTTTTTGTAGTAGTAGGTCGGTTGGCTCCCGGCGTCAGTCGTAAAGAAGCAGAAGTTGCTCTTCAATTAACTACCACTCAATTGGCCAATGCCTATCCAGCGGAGGGGCGCAAAACCAGAATTACACTTGCGGATGGTGGAACGTTCGTAAAACTCGACGAAGACTTCTTGCCTCTCGTCACGCCATTGCTCATTGGGTTTGGTCTGGTTCTGGTGATTGCATGTGCCAACGTTGCGAATCTTTTGTTGGTGCGTGCGGTTTCAAGGCAACGCGAGATTGCTGTTCGCCTTGCATTGGGCGGCAGTCGTTGGCGAATTATCCGACAGCTGATCACAGAGAGCCTCCTCTTATCGATCATCGGTGGCTTTGCCGGACTCATCGTTTCATTGTGGACGATTAGCACTTCGTATCCGCTCGTCTTGACTGCGTTTTCTTTGCCGCCAGATATCGCAAATAACTTCACCATCAACCTCACACCCGACTGGCGCATGTTCGCGTTCACACTTTTGCTTGCCTCTGTGGCGGGCTTACTTGCCGGGTTGGCTCCGGCGCTCCAATCCTCAAAACCGGAAGTGCTCGAACTCCTTAAGGACGAGGGTTCTACCTTCGCCGGTAAGATCAGTCAGTCGCGGTTACGCGGTGCGTTGGTGATAGCGCAAATAGCCGTCTGCTTTGCCCTACTGACCGCAACCGGGTTGCTCGTGGAGAATTCGTTGCGACTTCAAGCCCCGAACACCGGAATGGTCACGCGGAATGTGTTTGGTGTATCAGCAGGTCTCGCACAGGATCGAAGTGAAAAATTCAATTCAGATCTCATAACCGGTCTACGCCAGCAACTTGCTCAGCGACTCAGCAATACACCAGGCGTGTCGAGTGTCAGTCACGTTTATCGTCAACCGCTGTCGGGCCAGATGGACAACACACTTATTGCGTTGGGCGCGGATAAACCTAATCAGTTCGTCGAGACTCAGTTCAACCTTGTGAGTGCTGACTATTTTCAAACGATGTCGTTGCCAATTGTGCGTGGCCGATCGTTTAGCGAAGACGAAGTCAAAGCAAAAGCTCGGGTGGTGGTAGTGAGTGAAGAAATAGCCCGGCGCTATTGGCCTGGAAGTGACGCTTTGGGACAGCACATCGGCATCGCAGACCGGTCACAGAACCGCAACACGGACGAACCAGCTGAGAATAGAAAGTATGAGCAATGGGAGGTGATTGGTGTTGCGCGCGAAGCACGTAATCGGTGGGTCTGGCGAACAGACGACAGAATGATCTACTTGCCATTGCCGCCGAACGACCCTGCCGGACACTACTTGTTGGTACGAACTGAAAGCGATTCAGCGCCAGTCATGGCCCAGGTTCGTAGCATGTTGCCTGCGATTGATCCGCGACTTCGAGCATCAGCAATGCGCATCGATGACAACATAGCGTTTCAGACGGCTCCGTTTCGTGCAATCGCGTGGTTATCGGGCGCGTTGGGAGTGTTGGCATTGCTGCTATGTTCAGTTGGTCTTTATGGAGTGGTTTCATTCATGGTTGCAAGCCGGACGAAAGAGATTGGAATCCGCGTCGCTCTCGGGGCTAAACCTGTTGATGTAATCAGGATGTTTACTTTCCATGGGTTGAAATTGACAAGCATCGGGATGGCCGGTGGTCTTGTAGGAGGCGTGATCATTTCACGATTGCTGGCCGCAGCGCTAATTGATGTTAGTCCGATTGATCCTTTGGCTTATTCGGCAGTCGCAGTCTTTGTTCTGCTGATTTCGTTAATAGCCATTCTCGTTCCAGCCCGACGAGCGACGGGAGTGGATGCAATGGAAGCTCTTCGGTATGAATGATCTCAAATTTCAGATCTCAGATCTCAGATCTCAGATTGCATGTCCGACGAACTTTAGTTTGTCGATCGCGGTATTTTGTGCCGTTGTTGTCACCGTGTACCTGCACTCCACGATCGACAAACTAAAGTTCGTCGGACATTAAATCTGTTAACGATGGTAGTGCTTCTTGCGTCGTACATTTCAGATTTCAGACTTGCGTCGATGTCCGACAAACTAAAAGTTCGTCGGACAATCTGAAATTTCGTTGAGGGCCCATGTCTAACATACTGAAAGATCTTCGCTACGCAATTCGAGGTCTTATACGGCAACCAGCCTTTACCGTCGTCGTTGTAATCACCCTCGCCCTCGGTATTGGCGCTAACACTGCGATCTTCAGTGTTGTGTATGCAGTGCTGTTGAAGCCGCTGCCGTTTCATCGGGCAGACAGAATTGTGTTGTTGTGGGGTCATGACAAAACTGCGGGTGACACACGCAGTCAGGTTTCGCACACAGACATCAGCGACTATCGGACTCAGCAATCGACGTTCGAAGCAATCTCAACATACAGCAGTTGGACTCCTCTCATGTCTGGAGGCGCTTCACCTGAACGCATTGGCGCGGCTCTTGTCGGTGACGATTTCTTCAGAGTCGTTGGTACTCAGCCGCAGTTAGGAAGAGTGTTCCTTCCTGAAGAACAGCAGGACGGTAAGGATCAGGTAGTCGTCCTGAGTGATCAATTGTGGCGCCAACGCTACAACGCGGATCCGGCCATCGTTGGACAAACTATTCTGTTGAATCTTCGTCCACACGTCGTTGTGGGAATCCTGCCTCGGGGATTCGCTTCATTGCCTACAACTTTGATCGGCAAACCTGCTTTGCTTTATCGACCCGTGGCAGAAAGTACAGACGAGAAAATGCGTTCTGCTCGACATCTCCGAGCGATTGGCCGGTTGAAGGATGGGGTTAGCCTGTCGCAAGCACAGGCAGACATCGATGTTATTGCTCGTAGACTCGAGACTGAGCATCCGGAGTCGGACAGTAATTGGGGGATTCATCTGGTTGGCTTGCAACAAGATTATGTGAGGGACCTTCAGCGATCACTCTGGTTGATATTAGGTGCTGTGGCGTTCGTGCTTTTAATTGCCTGCGCGAACATTGCGAATCTGCTGCTTGCTCGTGCCACTCTTCGAGCTTCAGAGATCAGTATTCGCACGGCACTGGGCGCATCACGTTGGCGTTTGCTTCAGCAGTCATTAATTGAGAGCCTGGTTCTTTCTTTCGTTGGCGCGTCCGTTGGAGTTGTACTTGCCATTTGGGGCATCGACATCATCAAGATACTCGGCGGCAAAATGCTTCCGCAGCTCGAGGCCGTTCAACTGAGTCAGCCGGCCCTTCTTTTCACTTTGGGCCTTTCCTTATTGACTGCGCTGTTTTTCGGGTTACTTCCTCCGCTGCAAAATTCCCAATCTAATCTCATCGAGTCATTGAAAGCACACGGTCGAAGTTTTACGACTGGACATTTCCGTAGTCGATTGCGTGCCGCATTAGTAGTTTCCGAAATCGCATTTGCACTGGTGCTTCTGATGTGTGCCGGCCTACTCATTCGTAGCGTAAGTCGGCTTCAAAAAGTCGATCCAGGTTTTGATTATTCGCAAGTGCTTAAGATGGATCTGGGCTTGCCGTCACTCAGGTATTCCACAGATGACAAAAAGATAAACTTCTATCGTGAACTTACCACACGTATTCGTTTTTTAACGGGCGTAACGAGTGCCGGTGTTACCACGCCCCTACCTGCTAATGATTTCGATACGACGGGAATCGACATTGAAGGGCAGCCAGTGCAACCCGGACTCGAACCGAGCGTAGACCGTTACATCGTCACACCTGGTTACCTCGAAGCGATGCACATACCACTTGTGCGAGGCCGATCACTTGAAGAACGCGATGTGCACGACACGAGGCAGGTTTTGTTGGTCAGTCAGAGTCTGGCCGATCGTTTCTGGCCCAACCAGGATCCAATCGGGAAGAGAATTAAGCTGCCGTGGAATCCCGGGCGCGACGATGATCCGTGGCGAGAAGTTGTTGGCATTGTCGGTGATGTTAAGCAGTATGGACCGGACAAGCCGACGTCAATGGCGTTGTATTTACCGCTCCCGCAGTATCCCGTCTCATTTATGACGCTGGTAGTTCGGACTCAGGGAGATCCTGGTGCAATGGCTGGCGCATTGAAGCAGGTAGTTCAGTCGCTGGATCCGGACCAGGTGCCAACAGATGTCATGACAATGGAGCAAGTCATGGCTGACTCGATTCAGACGCGCCGTTTTTCGATGATTTTACTTGGAGCGTTTGCCGCGTTGTCACTAACGCTGGCAGCGATCGGAATCTACGGCGTTATGTCCTACGCCGTTGCGCAACGCACACATGAACTCGGCATTCGCATGGCCTTGGGTGCGCGCGCTTCAAACGTCCTGGCTCTGATCTTCAGAAGTGCGCTCGCGCTAACCTTGACTGGTGTGGCCATTGGTTCGATAGGCGTGTTTACAGTAACCAGGCTCATGAAGAGTCTTCTGTTCGATACTGCTCCAACCGACCTTACGACCTTCTTTCTGGTCAGTGTCGGCCTGATCATGGTCGCGTTGATTGCTTGCTATTTACCCGCGCGCCGCGCAACACGAGTTGATCCGTTGGTAGCGCTAAGGAACGAATGAGGACATTGCCGATTTCCGATTGCCAATTGCCGATTTATGTTGGCTTCGGAATCTTGGCAAATCAACAATTGGCAATTGGAAATCGGAAATAATATGGAATCTCTACTTAAAGACATTCGCTACGCCTTTCGTGGGTTGACCAAGCGCCCGGGTTTTGTCGCCGTTGCGGTGATAACACTCTCGCTTGGCATCGGGGCCAATACGGCAATCTTCAGTTTGGTCAACACAGTGCTCTTGCGATCACTGCCAGTCGACAAACCCGAAGAGATCGTTTCCGTCTCAGTGCGTGGGAAAGACGATACGATGCAGGCTTTCTCATATCCAAACTACGTCGATTTTCGGGATCAAAACCAGACGCTGTCCGGCTTGCTCGTCTATCGATTCGCGCCTTTAAGCATGAGCCGGTCTGGTAACAATGAGCGCATATGGGGCTACGAAGTGTCCGGCAATTACTTCGACGTGCTCGGCGTCAAAGCAATTAGAGGTCGGACATTCGCGCCTGAAGAAGATCGGACCAAGCTTACTCACCCGGTCATCGTTGTTAGTTACGACTCCTGGCAGCGGCGATTCGGTGGCGATCCTGATTTGGTCGGCAAGGAAGTACAGCTGAACAACCACCCCTTCAAGGTTATTGGAATCGCGCCTGCAGGGTTCAAGGGGACTGAGCTTATTTATTCTCCCGAGATTTGGGTGCCGGCACACATGATGGAATGGGTTGAACCCGGCGCGACCTGGCTCGACAGTCGAAAGTCAAATAATTTCTTCGGTGTTGGACGGCTCAAACCAGGCGTTAGTCCGCGCCAGGCCGAATTGTCGTTGAACATGGTGGCGATGCAGCTCGGGAAACTATATCCCAACGAGGATGAAGGGATCTCGATCAAGATTGTCCCAACAGGATTCATTCTCCCTGAACTACGCGGCGCCGTAGTCAGCTTCACATGGATCCTGATGGGTTCGGTGGCGCTGGTACTGCTTGTCACATGCACGAATCTCGCGGGCTTGTTGTTGGCTCGGGCTACTGATCGTCGACGTGAAATTGCAATTCGTCTGGCTATGGGCGCCAATAGAATTCGTTTGATTCGTCAACTGCTTACGGAAAGCATCCTGCTTTCAATCATTGGAGGACTTGGCGGTCTGTTTTTGGCCATCTGGATCATTCGCAGCTTGTTGGCATTCAAACCTCCACTCGACTTTCCTTTGTCCATGGACGTTGGAATTGATTGGCGCGTTCTTCTTTTTTCGATGGGCATTTCCCTGATAACGGGCGCAGTCTTCGGTCTTGCGCCGGCCCTGCAGGCCACCCGTCCAAGTCTTCTTGGTTCACTGAAAGACAACGCCGCGCAGGGAGGTGCGAGTCGGAGTCGCCTGCGAAGTACTTTGGTTGTCGCACAAATAGCTCTGTCGCTGGTCGTCTTGATTGCAGCGGGGTTGGTCGTTCGTACACTTCAACACCTGCAAACAATGAATCCGGGATTTAATACCAACAATGGTTTGATGATGTCATTTGATCTCGGATTACAAGGTTACGACGAAGCTCACGGACAGCAGTTCTATCGAGATGTAACCGCGCGCGTGCAGTCAATGCCGGGCGTGCAATCGGCGGCGGTTGTTAATTGGGTTCCGCTCAGTCTGAACTACAACAGCAATACGGTGTATGTGGAAGGTCACGAAACGCAACGTGGAGCAAATGTGCCTCAGGCCCTGACTGCTAACGTCACGCCACACTACTTTGGAACGATGGGGACTCCGATCCTGCAAGGACGCGAGTTCACCGAGCAGGATGCGGAGAAGAGTGAAGCCGTAGCAGTTGTGAACGAGACTTTTGTGCGACGCTTGCTGCCATTCGTTAGTTCAGATGCCGACGCACTCAATCGACGTTTCAGTTTCCGTGGTCCCGAGGGGCCATTAATTCGAATCGTCGGTGTGGCGGGAGACGGCAAGTACTTCAACATTGCCGAGGAACCACGCCCATTCGCCTGGACGCCTCTCGCTCAGGATTACTCGTCGAATGGCGCGCTTGTAGTCCGAACTACAAGTACTCCTACGTCGATCTTCGGCAACGTTCGTAGGGAAATACAAGCTGTAGATCCAAATCTTCCTCTCTTCGACGTGAAAACATTTACTGAGCACATGCGGCTATCTTTGTTTCCGGCTCGCATCGCAGCTACGGTCCTGGGGGTTTTTGGTTTGGTTGCGCTGCTGCTTTCGGCAATTGGCATCTACGGAATTACTTCATACGCGGTTGCGCAGCGCACACGTGAAATTGGAATACGCATGGCGCTGGGTGCTCAACTCGGCGATGTGTTGAAGTTAGTGTTGAGTCACGGTGTGAAGCTGACGATTATTGGAGTTGCGATTGGGTTACTTGGCGCTTACTTAGTGACGCGCGCGATCACTAGTGTGTTGTACGGCGTTAGCGCCACTGATCCTCTGACATTTGGTGCAGTTTCATTGTTACTGATGTTCGTCGCATTGCTTGCTTGTTATGTGCCGGCGAAGAAGGCCACAAAGGTCGATCCGCTGGTAGCGTTGCGATACGAATGAGACTCGACTTGGAAACAGTCAGTACCACATCGCGGTAGCGTGTGGGTTCGATTCTTGAACTAACCCATTTGTGATGCCGACCCACACGCTATCGCGATGT
>Ga0105249_10003864_pt1 | contig 12931 bp, 9 predicted proteins | sample KBSS44metaG_FD_81522 | JGI IMG/M metagenome (GOLD analysis project Ga0105249, IMG submission 81522) | Switchgrass rhizosphere microbial communities from Kellogg Biological Station, Michigan, USA - KBS S4-4 metaG | ecosystem: Host-associated > Plants > Roots > Rhizosphere > Soil | place... | reverse complement strand
CGTCGGGGAAAGGGGAAATGGCAGTCATAGATTAAGTTTGTGGTGGTGCGCCTCACTGGCCGCAAGGCGGCAGGAGAGCCAACTGCAACAACAATATTGAAGCAAGCCTCCCGTTCAACAAAGGGATGGTTTCTTCGGCGGATGGTAAGTCCGCGACGATCACAGGAAGGTGCAGACCAAAAAAGGACGATTTGAGTAGGACCCCGACAGACATAGAATTGATTTCGGGTTGTCTTGTTAATGACCGCCAGGCCCAGGAACGCTTATACAAGCAGTTTTACGGACCCATGACCTCTATTTGTATGCGCTATACCCGGAATGAGGAAGATGCTATTGAAGTGCTACACAACGGGTTTCTGAAAGTCTTTAAAAATATCCATACATACGATTCCGGAAAAGCCTCTTTATACACCTGGATCAGGACTATTGTGGTGCATTCCGCAATCGATTTTTTACGACAAAAGGAAAGAAATTTTTCAAGCGTGGATATTGAAAGAGTGGCCGAGCCCGAAATTGACAGCGAAGTGATTCAAAAGATGAAAGCAGAAGAAATTCTGAAACTGGTGAGAAAGTTGCCGCAGGCTACGCAGGCGGTGTTTAATCTTTACGTGGTGGATGGCTACACGCACAAAGAAATTGGAAAACTATTAGGTATTAGTGAGGGAACCAGCAAATGGCACCTCAGCGAATCCCGGCGTCAACTCCAAAAACTTTTACAAACCATGCACCTGGTGTAATGAACGAACGATTACCATATGAGCAACGGTTGGCCGACAAACTGAACGAAGTACCCCTGCCGGATGCCGATTCTTCATGGGACAGGATGAAGGCACTGCTCGACAGGGAACTTCCGCCCGGCGCCGGTGGTGGTGGCGACGATGGCAGATTACCAGGCGGCCGTTGGTGGGCATTTGGGGTAGTCATTGGCGTTATATTAATCGCCACCTGGTTCAGCTATTACCAGGGATGGTTGGGCAACGACCGCAATCGCTCAATGGCAAACTCATCCAAAAACGCCGACAGCTCAGCTGAAGCGCGAGCGGGAACCGGAGGCGCATCGGGCGCGACCTCCAAAGGCACATCCCCTGATTCTAACCAGTCGAACACCAATGATAAAAATTTACTAGATCAAAATACAAGCTCCAATAATTCCGCTGCGGCATCGAATTCTCCCGATAGCGAAAAGATTAATGGGGCAGCGAATAGCAATTCCGAAGCAGCGAACACATCGGCCAAGGGTACCAAACCAGGTGAATTGACGAATGAAAATAAATCAAACACCGGTGAAGCCGATGCGACAAACGCGAATTCAATTGCAAAGAAAAATGCGAATCCAAACAAAATAAATAATAAACCCGGGGTTGCGGCGGGCGCGGGGCTTGCGGTTGCCGGTAAAGGAAAAGGCAGTCTTTCAACCGCCAATAAAAACCGTTCTGTAAATCAGCGTTATTCCAATGCAGGGACCAAATCCAAATTGAATAATTCCGGCAATCATCTTTCAGGCAGGGGAAATGGTGAAAATGATGTAGCGAAATATAATGCCAACAAGCACCGTGGAGGCAAAAAGACGCCGCACATAGTTCCGGGAGTGCAATCTATCGGGTCTTCCGGCGAGGATGAATTGGGTGCTTCTGATGTAAACGGCTCTGCCGACAATAGTCTGCTGGCCGCACACTTGTCGAATAAAAAGAGAATCAGAGCACGTGCTGAAAATATTTCAAATCCATCAGAAGAGAACCAACCTGCGGATGCTGACCACGACAAATCAAAAGATGCAGTTGGCGTCGTATTGGGCGTTGCACTGTACCAGAATTTTGCCATCTCATCAAATCTCAGTTTCAATTACAATTCGTCGGGGAACAAGGGAATCCTGATGGATTATCTTCCTTCTGTGTATGGTCAGTATCATTTCAATAATAAAATGTATATCCAGGCAGAGGTTCAGTTCAATATGCCACAAGCCACGCCAAGTCTTCTGCTTGTTCATGGTGAAAAGGAAACAATGGTCGGAGGTGCCGGATACCATGTTTATATCAATACCTATCTCAGGAAATTGTATTACTTCAACATTCCCGTTAACTTTTATTATAGTCCGGCCAAAAATTTCTACCTCGGTGCAGGTTTGCAATTTTCATCGTTTAACAGCGGATTGGCATTGGTAGAAAAAAATTATTCGCCACTGGTTGCTGGTACAGGCGGGCCTTATACTGAATCCACAGTGGTGAAATTTAAAAAGGATAGCCTGGGTTCGCTACTGAGCCATTCTGAATTCAGGTTTATGCTCGACGTGAATTATAATTACCGTTGGTTTACAGCCGGCCTCAGGTTGAACCAGGCCCTGAAAGATTATATCAACCTCAGTTTTTACGGGAATATGGCTTCGCAGGATAAGAATGAATCCCTGCAACTATACCTGCGTTTCAATGTTTGGGATGGCAGAAAGCGCGGCAAGTCAAAGACAACTTCACAGTAATTTATTGTCTGAAAAGTTTCTCCAGGTAATCCATCTTGAATTCAATGAAGGTGGGAATGCCATTGGGCGCCATATTGGCCTGGGCGCATTTAAACAATTCTTCCAATAAATTTTTCATTTCGGCCTGGCCCAGGCTGCTGCCTTTTTTTATGGCTTGTTGGGTGGCCACAGATCGAATCAGTTTTTCGCGCTTCGAAATCTTCAGGTCGGTATTGAAGTGCTTGAATTGTTCAAGAATATTCTCCAGAATTATTTTTTCGTTTCCACCACCAATATCGGCTGGGCATCCCTGGATCAGAAAGTTGTTGTTTCCGAATGGTTCAATTTCGTAGCCCAGTTTCGATAAATCCGGAATCAGTTCTTCCAATAAGGCTGCATCAGCGCCAGCTAAAGGAAGACTGATGGGAAAAAGACTTTTTTGAGTGAGGGCTGATCCGTCGCGCGAGTACGCCAGGTATCGCTCATACAAAACGCGCTGATGGGCCAGTTGTTGGTCAACCAAAATGAAACCATTGGTGGTGGCCGCTATAATGAAAGATTGGTGAATTTGAAGCGGAGCAAAGTCTTCCAGCACCGACCAGTTTCTCTGCAGTCCCGGAATTTTCTGTTCGGAAGATTCAAAATAATTCTCTGTGGCCCCTTCGGTAGCGCCCGCGCCCGCAGATTCCCCGAAAAAACTTTTCCATTCTTTCAGGTTCGAACCGCTGTCAATTTTATGGGCCTGGAATTTCTGGGTGAATGTGTGGTATAGGGAAGAAGAAACTGCTTCAGATTGTTTGTCGGATGTGAAGGGCTGGTTCACTGCCGACAGGCTTTGAATGGTAGGGTCTAACTCAAAATCAAGCGTCGGTGTCACGCTGAATTGTGCCAGGGCATGTTTAACGGCGGATTGTACAAAGGCGTAAACAATTTTTTCATCTTCGAATTTGATTTCCTGCTTGGTGGGATGAACATTGATGTCCACTTGTGAGGGATCCAGGTCAATGAACAATACATAAAGCGGAAAGCTGTCGCCGGAAATCATATCCTGGAAAGCACTCATCACGGCGTGGTTCAGGTAGGCGCTGCGAATAAAGCGGTTGTTCACAAAAAAATACTGGTCGCCCCGCGTTTTCTTGGATGTTTCAGGCTTGCCGACAAAACCGCGAATGTCCAGGTAGTCGGTCTGCTGGTTAACGGCCACCAGCCGGGCATTGTAATGTGCACCGAGCACCTGCACGATGCGTTGTTTTAACGACCCGGTTTCCAGGTGATAAATTTCCTGCTGGTTGTGGGTGATGGAGAAGAATACCTGCGGAAACGCCAGCGCTACCCGAATAAATTCTTCAATAATATGACGCATTTCGGCTGCGTTACTCTTTAGAAAATTTCGGCGTGCGGGAATATTAAAGAACAAATTTTTCATGGCCAGGCTGGTGCCTGCAGACGCCGCGATTGGTCCCTGGTGGGTCACCGCGCTATTCTCAATTTCAATATGAGTTCCCAGTTCGTCTTCGGGTCTTCTCGTTTTCAATTCCACCTGGGCTACAGCGGCGATGGAAGCGAGTGCTTCGCCGCGAAAGCCCATCGTGCGGATCCTGAACAAGTCCTCAATATTTTCAATCTTGGAAGTTGCATGTCTTTCAAAACTCATGCGTGCATCAGTGGCACTCATTCCCTTGCCATTGTCAATTACCTGGATCAGTGATTTACCTGCATCGTTTACCAGTAACCTGATTTCGGTGGCGCCGGCATCTACGGCATTCTCAAGCAATTCCTTCACGGCTGATGCAGGCCGTTGGATCACTTCGCCCGCCGCAATCTGGTTGGCTATGTTATCAGGTAATAAATGAATCAGGTCTGGCAATTTGTCTTTAATTTTAATTCAGGCGTTAAAAATACATCGAATAATCGTAAGCCCTCCAAAATAGAACATGAAGAAATTACTCCTTATTTTTTTTATTCTTTTTCAATGTATTTCGTCTTTTTCTCAAAATTCCAATCTTAGCAAGGATGCCTGGGTCGACAGTGTGTTCAACTCGCTTACACCCGACCAGCGCATCGCGCAACTGATGGTTGTGCGCATGTCGTCGATCGATCCAAAAACAAGGGTGGTTACCTTTTACGATTCTGCGGTGGAAGATGCGATTCGAAAATATGATATCGGTGGCATCTGTTTGTTCCAGGGCGGGCCGGTGAAGCAGGCTAACCTGGTGAATCACATGCAGGCCATCGCACAAACACCCATACTCATCAGCATCGACGCGGAAAACGGATTGGGCATGCGAATGCTCGACAGTGTGATGGCTCTTCCGCGGCAAATGATGCTTGGCGCGGTCGACAATCCTGATATTGTTTATCGATATGGAAGATGGGTAGGCCAGCAGTGCCGCAGGGCTGGCATCCAGGTGAACTATGCACCCGTAGTAGACATCAACAACAATCCCGATAATCCTGTTATCAACGACCGTTCTTTTGGCGAAGACAAGTACAAAGTAGCTGCTTATGGCATTCAATACATGAAGGGACTGACCGATATGGGAGTGATGGCGTGCGCCAAACATTTTCCGGGCCATGGCGACGTATCCGTTGACTCGCACGTCGATCTACCATTGATCAATAAAACAAAGCAGCAATTGGATAGCCTGGAGCTTTACCCCTTTCGTGAAATGTTTAAAGCTGGCGTGCCCAGCGTGATGGTTGCACACCTGTCAGTTCCAGCCATCGACAATGCCGCCAACAAGCCCACTTCCATTTCTTACAACACCATTACTGAATTGATGCGTACCGAAATGGGGTACAAGGGCATCAGTTTTACCGACGCGCTGGAAATGAAAGGTGTTGCCAAATATTATCCCGCCGGAGAGGTGTCAGCCCAGTCACTCATTGCCGGCAATGACATGCTTTGTTTGCCCGGCGATATTCCCGGCAGTATGAAAAAGATTAAGGCTGCGATCAGGAAGAAGAAATTGAATTGGGATGATCTGAATTTACGGGTGAAGAAAATTCTTGCGGCGAAATACCAATATGGCCTGGCACAAATGAAGCCCGTGAATACGGTGAATTTATGGCGGGATCTGAACGCAAACTCTGCGGCTATTCGCAGGGAAGTAGCACAGCACGCCATTACCCTATTGCGCAATGATGATGACGCTTCCTTTCCCATTGCACCCAATTTGAACGGCCGCGTGGCTTTCCTGGGCCTGGGCCTTAGAACCGACAATGCTTTTGCGCGCAGAATGCGTCGCGATTACAATGCCGACGTATTTTATTTTAATTATACCGAAGACGCAGGGCGCGTGTCGACGCTGGTGGATGTGCTGAAATCGAAGTATGAAACGGTGATCATTGGCATTCATAATTACAATCGGTTTCCCGCGAATAATTTCGGCATCAGCAGAGTTGCCCTCGACCTGGTGAAGACGGTGCAATCACAATCCCATACTGCCACTTTCGTTTTTGGAAATCCATACCTCGTCAAAAATTTCTGCGATGCCAAAAATATAATCGCCTGTTACGAAGACGACCCAATCACGCAGGATGTAGCGGCGGATTTACTGAATGGTAAAATGGCAGCAAAGGGGAAATTGCCGGTAACCGTATGCCCTGATTTTGTTTATGGCAAGGGATTGATAACACAGTTACTGCCATTTGGCAATCCCGAAGCCGAGGGCATCGATACCAGGAAATTGGGCGCTATCGATTCACTCGCCAACAATGCTATTTTAAATCATGCCACGCCCGGCTGTGTGGTGCTGGTAGCCAAAGACGGCAAGATCGTTTACTATAAGGCTTTTGGATATACTTCGTACGATAGTACCGAAGCCGTAAACCTCGAGAGCATTTATGATATGGCTTCGGTTACAAAAGTGTGCGCCACCACAATTTCGGTGATGCGGTTGTACGACCAGGGCAAATTGGATATACACCAAAAACTGGGTTTTTACCTGCCATGGGTGCGCGGCAGCGACAAGGAGAACCTGGTGTTGGAAGACATACTGCTACACCAGGCCGGATTAAAAGCATGGATTCCTTTTTTCAGGGAAACCATCGACACCATTACCGGCATTCCCTTCGCCGGATATTATGAAAAAACCTGGTCGCCCCATTATTCCATTCGTGTAGCCGATTCCATGTACATGCGCACCGACTGGCGCGATACCATGTACAAGCGGATGGTGCAAAGTCCGCTTACCGCTAATGGCCAATACATTTACAGCGACAATGATTTTATATTTCTTGGCAAAGTAGTGGAGGCTTTATCTGGAATGAGTTTGGATGAATATGTAGAAAAGGAATTTTACCGGCCGCTGGGCCTTGGCTCCATCGGATTTAAGCCCAGGGATCATTTCGCGCTCGGCCGGGTGAGTCCTACGGAAAATGAAAAACTTTTTCGTTTACAACTTCTGCGTGGAGATGTGCATGATCCAGGGTCTGCCATGTTTGGTGGGGTGGCGGGTCATGCCGGACTTTTCGCAGATGCGTACGATCTTGCTGTTATATTGCAAATGATACTGGAAGGGGGAAAATTCAATGGCCAGTATTTTTTCTCGCCAGCCACCGTGCAATTATTTTCGGGTTACCGAAGTGCGATTAGTCGCAGGGGCCTGGGATTCGACAAACCTGAAAAAGACAACGACAAACGAAAAGAACCCTATCCTTGTTTGAGTGCTTCACCGTTAACCATCGGCCACACCGGGTTTACCGGAACCTGTGTTTGGACGGATCCGAAATACAACCTGAGTTTTATATTCTTGTCGAATCGCGTAAATCCGGAAGGCGGCACCAATTTAAAATTGTCAACACTTAGCGTGCGGGGAAATATCCAGGAAGCCATTTACCAGGCGCTTATCGCAAAATAATCTTCGTCAAATTGATCAACCAAATAACATGAGAAAGTTTCTTCTTCTTCTGATTGCAATCTTTTTTGCCGTTTTCGGCTATGCACAAAAAACCTATATCTGGTGTGGAAGCCTGATTGATGGCATCGCGGGACAACCATCCAAAGACAAAACCATAGTGGTAGAAAAAAATCTAATCCTCGAAATTCGCGACGGTTTTGTGCAGGGTGGAAAAGATGATAAGACAATTGACCTGAAGAGCAAGACCGTGATGCCGGGTTTGATGGACATGCATGTGCATTTGGAAGAAGAGACCAAGAAGGGCGGGTATGCAGACCGGTTTATTGAAAACCCTGAAGACATTGCGTTCGAAGCTGCAAGGTTTGCGCAAATTACATTGATGAGTGGATTCACCACGGTCCGCGACCTGGGCGGCACGGGCGTGAATATTGCTTTGCGAAATGCCATCAACAAAGGGATTGCAATTGGTCCGCGCATTTATACTGCCGGCAAGGCCATTGGTACTACCGGTGGTCACGCTGACCCCACAAATGGATGGAGCCATGCAATAATGGGGGATCCCGGTCCGAAGGAAGGCGTAGTGAACGGCGTTGATGATTGCAGAAAAGCGGTTCGGCAGCGATACAAGGACGGTGCAGACCTGATTAAAATTACAGCTACAGGTGGCGTATTAAGTTTGGCCAAGAATGGCTCCAACCCACAGTTTACGGAAGAAGAAATTCGCGCCATCGTAGAGACGGCGAAGGACTATGGTTTTATTGTTGCTGCGCACGCACATGGCGCAGAGGGCATGAAGCGCGCGATTCGTGCAGGGGTCACTTCCATTGAACACGGAACATATATGGACGAAGAAGCCATGACACTAATGAAAGAGCACGGCACCTGGTACGTGCCCACTATCATTGCCGGAAGGTCGGTGATGGACTCTGCAAAAATTCCAGGCTATTTCGCGGCAGTTGTAACGCCGAAGGCACTGGCTGTTGGCCCACTTATTCAGGCCACTTTCGGAAGGGCCTACAAGGCCGGCGTAAAAATCGCATTCGGAACAGATGCCGGCGTATACCAGCACGGAAAAAATTACCTGGAATTTGTGTACATGACGGAAGCGGGAATGCCGGCAATGGAGGCGATTAAAGCGGCTACGATTAACGCAGCTACGCTGTTGGGCATCCAGGAAAAATTGGGAACCATTCAGAATAATAAAATCGCCGACATCATTGCTGTCGATGGCGATCCATTAAAAGATATGAACCTGATGAAGAATGTGGTATTTGTGATGAAGGAGGGGAAGGTTTATAAACAGTAAAGTTGAGCGGTTGATCGGTTGATCAGTTGATCGGTAAGTGTTTTACTGATCAACTGATCAACCGATCAACCGATCAACATCACCGCCCCCTTCTCCTATCATCGCGCCGTCGCGGCGGCTGATTTTGCTGTTCCTTCTGTTTTCTTTTCTTACTGTTTCTTTCCAAACTGCGAAGGCTGATTTGTCCAACCACGTCTACAAATTCCGGTTCGGCTTCTTTCATTTTTCCGGTGGTTACATCAACGGGTTCCAGTTCTTCAACGCGCGTGCCTTGTTTATTCAGTGCCTTGATCTTCTTTACGCGGTCGATGGTGAGGGGGTATTGTTTGTTGTTATCCGGAAGTACATACCACATCAGGTTTTTGAAGATGTCTTTTTTTATCAGCATGGCATTGCCACGGGTAGTTTCCAGAAAATCGGCGTCATCAGGAAAATGTTGCAGGGCATCCAGGTAGGTATCCAGCTCATAATTCAAACAGCATTTCAAACGGCCGCACTGACCGCTGAGTTTGGTTTGATTGATACTGAGATTCTGGTACCGGGCTGCTGTGGTATTCACACTTTTAAAATCGGTGAGCCAGGTGCTGCAGCACAATTCGCGACCGCAACTGCCGATACCGCCTACCTTACCGGCTTCCTGCCTTGCGCCAATCTGGCGCATTTCAACCTTCACCTTAAATTCACCAGCGTATAGCTTTATCAGCTCCCGGAAGTCAACACGGTCATCGGCGGTATAGAAAAAAGTGGCTTTCCTGCCATCGGCCTGGATTTCCACTTCGCATAGCTTCATGTTTAGTTTCAGCTGACGGGCAATTGCACGTGCCCGGGTAAGTGCCTCGGGTTCGCGGGATTTGCTCTCCTTCAGTTTCTGAAGGTCCATATCATTGGCCCTGCGTAAAATTTTCTTGATCTCGGTATTGCCTTCATCAATATTCTTCTTCTTCAGTTGCAACCTCACCAGTTCGCCGGTAACATTCACCATACCTACGTCGAAGCCGCTGACGCCTTCAACCGCAACCATGTCGCCCTTGAAATAGATTTGGAGAGAGGAATTTCGATAGTATTCTTTCCGGCTGCCGTTGTTGAAACTGATCTCAACTATTTTGCAGGCCGATTCGGGGTTCGCGAAGGGCAGGTTGGCCAGCCAGTCGTGCACATTAAGGCGGTTACAACTACCACTACTGCACCCACCGTTGCTTTTGCAACCAAGCGGACTTCCCCCTGCAGATGAACTGCATCCACTACATCCCATGTATTTAGAATGGTTTAAGAATCGTTAATAATGGAAGGGAACCAGTTGGCAGGATTACTCCCGTTCACTCCCGACCCTGGCGGGTGGGCTGACAAGCAAGAGCATTATATGGAGATAGCTTTGTTCCTTGCAATAACCGCTGAATGAATATGATATTTGGCTATAATGCGTTGAAACAATATTTCCGATCCTTTCCGTCCGGTCGCACTTTCCTTTTTCGGTTCACACAGTTCCTTTCACCTCAGTTCATCAAAATTAGCGATTTGTCCTGAATGATATGGTATATTTTGAGGGTGAGGGCCATGAACAGCAATTTTGAGTTGGCATTTCGTTCAATATAATACCCCGCCTTGTCGAGCTCCTCAATAATGGCCTGTTGCTGTGAAATATCGGCTATTTTGTTGAGCCTCAACACAAAGTCATTTTCCTGGCCTGGCAATGACTGACCCTGGGCACCCATTACCCTGCTCCGGACGCTTTGTTCCAACAGGTGGTTGAAATACCGCAGGAACTGCTTTTGTTTCTCCCGGCCCAGTTTATTAATGTCTTCCACCCATTTTACCTGGGCGGTGGGACCCGTTTTAAGTATCGAATTCAGCCAGTCTCTCAACAGCGCCTGCCAATCTTCCTCGGCGTGTTGAATCAATTGCAATGCTTCATGATAATTGCCCTCGGTTACCCAGGCCAGCTGGCGGGCCTGGTCTGGTCCCAGTTTTACCCTTTCAACCAGGGCGGCTTCAATGTCTTCGTTCAGGATGGGCGGAATTTTAACCAGCTGGGTCCGTGAGAGGATGGTGGGCAGAATCTGGCTCTCGTGTTCCGCCACCAATATAAATAAGGTGTTGGCAGGAGGTTCTTCAATCAACTTCAGCAATTTGTTCCCCTCGTTACCCAGGTATTCAGGCATCCACATCACCAGGAATTTGTACTCGCTTTCGAAGCTTTTGAGCGCCAGCTTGCGGATAATGTCGTTGCACTCGTGGGCTGTGATATTTCCCTGCTTGTTTTCGGCATTTATAAATTGCAGCCAGTCGTAAGCATTGCCGTAAGGATAAAGCTTTATGAATTCCCGCCATTCCGGCGCATAGTCGGTGCTAAGCGGTTTGTCGCCCGACTTTCTTGGAACCACCGGGTAAGAAAAATGTATGTCGGGATGAATCATCTGCTGCGCTTTTTGGCATGGAGCGCACAAACCGCATGCATCGGTGATGGAAAGATCGGGTGGCGCCGGTTCGCCAAACAGGGAAGTACTAGCATTGGAGCCGTTCACTTTATCGCAAACCATGAACTGAACCAGCGATAAAGCTAGCGGCAATGCGCCACATCCTTCGTTTCCCAGGAAAAGCAGGGCATGGCTCATGCGGTTTTGCTTCACCAGATTTACCAGCTTTTTCTTGGTCTCGGCCTGACCGATCACATCCCTGAATAGCATAGCAGCGAAGATAAAATAAAACGGCGTAGGCATTGCCTACACCGTTTCAGGAAAAAGTGAAGTTGTCTCTCTCTGGCTCTATTTCAGGTATTTGGTAATTTCATCACTCATCGGATTCACTTTGTTGTTGATCACTGCGATGAGTTTTCCATTTTCGTCGAGCAGGAATTTGGTGAAATTCCATTTGATGGGATCTTCTTCCCCTAATTTCTTCGACTCGTCAACCAGGTACTTGAACAAAGGATGAATGTCATCTCCTTTCACGGAAACTTTTTCAGCCATCGGAAAACTTACACCATAATTCTTTTTGCAAAATTCTCCGATCTCTTCATTGGAGCCGGGCTCTTGTGCGCCAAAATTGTTGGCAGGAAATCCTACAATCACCAGTTTGTCCTTGTAGGTTTCGTACAATTTCTCCAGGTCAGAATACTGTGGTGTATTACCGCATTTGGAAGCGGTATTCACGATCAGGATTTTCTTTCCCTTGTATTTTGAGAAATCAACTGTTCCACCGGTTAGTCCGGGTACTTTAAAATCATAAATCGTAACAGCTGCTGTGGTGAACAGCAGGCTCACTGAAAGTAATAAAATGCGTAACATAATTGGTAGTTATAAAGAGTTCACTGCAAATATGGTGCAAATAATTTAGAACGAGTTTGTGGTTTGTGGTTTGTTGTTTGTGGTTTGTTGTTTGATGTTGAAGGTTTTGTGCATTTTAATGCAATCCCTACCATAATGACGCACCTTCGGGTGTTTTGGTTGCCTTAACCACAAACAGCAAACAACAACCTATTGTTTCTGATAACACCCGAGGTCCGGCGGCGGCACCCTTGGCAAATTATCCAGGTCGGTGGTGATCCCGATATCTGCCCCAGCTTTAAGGGCAGGGGAAGATCCTTTATTGAGGTGAAAATCGAATATTCTTCCTCCCGGATCAATCAGGTCGAAGAGTGGATCCTCATTCAAAATGGGAGAAATAAAATTGATGTCGGAAGGCAACGTTTGAGCCTTATATAACACATGGTTGAAATCGATGGTGAAGGGATCTGTACCCCTTCTGCTTGTAACCACTTCGTCGGTCACGGTACCAAAATCACCCCAGAATATGCAGTTTTGGAAGGTTGCACTCAATGGATAGGTCGTTAACTGGTTATTTGAGCTGTCCCAATTTGTGATTGCCAGTACGGGCTGTTTGTGCGAAAGGTAAATATTTGAGTAGGAAGCCACCGTGCACTGGTCAAGTTCATAATTGCCTCCATTTGCCAGTAATACATTAATTCCACAGTTGGAGATGAGGCAATTCACTGCTTTCAGACTACTGTTCAAGCTAAGTATGCCGGCGTCGTATGCATTGTCGATGATGCATGCGTTAAGAGTAAGTTTGGGGGAAGCATTGGGCGACGGCTGATCGAGGACAATGGCTTGGTAAGCGTTTAGGATGCGGGTATGGGTTAATGAATTGTTATTGCTGGAGCCGCGGAAAAAAATTCCGGGCCAGCCTGCGGGCAGGTCTTTATAATCCGGGTCCAACCGATCGCCCCGAAAAACAATACTGTCTGCCTTTGTTCCATTGGCCACCAAACTGCCGTCAACAATGATCGGTGCATTGGCGTGCACATAAATCCGG
>Ga0105249_10003861_pt1 | contig 12939 bp, 10 predicted proteins | sample KBSS44metaG_FD_81522 | JGI IMG/M metagenome (GOLD analysis project Ga0105249, IMG submission 81522) | Switchgrass rhizosphere microbial communities from Kellogg Biological Station, Michigan, USA - KBS S4-4 metaG | ecosystem: Host-associated > Plants > Roots > Rhizosphere > Soil | place... | reverse complement strand
TACGCCGAAGCCCGCGACGCCGGACTCCGCCTCACCGCGCACGCCGGTGAATCGGGCGGCCCCATCGAAGGCCCGCGCAGCATCTGGGCCGCCATCAACATCGGCGCCGAACGCCTCGGCCACTGCCTCGCCGCCGAACACGACCCGCACCTCATGGAAGTCCTCGCCGAAAAACAGATCCCCCTCGAGCTCAACATCACCTCGAACATCCGCACTGGCTGTTGCCCGTCCTTCGCCGACCACCCCGCGCGCCGCTACTTCGACTCCGGCCTCATGGTCACGCTCAACTCCGACGACCCACCCATGTTCGGCTCTGACCTCCACAGCGAATACATCCTCGCCCATGACCACTACGGCTTCTCGCTGGACCAGATGCGCGAACTCGCCGCCAACGCCGTCGAGGCCAGCTTCCTGCCGCCCACGCGCAAGCTCGCCCTGCTCCAGCAGGTGGAGCAGTACGGCTGACTGCAGGCCATTCACAACCACACAGAAAACGCGCGCGCTTCAGCCCTTGCCCATGTTCTTGCGCAGGATCGCTCCCAGCACCAGCAGCACCGAAAGCAGTCGCAGAACAAACAACGTCACGGTGCCTTCGTTCGGGCGGCCCAGCTCCAGCGCAAAGATGTCCAGGATGCCCTGTATGGCAAAAAACGCCGCGAACGCAAGGAAAAGCTGGTCGCGAGTGTCCCGCCAGAACCGCAGGAAGAAGATCGCAGCGCACAACGAACAGCCTCCGATAAATCCCAGAAGAAAGACGTCCAGCACCGGATGCTGGATCGGACTCAGGACAGAAAGCAACAGGACGTTCATTGCGACTCCCAGATCAACCCATACAGCAGAAGCACCATCGCCAGGGCCGTGGCGCCCAGCCGCCAGCTATACAGGTCTGTGCTCAGGAATATCTTCAAATCGAATACCACTAAAAGGTTGGAGATGGAGAGAAACAGGAAGCAAAGACCGCTCCACAACAACAGCCGGCGTCGCACGTCGGCATAGGCCCGCAACTGAAGCACAGCGCAAAGCAGCGTCGTCAGGAACCTCAAGATCAGAACCGCTGCCATCTATTCGCGCTCCTTCTTGAACCGGAAGGCGCGCGCAAAATCGCGCAGAGCGGGTGAATACTTTTCGTGCAACATCGTCGAAATCCGCACCAGGTCTCTCCGGTAGGCCTCGTCGACCTGCCGCATCATCTCATCCTGTTCCTTTGAACGGGAATAATAACTGAACTTTGCCGGCGCAGTCTCGGACTCCGCAATCAAGTGGAAACGCACTAGGTCGTTCAACAGACCACTAACTTTTTCAAAAGGGATGTACAGGCGCGATGCCATATCTTCGCACGTCCATCCCACTGGCCGGCTATTCCACATCAGCATCAACGCTTCCAGATGCGGAACACTGTCGATGTTCTCCAGGATGAATTGGTAAGCGTCCATTCCGGCCCGCGCGCATGCTCACATATGCCCCGCCTTCGCAGGCAGAGAAGGAATCGCGCTCTCTCTGTATGTTTTTTGAAGAGGCTCTCCGGCGAATCGTTCTTACGCCGTGACGTGCTGCCTTCCGGTTGACCAGTGTACGCCTCGCGAAAAAGCATGTCAGGCATCCGTAACCTGGAACGCAACGCCGCAAAACCACCAACTCCCCATCGGTTCTTCATCCCTGCTGTGGTATCGTCGCAATCTCAAACCACAACTGCATCGCGAACCAGACGCGCAAGGGGACCCCGCAGATGGCTGAAACCATGCAAGCAACCGCCGCACACCACGTACTCACGCTGGAACAGATCACCAATCTTGCCCGTGACGGCAGCCGCCCCGCCGACACGCTGATGAACGTTGTCGCGCTCATCGCCTCGCGCTTCCGTACCGATGTCTGCTCCGCTTACCTGCTCGAACCCGACCGCTCCAACCTCGTCCTCGCCGCCACTCTCGGCCTCAGTCCGCGCTGCGTCGGCACGCTGCGCATGCCGCTGCATGAGGGCCTCGCCGGCCTCGTCGCGGAGACCGTGCTTCCCGTCGCCGTCGACGATGTCAAAACTCATCCTCGCTTCAAGTACTTCAAGGAGTCCGGCGAAGAGGATTACAACTCCTTCCTCGGCGTGCCTGTCATCGACCGCGGCATCCTGCAGGGCGTGCTCATCGTGCAGACCCGGGAACGCCGCGCCTTCCGCGACGACGAGATTCGCATGCTCGCCGACGCCGCCTCGCAGGTCGCGCCCATCGTCAGTGAGGCCCGCACCCTCGACCGCTTCATCGGTCCTGCGCAGGAGCGCCTCTGGTCGCTCGCCCGCAATCTCTGGTGGAGCTGGGACCCCGAGTGCGTCGCTCTCTTCCGCGACCTCGATCCCATCCGCTGGCGCCAGCTCAATCAGAACCCCATCTCGCTCCTCAGCGAGATTCCGCTCGATGAGCTCGAGCGACGTGCCACCTCGCTCGTCCTGCACAGCCGCATCAACTACTGCTATCGCCGCCAGCGCGAATATCTCTCCGCCGACCGCACCTGGGGTGCCTCCCACGCCGGCGTTCTGCGCCCGCGTCCTGTCGCCTACTTCTCCGCTGAGTTCGGCCTGCATGAGTCCCTGCCCATCTACTCCGGCGGCCTCGGCGTCCTCGCCGGCGACCACGTCAAGTCCGCCTCCGACCTCGACATCCCGCTCATCGGCGTCGGTCTCTTCTATTCGCACGGCTACTTCCTCCAGCGCCTCAACATGGCCGGCTGGCAGCAGGAGGAGTACATCCGTACCGACGTCAACGCACTGCCTATGCAGCCCGCCATCGGCGTCAACGGCGAACCTGTCGTCATCGAGATCCACACCCGCGGCGGCAGCGAGACCGGCGGCACCATCCGTGCCAAAGTATGGCGCGTCGCCGTCGGCCGCGTCGATCTTCTCCTCCTCGACTCCAACGTCGAAGGCAACGCGCCTGAAGACCGCGAACTTACCTCACGCCTCTACGGCGGCGACGCACGCACCCGCATCCGTCAGGAGCTCCTCCTCGGAGTCGGTGGCTTCCGCGCGCTCAAAGCCATGGGCATCACGCCAGGCGTGCTCCACCTTAATGAAGGCCACAGCGGCTTCGCCGTCTTTGAGGCCATTCGCGATCGCATGGAAGAAGAAGGCGTCGACTTCTACTCTGCCGCCGGTCAGATTCCGCGCGAAGTCATCTTCACCACGCACACCCCCGTCCCCGCCGGCCACGACCGCTTCTCCGCCGAGTTGATGGAAGAGCACCTCGGCCCGTTGCGTGAGCAGCTCGGCATCACGCATGAAAATCTCATGGGATTCGGCCGCGTCCACCCTACGGACAACCAGGAGATGTTCTGCATGACGGTGCTGGGCCTCAAGCTCTCGCGCCGCGCCAATGCCGTCAGCTCGCTGCATGGCGAAGTCTCGCGCGCCATGTGGTGGGACCTATACCCCGGCCGCTCCGTCGATGCCGTTCCCATCGGCCACATCACCAACGGCGTCCACGTGGGCTCCTGGCTCGCGCCCCAGATGCGCCGCCTCTACGATCGCCACCTCCGCGCCGGTTGGGAGTCCAGTGCCCGCGCCCAGACCTGGGATGAGATCGAGAGCGTCGACGACGGCGAGCTCTGGGAGACACACCTCTCACTCAAGACCCATCTGCTCGACTTCGCGCGCCGCCGCGCCCGCGAGCAGGCCGAGCGCCGTGACGAAAAGCCCGAAGAGCTGGCGCGCCTCGCCAAGGTCCTCTCACCCGACGCCCTCACCATTGGCTTCGGCCGCCGCTTCGCCACCTACAAGCGCGCCAACCTTCTACTCACTGACATGGAACGTCTCGCCGCCATGGTCAACGATCCCAAGCGCCCCGTGCAGTTCCTCTTCGCCGGCAAGGCACACCCACACGACGAGCCCGGCAAGCGCGTCCTGCAGCAGATCGCCGAGCGCATGCGCGACTCCGAGTTCGCCGCCAAGTTCGTCTTCATTGAGGACTACGACATCAACGTCGGCCGCCATCTCGTGCAGGGTGTCGATGTCTGGCTCAACAATCCGCGCCGCCCGCTTGAGGCCTCCGGCACCAGCGGCCAGAAGGTTGTGCTCAACGGCGGCCTCAACCTCTCCGTCCTCGACGGCTGGTGGGCCGAGGCCTACGACGGCCTCAACGGCTTCGCCATCGGCAAAGGCCGCACTCACTCCAATATGGACGTTCACGACACTCGCGACGGCGAGGACCTCTACCGCGTCCTCCGCGACGAGCTCATCCCGCTCTTCTACGATCGCGACAAGGACGGCCTGCCCCGGGGCTGGATCAAGCGCATGAAGCGCACCATCCGCACCCTCGGCTTCCGCTTCTCCGCCAGCCGCATGGTCATGGACTACACGCTCAAGTGCTACATCCCCGCCGCCGGCGGCACCTCCAGCGAGATCCGACCACCCTGCTGAGGAAAGACACCCAAGGCCCGGAAGGGCACGCGTTCACGCGTGCCATAAGACGACCCCCCTATCCTTGTCATCCTGAGCGGAGCGGGCGTCAGCACGCCGAGCAGTCGAAGGACCTGCGTCTCGTTATATTTCCTGGGTGCCCCAAAGCCTGCCCTGAGCACCTGGGATGGATCAGGTTCTCGGGTGCCCCATTTCATCGCGGGTCGTTTGCGCGACGAAATGGGGACTAATAGCTCCGCAGGTAGATCCCGCAGATGCGGTCATGCCACGTCAGCCGCTCTTCATCGAGTGCCGCCCACGCAAAGCCGAACCCCAGCGGCACCGCCGACAGCAGCAGCGCTGGCAACCGGCGCCGCACCGCTGCCCGCGTCGGGTTCTCGTCGTTGAAGGTGCACAGCGCGATCCGCGCCACGCGCATCCCCGGCGTCGCCGTGGAGAACGCGAAGAACAGCGCCTGATACATCGCCGCCAGCAACCCGAAGGCACACACTGCAAACGGCAACGCGTCCCGTCCGGCAAATGAACCCGCCGCACGCGCGAACGTCCCTGCACCTGTATGTGCCGCGATCTCAAGCAATACCACCGCGAACACCGCAAACGACGCCGCCACAATCCCCGTGTTGATCGCCATCGCAGCCACGCGACGCTGGATGGATGCGACATCTTTGAGCGACTGGGACGCTCGCGCCTGCGGCTTAGCCGGCCCATACACCTGTCCCTCACTCGCCACGTCTGCCGATGCAGCTGCCTCGACCCGCGGCCTTGACTCCAGCAGGATCGAGCTCCACTGCGCCGTATGCGTCGCCTCCGCCGCTGCGCTGGCCTCCGGCGCCGCCGCAATCTGCTCCGGCTCCACCTCAAAGATGCGCAGCTGCCCAGTACCTGGCGCGGCGTCTGACTCCTCCGCACGCAACGGCCCTTCAGCCAGCCGTGGACGCGCCTTGCGCGCCGCCACCAACTGCCGCGGAAACTCGATCAGATTCGCCGGCAACGGCTCCGCCCGACCCGCGGGCTCGTCAAACACCGGCTCATGCCGGAAGGCGATCTCCTCATCCAGCAGCATCGCCTCTTCCTCGCTTTGCACGCCGGCAGCAAAGTGGGTCGCCGCCGAGAGAGAAACCGCATGGGCAGCCGGAGGATCAAGAGCCACGCGCGTCGCACCGCTCTCATCCTGATACAGCCGGATGGTGATCCCGTCCGCCAGCGTCTGTGCCGCACCCGATGCGGGGACTGTAGCCGCAGCCGTCTCGCCCGTCGCCACGGGCTCCGCCGCATGACTCCGACGCGTCTGCTTCGTGCGCGCCTGCGGTGGCCGGAAGGCGCGCCGGTTTGTCTCAGGATGAGGCTGCGCCTCAGTCTCCATCTCCGCCCACAGCAAAGGCGCGGCTGATGATTGATGCTGGGTCTGCGGCGGCGATCCAGCTGCCACACACGCGCGCTTATCGCGGTCAGCCTCGATACTCGCCTCGTTCTCTTGCTCTTCGATCGCGTCCAGCAGCCTCTGCTGTGCGGCAGCCAGTGCCCGTGCGTTCACCGCGGCAACTTCAGCGGCGGCGCGGGCCTTTTGCACCACGCGCTCTGCCTCTGCAGCCAGAAAGTCGTTGTAGGTCTGTGTCTGCGCGTATCGCTCTGCCACGGCCGCGGCGATCTTCGCCGATCGCGCATTGCGCGGCGCTGATGACCGTGCAGAGGCTGCCGAAGCATCCGCGCCCATTCGCCGGCTGCGATGCGCAGCTACGCGCTCCGCCGCCTGCCGGCGCAAAGCGGACTCAACCCGCTCCTCGTCCTGCCGCCGAATCGCCTCCGCCGTCTGGCGTGGCGCTTCAGCGACCTCAAGCGTCGCGGTTGCAGCGTCGTCTAACAGTGCGGAGCCCATGGTGCGCAAACTCAGAGTCCTGCCAAGGTGGATACGTCCAATCAAGATGCAAGGGTCAGGTTGCTATACCCTCAAGGTGTGCCGCGCGTGATGATCGAAACTGTACGTCGAAGTCCTGTTCTCAGGCTGCAGTGGGTGGTGAGAGCAGGGTTGCGACGCCTTTTCCTCTTCATAACTATCACGGTGTGTGCTGGGAGTTTTACGCAACTCGCAGCGCAGCAGGTGACGACTGTGGCACCTCCAGCCGACCCGGACACAAACCCACAAACTTCAGGCTCGCAATATCCAGACGCCGTACCCGCGCCAGCCGAAGCGCGTCCTACAATCAGCCTCGACTCCGCCGGATCGCAGACTCTCCAGAACGGCCGCTACATCCTCAACGACCATGTCGTGCTCACCTACAAAGGCCGCATGCTGCGCGCCGACCACATGGAGTATGACCAGAACACAGGCGACGTCGCGCTCACCGGCCACATCCTCGCCGAAGGCGGTGAGAACGACGAGCATATTGAGGCCAGCCACGGCACCTTCAACCTCCGCACCGAGACCGGTCGCTTCTACGACGTATCGGGCTCCATCGGAATCCGCCGCCCCGCTGTCGGCCCTATGTCCTCCACCGCACGCGCTGTCTACGCCAACAGCAATCCGTTCCTCTTTACCGCCCGCGTACTTAGCAAGGATGGCCCGCGCGACTACGCCTTCGACCACGGCACCTTCACCTCCTGCCAGCTTCCACGGCCAGACTGGCTGCTCTCCGCAGCCCATTTCCGTTCGAACGGAACAACCGCGCACGCCGGCAACACGGTCTTCCGTATGCTCGGTGTGCCGCTATTATGGCTGCCGTACGCCACCCATCCTGTGGACACCAGCAGCCGGCAAACCGGCATCCTGATCCCCGAGATCGGAATCAACTCCGCCAGCAAGGGCAATACGATTGGCGAACAGGTCTACTGGGCCATCAACCGCAGCACGGACATGACGGTCGGCACCATTTACTACTCCGCGCGTGGCTGGGAGAGGACCGCAGGCGTTCGCTATCGCGGCCTCGGGCAGGACTTTGCGCGCGCCAACTACAACGCGCTCGATGACCGCGGCTATCTGCCCGTCGGCTCTACCGTCCGCGTCAATCAGAGCGGAACCGATGTGCTCTTCAGCGGCCGCAAGGACCTTATTGCCGCGGACGAGGCGACGCCCGAGTCCGGCGCTCCAGCGCCGTCACGCGGCCAGGCCAGAGTGGTGGCGGACGTGGAGTACCTCAGCTCCTTTCCCTATCGCGAGGCGTTCTCTTCCAACTTCAATCAGGCGGTCTCGAGCGACGTGATCTCCAACGTCTATGCCCTGCGCGAATGGGACGGAATGGCCGTCTCGCTGGAAGGCGATCGCTACGAGGGAGAGAAGCGCGTCGCCAGTCTGCCCTTCCCGCAGTGCCAGACGTTTGTCCCCTCACGTTGCGAGGAGCAGGTGCGCATCTTCCATGCGCCCTCCATCGAGTTCGCCACCACGGACCGTCGCCTGGGCCAGACGCCTGTGCTGTGGAACATTGACAGCTCATTGACCGCCTTGAAGCGCACCCAGCCCGGCTTCGCCACCAGCGGCATGGTGGAGCGCCTGGATCTTCACCCCGAGCTGGCGCTGCCTCTCCACTTCAGCGGATGGAACGCGCGCGCATCGCTGGGTGGACGCAACACCTTTTACAGTCGCGGCCGCGTTCCCCCGGTACCGGGAGTCCCAAGCCTCCCTGTCGAGAGCACGACCACGGTAAACCGCGGAAATATCGAGGCTATGTTCGACCTGCGTCCTCCCGTACTGGAACGCACATTCACTAGCCCTGGGTTGCGGCGGCTCTTTGGCAGTGAGGTCAAGCACACCATCGAGCCACAGCTGACCTACCGCTACATCCGCGGCATCGACAACTTCCCCAATATCCTGCGCTTCGACGTCACCGACATTGCAAGCGATACGAATGAGCTGGAGTACGGCGCCACGCAACGGCTCTTCGTCCGCCGCAGTGGGAACAAACCCTGCCGCGCTGCCGGCTCTGCCGCAGACGCGACAGAGATCCTCGGTTATGCCGGCAGACCGGAAGATGCCATTGAAGCGCCGGGAGAGGCTGCCGGCAGGCAGGACGAAGCGCCTTCGATCTGCAGTCCGCGTGAATGGATCAGCTGGCGCGTCGCGCAGAAGTTCTTCTTCAATTCGCATTTCGGCGGCGCAGTCACCACCACCACAGGTGCAGTGCCCGGCACCGGGCCGCGCAGTGTTTTGCAGACCACACTCGATTTTTCCGGCATCTCTTTTCTTACCGGCCCACGCGATCTGTCGCCGCTCATCTCCCGGCTGCGCGTGCGCACTTCGGAGAAGCTGGACGTCGAGTGGGACTTCGACTATGACGCTGTCTCCAGCAGGTTTACCGCCAACAACTTCTACGCAGACGCGCACTGGGGCGATCCTGCCGCTGTATCCGGACGCTACATCTTCGCCGGAATCGGTTACGCCCGCCTGAACGCGCCCGCACGATCCTACGTTGAAGGAGTCTTGTCGTCCGTCGCGGACTTCAACCAGATGCGCGTACTGCTCGGCTTTGGCAAGCCCACGCGCCCGGGACTCAGCGCCGCAGCCAGTGCAGGCATCGACCTGAATCTCGGTTCGGTCCAGTACGGCGCCATCCAGACCTCATACAACTGGAACTGCTGCGGCCTCTCGGTGGAGTACCGCAAGTACGAGCTGGGCTCGGCCCGCAACGACAATGGCTACAAGTTCAATTTCACGCTGGCCAACATCGGCAGCGCGGGTAATCTGCGGCACTCGCAGCAGGTGTTTTGAGCCCGCGTCCGCGCTGACGCGCTGTGCAGCAGGCGGCAGTTTCTCGCGGCATAATGGGCAGTTTTACTTGATTTCTGCGTGAGATAATCATGGTCGTGCTGAATCACCTGAGCCGCTCCCGCCTGCTTGCATCCGTGGCCCTTTTCGCCGCAGCGGCGACGCTCGGCTGCCATGCCCAGACGCCCTCCGCTAACGGGCCCGCAGTGCAGGCCGGCGTCAAACTTTCGCCGCAGGTTGAGCGCCGCATCGAGGTGATGGTGCGCAACCGCTCCAACGTCACGGCCGATTACACCATCGGCATCGGCGTTCCCACCGCAACGGACATCGCCGGCTACGACCAGGTGATGGTCAGCTTTTCGCTGCATGGTTCGGAACCCAAGACACTGCCGTTTTATGTCTCCACCGACGGTAAGACTCTGGCCCAGTTCAACAAGTTCGAAATGGACGTGGACCAGCGCAATGCGCTCTCGGACGCAGGACGCCCGGCGCGCGGTGGCGATGAACACGCGCCAGTGCTGATCGTCGGCTTTGACGATCTCGAGTGCCCCTTCTGCGCCCGCATGAATGCCCAGCTCTTCCCGGCGATCTTGGACCGCTACAAAGACCAGGTGCGCATCGTCTACCGCGACTTCCCGCTGGATCAGCACCCCTGGGCCATGCACGCGGCGGTGGACGCAAACTGCCTCGCCGCGGCCTCTCCCGCCGGCTACTGGAACTACGTCGACTACGTCCACACCCACGCCGCGGAGATGGGCGCAGACGAAAAGACCCTCGCTGCGTCTGAAAAGCAGCTGGATAAGCTCGCCATGGATGAAGGCGCGCGGCAGAAGATAAACCAGCCTGATCTGGTCGCATGTCTGCTGAAGCAGGACGATACGAAGATCAAGGCCTCCGTGGAGGAGGCCGAGGGCGAGCCGACGCACATCAACCAGACCCCGGTGCTTTACATCAATGGCGAGAAGGTCGAAGGCGTCGTGCCGATGGAGACAATCTATAGCGTCATCGATCGCGCACTCATCGCTGAAGGCAAAACACCTCCACCAGCGCCTGCTCCGGCCGCGCCGGCGCCAACCAAGCCGGGAAGCTAGTGTAGGATGCGGAATGGCGAGAGAGTAGACGTGACCATACAAACAAAGACCCAGAGTGCATTGGCGGCAGGCAAGCAGGTGCAGGCCGCACAGTTCCTGTTGCGCGCGCAACCGCAACGCATGTGGATTGTCGCAGCCATCGCATTGCCGCTGGCAGCGATTGCCGGTTGCAATCGCACGCACTCGGCCGATGTGGTCGCCACGGTAAACGGCCATGCTGTGATGAAGGCGGACATGGAACGCCTCTACCAGGCGCAACTGGGCCGCAACCCCGGTCAGGTTCCCTCACCCCACCAGGCCGATCAACTCCGCCTTAGCGTGGTGGAGGCCTTGATCGAACAGGAGATCGAGGAGCAGGCCGCGGCCAAGATGAACCTCGCGGCAACTCCGGAAGAAGTCGATGCCAAGCTCGCCGAACTGAAGGCTCCCTACAGTGAGGACCAGTTCAACGCGCAGTTGCAGGCGACGCACGAGACGCTGGATGACCTGAAGCATGACATCCGCCGCCGCACTACGATTGAGAAGCTCTTCAACAAACAGGTCAACTCCAAGGTCACCGTCTCGGATGCAGATGTCAGCACCTACTACAACGAGCACAAGGCCGAGTTCAACCTGATCGAGACCAGCTACCATCTCGCTGTCATCCGCGTAACCAGCGCGCCCTCGCAGCAGCCAGGCAATCTGCAGGGCAGCAAGGCGACTACCGACGCGGAAGCAAAGAAAAAGATCCAGGCGCTGAAGGTAAGGCTCGATTCAGGTGACGAGTTCGGCGCATTGGCGGCCAACTACTCCGAAGACCCTTCCACCGCCTCCAATGGCGGCGACATGGGCTTTCCAACCGAGTCGCAGCTGCGCTCTGACCCACTGGTCTACGACGCCGTCGTCAAGCTAAAGCCCGGACAGACTACCGAAGTGCTTCCCCTCATCGATCAGCAGTCAAAAAAGCCGGTGGGGTATGAGGTCTATAAGCTAATCTCGCGCGAACCCGCAGGTCAGCGCGACATCAATGATCCGCGCGTGCAGCAGGTGATCCGCCAGCAGTTGAAGGAAGGCCGCGCCGAACTGCTGAAGGCCGCCTACGTAGAGATGCTGCACAATCAGGCGAAGGTGGAAGACTTCTTCGCCGAAGAGGTCTTCAAGAACGAGGCGAAGTAACCACCCGCTGCCTCCGAACGCTAGTCCTCATGCGCGGGCAGGCCCAGCTTCCAGAGCACCTGCCGCAGAATTCCCATCCAGATCGGCGCATCCACCGCGCTCGCGCCGATGCGCCGCACCAGCCGCCGCACCTGCGCAGGGTCGCTGTTCGCTGCATGACGCCGCGTGTACTCGGTCGCCTGCAGCACCCGGTTCAATAAAGAAGTAACCCGCTCCAGCGATGCACCGTCCGCGAGCTCTTCACTGGCAAGCGCGGACTTCGCCGGCGGCGTCAGTCCTCCGCCTCGCACCAGTTCGTAGAGGCATACTGCAACCGCCTGCCCCAGGTTCATCGAGACATGGTGCTCGCCGTCGATCTGGTGCATAGGGATGGTCAGCAGCCAGTGACAGTGACTAAGCTCGTCGTTGGAAAGCCCCGTCTTCTCTGAGCCAAAGACCAGCCCGACACGCGAAGGAGTCTGTTGAGGTAGCTGCGATTCGTGCAGAGCTTCAGTGATGCGCTCGCCCGCAGCGGCCAACTCCAGCAGTTCATGTTGCAGGGTGCGTTCACCCACCGCCGTTGTGCCCACTACCAGCGTGCAATCGGCCACGGCCTCCGCGACGGTTGCGTAGACGCGCGCACCAGCCATCACCTCCGAGGCGTCCACGGCAGAGCGGGCGGCCTCAAACGGCGGAAGAAACTCATTCACCGCGCGCAGATGCATGAAGCCGAAGTCGCGCATGGCCCGCGCGGCCGCGCCGATATTGGAGGAGTTGCGTGCGCGCACCAGCACTACGCAGAACCGGTCGCGCTGTTCATCATTCAGCATCGTTCCCATTGTAAGGGCGATGCCCGGCCGGCAGACTCAGCCCTCTGTGACCCGCGCTTCGCCTGGGGCGCCGCTTGCTTGTTGCCTCTGCAGCAACCATTGCTCGTATTCCGCCTTCAGCGAGGAGCCCATCGGCCGCGATCCCGGCTTCATCTGAGCGAGATGCTGTTGCCAATCGCGCATATCGTCCGCCGTAGACGCCCGCAGCACCTGCGATACAGGCGCTTCAATCGGCGCTGCGACCTGCATCGTGGGCTCAGCACTAAAGAGCCAGCGGCGTTCAAAGATAGCCAACCCAGCCATCGCGCCGCAGATTGCCTTCGCTGCCTGGTAGACGATGTATCCGTCCGGATGCGGCGCAAGCGGATCTGCAGGTGTAGCAGTGAACTGCGCAAGTTTGTGCGCGGCGGTCGCAACAGAACCCAGGATGATCGCCAGGCAGGCTGCATGGGTAAGCAGAGTCTGGCCGATCGGCAGCGCCAGGGCTGCCTCCTTGCGCGCCTCACCGTCATCGCTGAAGCTGGTGCCACTGACAAACAGGAGCCACACCAGGAAGAGGTGGTAGGCGATCAGAGTTGTAATAAAGAGCGACGCGCCAGATCCCTGTGGCGCGAATGACCCTGCAAAATAGCCGACGCCTGCGCAGACGATAAACGCCAGAACGTCTGGCCCTTCGAAGTTCGAGAAGGATGAAAGACTCATCTATGCCTCCTGAGCGCGCGCCGGGTATTCCCAGCGGCACGATTTCAAAACCGTATCATGCGCCTGCTGCGCCAATATAACCTTTCT
>Ga0105249_10003860_pt1 | contig 12939 bp, 9 predicted proteins | sample KBSS44metaG_FD_81522 | JGI IMG/M metagenome (GOLD analysis project Ga0105249, IMG submission 81522) | Switchgrass rhizosphere microbial communities from Kellogg Biological Station, Michigan, USA - KBS S4-4 metaG | ecosystem: Host-associated > Plants > Roots > Rhizosphere > Soil | place... | reverse complement strand
GCTCCACCGCACCGACCATCGACTGGTCGCCGTCTCCGAGCGGTCCTCCGGCGATGCCGGTTGCCAGCGCCTCGGCGGCGCGATCCCGGGCGGCGTCGAGCCGGTTCAGCTCGGGCCTCTCGTCGCCCCCGTCCAGGGTCGCGGCGCCCGCAGTCAGCGTCGACGTCACGGCGGCGAGCAGCGCCCGAGTCTCGTCCACGTACGGCTCGCGGGCCGGTACTGGCCCGGCGGTCCGGGAGAGGGCGATCGTCAGGAACCAGTCGAATTGGTCTACGAGGAACGCCAGCGCCTCGGTCGCGCCGGTTGCTCCGGTGGGTCGGTGGGGAGTCGACAGGAAGGTCCAGCGCACGGCGGCGACGTCCGCGCGCGCGGCGTCGGCACGCTCGGCGAAGAGCGTGCGATTGTCCTCGAGCTCCGCGCGTACGAGCGCAGCTAGCGAGCGGCAGGCTCGTACCGCGGCATCGAGCAGCTGGCTAAGGGGCCGCGGACGCCACAAGAGCATCGCCGCCGAGATTCCCACGCCGCAGGCGAGCGCCCACCCCTCCAGTCGGTCCGGGATGGCCGAGGGAGCGGCTGGAAGGGTCACCGGCAGGATGAACGTCAGCATCGCCGCCGATCCCGCCATGGCGAAGTACGGATGGAACACCGCCGAGAACAGCACCGCAAACCCGACTACGCCCATCCCAGCCGGGGCGAGCCACTCACTCCGTGAGCACAGCGTCCCCAGCGCGATCAGTGCGGCGCCCGCCGCAGCCAGCCCGAGGTAGCCGAGGAGTCGCGCGGGAGGTGCGCCCCGGAAATCCGCGAGCACGAGCAGGGCGATGGATCCGAGCGCCGCGAAGATTGTCGTCTGCGGCTGCTGGATGACCTTGTCCGCGACGGCGACCACGACGGGGATTACGATCGCCGCGCGCGCCGCCTTTCTGAGGGCGACCCGCCCTGGGTCGCTATGCCGAAGCCGCAGTGCCCGCATGCTGCCCTGGATGTTCGACCAGCGCGAGCGTCGCGCCATCCGCCGGTCGCGTGCTTTTTGGCGTACCCCACCGGGCGTAGGCCAAAGTCGCCAGCGCGTTCTAGCGGCGTTCAGATAGTCAGGAAACGATCGTCGTCACTGAGACGTGACGCTGGGCTGAAGGCGCCGGAGGCGGCTTCCAATCCGCTTTCGCTGGGTCGACAGGTCGCGCTCCAGCTGGGCGATCTGATCGCGGCGGCGCCGGACCAGCTCGAGCTGGCGGTCGACGTGGGCGAGCGCCTCGTCGAGGATCTCGCGGCGCCTCACGGGGTCCTCGACGCCGCTGCGCCATTCGCGTCGCAGCGCCGCGCGCGCGTCCTCTGCGGCGACCAGCTCACCGAGCTCGTCGAGCGACACGCCGAGCAGGTCCCTCAGGTGCAGCAGCTCGCGCAGCCGCTCGACGTCCGCGTCGGTGTAGACGCGGTGGGCGCCGGGCTCGCGCTGCGAGGGCTCGGGCAGCAGCCCGATCTCCTCGTAGTAGCGCACCGTCCTGGGCGTCGTGCCGGTGAGCCGGGCCACCTCGCCGATGCGCAGCTTGCCGGTCATGCCGCCTCGGCCGAGAGCTCGGGCACGGCGGCCGGCTCGCGCTGGTGGGGCGGCCGCAGCAGCGACACGCCGGCACCCACGACGGACGTGGCCGCCAGCGCCCACAGCGCCGTGTGGAGGTTGTGGATGAACGGGGCCAGGCTGGCCTCGGAGAGCCCGCTCGAGAGGCCGGAGAAGATCGAGAACAGCACCGTCTTCGGCACGGCCGCGGTGACGATCGCGAGCACGAACGCGATCGATATCACCGCACCCGTGTTCTGCAGCATCGTCCGCGTCCCGGCCGCGACGCCGCGCCGGTCGGCGGGCACCGCGCCCATCATCGCGGCCGTGTTGGGCGACTGGAACATGCCCGAGCCGATGCCCGCGAGCAACAGCCACAGCGTGCTCTGCCAGTACGGGCTGTCCGCCTGCAGCGTGGTCATCAGGGCGAGCGCCGCAGCGGACACCAGCATGCCGAGCGCGGCCAGGGTTCGCGAGCCGTGGCGATCGGCCCAGATGCCGGCCGCGGGCGACGCGATCAGCATCCCGACCGCCAGCGGCGCGAGCTTGATGCCGGCGGTGATCGGATCGTCGCCCTGCGCGCCCTGGAAGTAGAAGACGAACACGAATAACAGCGCGAAGCGCGACAGCCCGTTGATGAATGCCGCCGCAGTGGCAGCCGAGAACATGCGGTTGCGGAAGATGCCCAGATCGAGCATCGGCGCGCGACCGCGGTGCTCGACGAGCACGAACAGCGGCAGCAGGATCGCCGCGGAGGCCAGTCCGGCGATCACCAGGCTGTCATTCCATCCCACGATCCCGCCGCGCGAGATCCCATAGACGAGCCCCGTGAGGCCCGCGACCAGAAGCCCCGTGCCGGGCAGGTCCAGACTCCGCTCCGCGTCGCGCCGCGAAAGCTCGCGCAGCGTAAGGGCGCTCCAGATCGCGGCGATGAGGGCGACCGGCACGTTGAACCAGAACACCCAGTGCCACGAGATCTCGACCAGGGCGCCGCCGAGGACGGGGCCGATGACCAAGCCGATCGCGGCGACCATCGTGTTCGTGCCCATGGCCACGCCCAGCTGCCCGAGCGGGAATGCGTCTGCGACGAGCGCGGGAGCGTTGGCGAAGATGAACGCGCCCGCCATCCCCTGAACGATCCGCCAGAGGATCAGCTGCGTGCCATCGGCGGCGAACCCGGCCCCGAGGGAGGTCGCGGCGAACAGCGCGAGGGCGCCGATGTACGCCTTCTTGCGCCCGAACACATCCGAGAGCCGGCCGGCGGTGAGCACCAGCACCGTTGACGAGATGAGGTAGGCGAGGATCACCCACACGAGCTCGAGCAGCGAGGTGTGCAGGGAACGCTCCAGGTCGGGCAGAGCGATGATCAGCGTGCCCGAGTTCATGGCCACCAGCAGCATGCCGAGGCTCGTGCAGGACAGTGCCCACCATTTGTATGCACCCGGCAATCTTACGTTCACGTAAGGAGTAGTATATCGGACATCGTGCCTGAAGAGCGGTTTGAGCACCCGCGCTACCCCCGCATACTCGTGGCGGTCGACGACACGCCCGCGGCAGCGTTCGCGCTGCGCCACGTGGTCCCGTACGCACTCGACCAAGGCTCGCGCCTGACGCTGCTCACGGTCGTCCCGGACCCGCCTGGCGTCGTGGCCGCGGCGGGCATCTCGCCGCAGCGCGTCGCCGAGGAGATGGAGACCGAGGCGGACAAGCACCTGCGGCACGTCGCCGAGACGCTCCCGCAGGACCTGCCGGTGACAACTGTCCTCCGCCACGGCGACCCCGCGGAGGAGATCCTGAAGCTCGTCCGCGAGGAGCCGGTCGACCTGATCTGCATGGGCGCACGCGGCCGCGGGCGCGTGACCGGCGCTCTCCTCGGGTCCGTGTCGACCGCCGTCCTCCACCACAGCCCGGTGCCCGTCGTCGTCCTGCACCCTCCGCCCGTCGCGGACCCTGCCCCGTAGGCCCCCTGTCGCGGCTAGCCGGCGACCGCGGCCACGAGGAGCCGTTCGGCGTCCTCGAGGTGCTTCTTCAGGAGCGCAGTCGCGCCGGTCTTGTTCCCGGCGCGGATCAGCTCGACCAGCTGCTCGTGCTCGGCCACGAGCTCGGGGAAGTCGCTCAGGGTGTCCATGAGGATGATCGCGAGCCGCAGCTCGGTGAGGATGCCCGCGAAGACCGCGTCGAGGCGCGGGCTGCCGAGCGCCGCGACGAGCGCCCGGTGGATCTCCAGGTCGGCCTGGTATGCGTCCGTCGTGTCATTCTCGGCCGCCGCACGCCGGAGGTGGTCGAGCGCGGACTCGACGCCCTCTAGGCGGTCCGAGTCGTCGCCTGACAGCGCCTCGAGGGCCGCCAGCTCCAGCACCCGGCGCGCCCTGTAGAGGTCGGCGACGTCCTCCGGCGCCAGCTTCACGACGGAGAAGCCGTGATGAGGGACGTGCCGGATGAGGCCCTCGGCCACGAGGGCGAAGAACGTCTCGCGCACGGTGTTCCGCGAAACGCCGATGACCCCCGCGATCGTCGACTCGCGGAGCGGCGCGCCGGGCGGGATCTCGCCGCTGAGGATCCGGTCGCGAAGTGTCTCCGCCAGCTCGTCAACCGTGCTGCGGCGGTTGATCTTGACGTCCGCCAGATAGGCCTCGTCCACAACGGGACTCTACTCCGGTCCCCACCCAGGAGGAGGCGGGCTGTATTTCCGCGCCAATTCGCGGGCAGTCGGCAACCCATTGCGGGAAAGTAGTGTTAGCCTGCTGTCCTACAACCCAGCACGTGTCCGACCCCGCGCGGCAGGTCTCGATTGCTGGGTGATGCGGGATCACTACTGGCCCCACTCCTAAAGGAGCGCGTGTGACTGTTGGAAGCCGAATCGCGGCCGTGGCCGCGTTGGCCGGTCTTGCCCTGCGTTCAGGGTCGCTCAGGGCTGGCGGGTAGGCACGAATGGCCAACAGCGGAGCACCGGCGTTGGAAGCACGCCGCGTTCGATGGACAGCTGCCGATCTGGTCCGGTCCTCCGCGCTGGCCATCCTCGCCGCCGCGCTGGTTCTGCTGATGATTTCGGTTTGGGACTCGGCCCCGGCGACTCGAGACGCGATCACTGTGCAGCCGTTGCGCGCCGAGTACGTGGGAGCGGGCGCTCTCGTCGGCGCGCTGGAGAGGGGTGACGCTCCGGCGCGCGCGCTCGCGCGAACGGACCTCGACGCAGACGGTGCACCGGACCTGGTGGTCGGACACGCCTGGCACGGGGCGGGGATCGTCACGATTCAGCGCGGCAACCCGGACGCCTTCGCAACGAAGCGGCGGTCTGTCTTCGAGAGCATGCAGCGGGGTTCCGATCCTGATGCGTTCCTGGGCAGTGCGCTTGCGGCGCGCGTTCCCGAGCCGGTCAGCTACGTGGAGACGGGCGACTTCACCGGGGACAAGCGCCCCGACGTGCTTGTCGCGGCGCAGCGGGGAGGGCTCTATCTCCTCGCCGGCGACGGCAAGGGTGGAGTCGCGAAGGCCAGAAGCATCCCGCTGCCCGGGCCGGTCACGACTCTGACTGCCGGCGAGTTCCGGGCGGCCGACGGGCGCTCGGACGTGGCCGTCGGCGCGGCGACGCCACAGGGGCCGGAGCTCCTGCTGTACGACGGCAGGGTCGGAAAGCTCGCCAGGCCGATGCGGCTCTCGCTGCCGGGCGCGGCCACCGCCATTCGGTTCGGATCGCTCGATTCCGACGCCTATGCGGACCTCGCCGTTGCCGCGGGCGGCCGGGTCGAGATCGTGCATGGGTGGGGTCGCAAGCAGTCGCCTGCGCTTGCGTCACGGGTCGAGCGAGTCGCGCACGTGTCGGGCGTGCGCGCCATCTCGATCGGATACTTCATTCGCAACCGCGACGGGCGGAGCCAGATTGCCGCGGCGTTCTCCGACGGCGCGGTACGTCTGCTGATCCCACGGAACCTGGACACGCGCCCGCTCCGGGGGAAGGCGTTCCGAGGTCGGGCCGCGACGCGGCTGAGGGCGTCGCGAGCCAGGCGCAATGTCGAGTCGCAGCCCGCCTGGCATTCCTCGACGGCGCCGGGATGGCGTGCGGGCCGTACGATCGCCCGCGGCGCAACGGGCGCGTCGGCGCAGAACCTGCTCACGACCGGAAAGCTCTCGCTGCTGGATACCGACGACCTGCTCGTCAAGAAGGACGGGCATGGTGTCGAGCTCGTCCGCCCTGGCGATTCGAAGGGCACCTCGCAGAAGACGTCGCGCCGCGTCGCGGCCGGCCTGACGCAGCTCAACAGGTCCGTCGACGCGCCTGGGGCCGTCCTTCCCCTGCCGCAAACGGCAATTGGCAACCGAGGCATGGTCGTCGTTGGGGACGACGCCGTGTCGCCGACGGTCGTCATCCTCGCGGCTACGACGCTCACGGTGGACCGGACCGACGACCCGTCCGGCGCGGGCCTGACCGCCGCGTCGGCGTGTACGGCGGCTGCCAACGACTGCAGCCTGCGAGGCGCGGTCCAGTTCGCGAACAACCCGGCGAATGCGGGCTCGACGATCCTCCTGGGGGCGAACACGTACACGCTCAGCATCAACGGGGACAGGGGGTGCGTCGGAGGCGGCGAGCCCGCCGCAACGGGAAACACGGTCGGCGACCTCGAGATCAATCAGAGCACGACGATCACCGGAGTCGGTTCGGGCTCGACGATCATCCGCCAGATCGGCACGGGCACGGCCGCGAACCCGGGCGACCGGGTCATGTGCCTGAACACGGGCTTCCTGGTCAACCTCGTCTACAACTTCTCGGGGCTCACAATCACCGGCGGTCGCTCGACGGCGAACAACGTCGGGGGCGGAGGGATCATCGGCGGCGAGCTCAACAACTCCCTCACCCTCAACGCGGTGAGGGTCTCGAACAACCAGGACGTCCCACTGGGGTCGCTGGGCGGCGGCGGCATCCAGATCACCGGCGGCGATCTCACGATCACCAACTCGTTGATCGGCGGGACGCAGGCGCCGTGCGTGCACACCGACGCCTCGTGCAAGTCCGGTGTCGATCGCACCAACGTGAACATGGCGAACTTGGCCACCCAGAGCGGCGGAGCTGTCGCGTACACGCCCTCGTCGCCGGCGCACGCCGGCGGCACCGGCACCCTGACCGTCACGGGCACCACGATCAGTCGCAACACCGCGGGGGGGCTCGGCGGAGGCGGGTTCGACTTGATGATCTTCGCCTTCGCCTCGCCCGGCGGAATCGGCTCGGGCTCTGCAAGCATCAGCACGTCGACGATCGACAACAACTCGGCGACCGCGGGTAACGGCGGCGCGATCGTCGTCGAGAGCCTCCCGACGACGGTCGCCTCGAGCTCGATCACGTCGAACTCGGCGTCGAACGCCGGCGGGGGGATCTACGTCGGCACCGGCGGCCTGACCCTGAACGGCACGTCTCCGAGCACCGTCACGCTCTCGGGCAACACCGCAGGGGGTGGCGGAAGCTCCATCGGCACGGCCTTCAACGTCACCGTCCAGGGCACGGGCGTCACCCTCGGAGGCGATGTCCTGATCAGCGGAGGCGGGAACTGGACGAACAGCCCGGGAAGCGTGATCGCGCCGACCGACGTCACGATCAGCGGTGGGACGTTCAACGCCAACGACAGCACGACGAACATCAGCGGCAATTTCACATTCAGTCCCACCCCGGGCAACGAAATCGCTTTTCCCGGCACCTTCAACTCCGGCACGGGGACCTTCAACTTCGTCGGGTCTGGCGCGCAGAGCATCACCGGCCCGAATTCGCCGACGTTCAACAACCTCGTGGTGAACAAGCCCAGCGGCACGCTAACCCAGGCCGTGAACTCGTCGGTGAAGAGCAACCTCACCGTCAACGCGGGCGTTTTCGACCTCGGCGCATTCACCGCCAACCGGACCGCGGCGGGCGGGACGCTGACGGTGGCCAACGGCTCGACGCTGAAGATCGGGGGATCGAACAGCCTCCCCGCCAACTACGCGACGCACGCCCTCGGCGCCAGCGGCACGGTCGAATACAACGGCGCGGGCGCGCAGACGATCACCGGGACGAACTACGGCAACTTGACGAGCAGCTCGACGGGCGGGCGCACGCTTCCGTCGGGCCAGACCGTCGGTGTCGCCGGCGCCTTCACGCCCGGCACGAACGCGTACACGGTCGCCGGGAGCACCGTGAACTTCAACGGCTCGGGCGGGCAGACGATCCCGGCGTTCGCCTACAACAACCTCACGAGCAGCTCGACGGGGGCGCGCACGCTGGCGTCGAGCGGCACGGTCGGCGTGGCCGGGGTCTTCACGCCCGGCTCGAACGCGTACACCGTCACCGGCAGCACCGTCGACTTCAACGGCGCCGGCGGGCAGACGATCCCGGCGTTCGCCTACAACAACCTGACCAGCAGCTCGACCGGCGCGCGCACCTTGGCGTCGAGCGGCACCGTCGGGGTGGCCGGAGCGTTCACGCCGGGCACGAACGCGTACACCGTCACCGGCAGCACCGTCGACTTCAACGGCGCCGGTGGGCAGACGATCCCGGCGTTCGCCTACAACAACCTGACCAGCAGCTCGACCGGCGCGCGCACCTTGGCGTCGAGCGGCACCGTCGGGGTGGCCGGGTCCTTCACGCCCGGCACGAACGCGTACACCGTCACCGGCAGCACCGTCAGCTTCAACGGCCCGGGTGCGCAGACGATCCCGGCGTTCACCTTCAACAACCTCACGGACGTCAACACGGCCGCAACGGTCTCGCTCGCCGCGGCCATTACGGTCAACGGCGCACTCACGGTCAGCCCAGGCGCCGTCCTCGACACGACCACGTTCGTTCTGAGTGCGAACGGCACCTACACCAACAACGGCCAGATACGGCATAGCGCGAACCAGAACCTGACCACGACCGCGGGCCCGTTCAACTTCGCCGACGGCCTGGGCGTCGAGACCGCCCGGCTGTCTGGGCTCAGCGGCGCGTTCGGGAGCACGACCGCCAACACGGCCGCGGGCGGCTCGAACCCCTTCAACAGCTGCGGCGCGCTGCCGTCCAACGCCGTCCGCCGCTTCTGGCAGGTCACGCCGGCCAGTAGCGGCACGGGTCTGGCTCGCTTCTCCTTCCGCGACGACGAGGTGGCCGGCGGCCTGTCGCCCGACCAGCTCGCGATCTACCGCTGCCCGTCGGGCGGCGGATCGTGGGCACAGGTGGGCACGACCTACACGCGGCCCGCGCCGACCGGGCCCGCGCCGGGCTTCAGCTCGGTCGAGGCAACCGAGGTGCCGTTCAACTCGGCCGGCGCGACCTACGTCGTGGCGCAGGGGACGCCCGACCTGACTGTGCAGAAGACGAACGACGTGAGCGGCGCCGGAACGGTGGGCAGCCCCTGGACGTGGACGCTGCACGTGGCGAACGGCGGGACGAGCAACGCCGCCTTCACTGCCGGCCAGACGATCCTGGCGGACAACCTGCCCGACACCAACATCAGCTACGGCACGGCGAGCGTCGCCAACGTGGGGAGCGGCGTGACGGGCGGCGCCAACATCAGCTGCGGCATCGTGAGCAACAACCTCACCTGCACCGCGAACGGCGGACCGGTCACGCTCGGCACGACGGGCGGCTCGTTCGACGTCGTCTTCACGGCGACGCCGACCAGCACGGGCACCTTCGCGAACCCGCGGGGCGGCGGCACCTGCAGCGTGGATCCGAACAACGTCAACGCCGAAGGCAACGAGGGCAACAACGGCTGCAACGACAGCGTGACGGTCACGAAGACCGACACCACGACGACGATCACGTCGGACGGCCCCGATCCTTCCGTCAACGGACAGACCGTGGTCGTGAAGTTCACGGTCGTCCCGACCGGCAGTGGGACGCCGACCGGCAACGTCGAGGTCAGCGACGGCGTCGACACGTGCACGGGCACCGTCGCCGGCGGCAGCTGCAACCTCGCGCTGACCACCGTCGGGGCGCGGACGCTCACGGCCCACTACGTCGGCGACGCCAACTTCAACGAGAGCACCTCAGCCGGCGAGCCGCACACGGTCAACACGGCCGGGGCGGACGTCCCGCCGACGGGCGTCGATGATTTCCCGGCGCGGATCGACGAGGATTCAGGGGCGCATCTGTTCCGGGTGCGCACGAACGACCTGAACGCGGACGGCGGCCCGTTCGTCGTGGAGTCGGTGAGCGACCCGGCGCACGGCACGGCCGCGCTCGCGAACGGCGGCCTGAACGTCACCTACACGCCGGACCCGGACTACTGCAACCCGTCGCCGCAGCCGGACGACACGTTCACCTACACGCTCAACGGCGGCTCGACCGCGACCGTGTCGGTCAACGTGAACTGCGTCGACGATCCGCCGACGGCGGTCGACGATTCGCCGGGCAGGATCGCCGAGGACTCCGGGGCGCACCTGTTCCGGGTGCGCGCGAACGACCTGAACGCGGACGGCGGCAAGCTCGTCGTGGAGTCGGTCAGCGACCCGGCGCACGGCACGACGACGATCGTGGGCGGCGGCAGGCGCGTCAGCTACACGCCGGACCCGGACTACTGCAACCCGCCGCCGGAGCCGGACGACACGTTCACCTACACGCTCAACGGCGGCTCGACCGCGACCGTGTCCGTCAACGTGAAGTGCGTCGCCGGCTGACCGACGTCCCGTCCTAAGCCTTCGCCGGGCTCAAGAGCCAGTTCACGATGATGCAGAGCCGCGCCCTCGTGCGGCGGCTTCACCCCGTCGATGTTCGCCGTCGGACCGTTCACGGGCACGGCGATCCCCCTGCACTACGGCCCGAAGCGCTGACGCGCCAGGAGCGGTTGGCCGCCAGCGCGCGCCCTTGAGGCGGCGCCGCGGGGCGCCCGAGGGCGTAGGCATCGGCGGCCCGGGGTGTCGCGTAGGAGAACACGATCGGCCCCGGGCCGCCGATCGCGACGGAGCCCGGCGAGCGGTCCAGCCACCAGGCCAACAGGGCGTGCGGCCGGTCGTCGGGCACCGAAAGGCCGCCGCAGCGGCGCAGCGCCGCCCGCACGGCGGGATCGCCGGCGATCGCCTCGAGGTCGTGCTGCACACGCTCGCGCTCGCGGGAGAACGCCCGCGCGGCCGCCAGCGCGTCCCGCTCGGCGGGCAGGCGCACCAGGAGCGCCGCGACGGCGACGACGCCCAGGGCGGCCCAGGCGCGGCGGGGCTCGACGGGAGCGGTCCAGCCGGCCAGCGCCAGGGCGGCGAACAGCGCCAGGGCGAGCGTGGCGACCAGCAGGTACCGCGGCAGCAGCGGCAGGCCCGTGAGCCCGAGGATCACGTAGGCGAGCACACCCAGGCCGCCGAGCGCGGCGGGGATCCGGCTCGCCTCGAAGCGCCCGAGCAGGCCGGCGAGCGCGCCGGCCAGCCCGATCCACACGAGCGTCGCCCCGGCCGAGGCGCGCAGGCCGTCGGCGGCGGTCCGCAGCGCCGCGACGTGCCCGCGCGTTCGGCCGAGCTCGGCGGCGAGCCCCTGCGTGTGATGCAGGGAGAACAGCGGATCACCGGTCACGGCCAGGTCGAGCAGCGCCCAGAGCGACGGCGCCGCCACCGCGAGCGCGGCGTTCCGCGGCCGTACCGCGACGGCGTAGACGGCGCCGAGCAGCCATGCCTCCGGCCGCAGCAGGCCGGCGAGCGCCAAGAGCGGCAGCACGCGCTCCCGGCGCTCCTCGGCCGCGCACAGGGTCGCCCAGGAGACCAGCCACAGGAAGAACACGTCGACCACCGCCTGGCTGGTTTCCACGAGCAGCTGCGGACGGGTGAGGAGGATGAGCGCGGCGACGGCGCCGACCCAGCGCCCGAACAGCGCGCCCCCGAGCCGCAGCCAGCACCAGGCCACGCCGCCGAGCGCGAGGTAGGCGGCGGCCAGCAGCAGAGGCTGCGCGCCGTGGCCGAACGGCGCCAGCAGGGTCGCGAAGGCGTTCAGCAACGGGTGCGCGGTCGGCGCGGCGGGCGCGTCGATGGTCGGCGCGTGGCCCTGCCACGTCTGTTGCCCCCAGATCAGTGCCCAGACGGCGTCGTAGCCGAGATACGGCTGCCAGCTCAGCGCCCACGCCAGCGCACCCGCCGCGGCGGCGGCGGCGAGGGGGACCAGGCGGCGGACCACCCGCGCTGCTTATCAGGTTCCTGCGGGAGCGCGGGCGCGGCCCAGGGTCGCGCCATGACCTCCCGCCGGTGCTCCGCCGCCCTCGCGGCGCCGTCGTGTTCACCGGCAGGCTGGCCGCCGCTGAGGCAGCCGCCCCGACCGTCAGTAATCGAAGCCGTCTGGCCAGGTGGTCGACAGATGTTCACCGCGCCGCGAGCGCAAAGACCGGAGTGCCGCTTTGCGCGAAAAGGAGTAGCTCGCGGGATACTGGGCGGGCGATGTCGCAGGAGAACGTGGAGACCGTCCAGCGCGCCGTCGAGGCGTGGAATGCCGATGATCTGGACGCCTTCTTGGCCGAGCTGGATGCCGACCTCGAGTGGCACCCTGCGATCCAGCCGGGCCTTGAGGGAACGGCGACCGTCTACCGGGGTCATGACGGCGCGCGGAAGATTTGGAGGCAAGATCGCGGCGAAGCGTGGGAGCGCCTCACCAATCGCGCCCAGGAGTTCCGCGACCTTGGCGAGTCGGTCCTGGCGCTCGGTCACATGGACTTGACCGCCCGGGCTACCGGCATCGAGTTCAGTCAGGAGCTTGGAGAGGTCTTTGACCTTCGAGCGGGGAAGATCGTTCGGATCCGCGACTTCCTGACTCAGGCGGAAGCCATCGAAGCCGCCGGGCTGCGCAAGTAGGTTCCCTGCCCCAGCTGGGCGTCAGCCCGGCGGCATCTCGGCGAACTGCGGTGCGTCGTCGCCGATCGAATGCCAGCTGGCCTTGTAGGCGACCTGTTGGTGAAAGCTAGGAGTGAGTTCGAGGTCGCCCATCAGTCCTGCGGCCACGAAGTACACCGCGCCGAGGTCGTCATAGATGCTCGATCCGCAGTTGCTGCAGAAGTTGCGGGGCGCGAGCTCGCTCTCGTAGCGCTTGACCAAGTCCTCGCCCTTGGTGAACCTGAAGTTCTCCGCGGCCACCACCACCCCTGCGAGGCTCGAGCCCGTCCACCGCTGGCAGCGAGAGCAGTGGCAGTAACCCAGTGCCTGGGGATCTTGAAGCTCGTACTCGACGCCGCCGCAGAGGCAGGTTCCCTTGAGCGCTTCAGCCATCGGACACCTTCCCGAGTCGCCGTTGAACGGTCCGCGGCAACGCTACCACCGCCGCGAACGTCGACCCCGAACAGGCGTCGCCTTCCGCGCTATCGCATTCACGCGAAAGCAGCAGCGCGATCCCCGCGCGCTTGCGCTCTCGCGGCTCGTCCAAGGCGCTAGAGCGGCTGGAGCTGTATCAGCGTGAACGAGCGGTCGGCGCCGGGGTC
>Ga0105249_10003859_pt1 | contig 12941 bp, 9 predicted proteins | sample KBSS44metaG_FD_81522 | JGI IMG/M metagenome (GOLD analysis project Ga0105249, IMG submission 81522) | Switchgrass rhizosphere microbial communities from Kellogg Biological Station, Michigan, USA - KBS S4-4 metaG | ecosystem: Host-associated > Plants > Roots > Rhizosphere > Soil | place... | reverse complement strand
TCGGTGCATTGGCATTTAATTTCAGCGATTCGTTTTGGTTCAGCGCTGTGGAAGGTGAGGTATATGCCTTATCATCTTTTTTCACGGCTCTTGTTTTTTGGGCCATGCTAAAGTGGGAGCATGCCGATGAAAAAGCCGGGAATGATGCTGCTGCGAGAGCAACTGCCGATCGCTGGATTATTTTTATCTTTTTCATGATGGGCTTATCCATTGGTGTACACCTGTTGAACTTGTTAACGATCCCTGCCATTGTAATGATCTATTACTATCGCCGCTATCAAACCACTAATAAAGGAGCATTAATTGCATTCGTAATTGGTTGTTTGGTTACCGGCTTGGTGCAGGTAGGCGTGATACAATATTCAATGAAGGCTGCTGGTATTTTTGATGTGTTATTTGTAAACACATTGGGCATGCCTTTCTTCGTTGGATTTTCTATCTATTTTATAGCAGTGGCAGCGCTTATTTACTGGGCATTAAAATTCAACGAAAAAAATATAAGCCAGGCAAAATTAATGTTATGGTTTGCTTTATTTCTCGCTTTATCCTTATTGCCTTTTGCAATCGGCAAAGGCGGTGCAGGAATACAAATTTTTAAATTACTCTTGCTGGGAGGCGTAGGTGTATTAGCAGGATACTTCCTTAAACCTGCTGCGTTAAAAATAATAAAGCTCAGCTTATGGTGCTACGCATTTATGATCCTTGGTTATTTTATGTATTTCACTGCGCTTATTCGTTCCAATGCCAATCCGTCGATTGATATGAACAATGTTGATAATCCCATCAACCTTGTTTATTACTTAAGCCGTGAACAGTATGGTGAGGCACCATTAGTATACGGACCTCACTTTGCAGCGCAGCGTACAGATGATGATGGTGATAACTATTATGACTATGTAGAAAAAGAAATGAAGTATGTAAAAGGGAAAAAGAAATACATACCCATTGGTCGTGATAAAGATTTCAAATACAGAGGTAGTGATATGCAGCTCTTTCCCCGTGTGTGGGATCCGAGTAATGATCAGCAACATGCCGAATTTTATGCTGATTGGTTAGGTCTTGAGAAATTTCCGAACGATCCTTATCAACCTTACCAGGCGCCAAGCTATGGTGATAATATGAAATGGTTCTTTGAATGGCAGAATGGTTTTATGTACTGGCGTTATTTCATGTGGAATTTTGCTGGCAAGCAAAATGACGTCCAGGGCATGGGTAATAAAAGAGACGGGAACTGGATAAGCGGGATTTCATTTATAGATAATCGCAGGTTAGGTGACCAGGATAAACTACCTGATAGTATAAAAAATAATAAAGCTCACAACAAGCTTTTCTTTATCCCATTTCTGTTGGGGATTTTTGGTTGCGTTGTTCAATTCCTGCGCAATCGAAAAGACTGGATCGTTAACTTTCTCCTGTTCATCATAACGGGTGTCGGTGTTGTTATCTATTTGAATCAGCCCGGTAATCAGCCCCGTGAACGGGACTATGCGTATGTAACTTCTTTCTATGCATTTGCTGTATGGATCGGGTTGGCTGTGGTTGGATTCTTAAAAATGGTTAAAGAGAAAGAGGATAAAAGTTTCTTTCAAAATATCCTCGTGTATGGTTCAATATTAACCTTCCTTGTTACATTGATGAGTTGTCCGCCAACAGCCTTTGGTGAAGCATTTATAACTTCATTGATCGTCACGGCCCTTTACGCAGCCCTTGTCTTTGTGATCGCTTATTTATTAAAAGCAATCTCATCAGCCGGCCAGAATAACAAATTGATAAATATTGGTTCATTCATCATTTGTGCGATAGCACCCTTATTAATGGCGAACCAGGAATGGGATGATCATGACCGGAGCCAAAAAACACTGGCGCCTGACCTGGCAAAAGACTACCTGGAAAGCTGTGCGCAAAATGCTATCCTGTTTACATTCGGTGATAATGATACCTACCCGCTTTGGTATGCGCAGGAGGTGGAAGGTGTTCGGAAAGACATTCGCATTATCAATAATAGCTTATTAGGCATTGACTGGTACATCAATCAGCTTCGCTATAAAGTGAACAATGCGGATTCAATAAATGTAATATGGACGCCTGAACAAATAGAAGGTCATAACCGTGAATACATGTTCTTTGATCCCAATAGCCTGAAAGGTACTTCCCAGGAAACTTATTATCCGCTCTATGATGCGATGAAAAATGTGTTAGGAAAAACAAATATCGATCCCGAAACAGGCCGCGATGTAGGTATAAGAACCTTCCCGGTAAGAAGGTTTAGCGTACCGGTTGATGTCGACCTTGTTAAACGCAATGGAACAGTAAATGCTTCAGACAGTGTATTACCGGAATTACGGCTCGAAATTCCTGAAAGCAAAACGAGAACCGGTTTAATGCGTAATGATTTTATTATCCTGAATATCATCGCAGCTAATAACTGGAAGCGACCAATTTATTTCACCGCACCGATTGGTGAGCTGGGCTTTAATCAATACTTGCGTAAAGATGGATTAGCCTACCGGTTAGTACCGGTTCTGAATAAATACCCGCAGGCTAACTGGACCGCAGAAACTAAAATGCGTGAAGTAAGTCAAAAATACCGCGTGGGTCTGGGCACACAGATCCGTGATTTTAATGCTGATTCGATCGGTAAGAATTTATTGGAGAAATATGGCTTTGGTAATGCTGACAAGGCAGGTGTTTATTTTGATGAAGAGAACCGCAGGCATTTATTAAACATACGGGAGATCTATGCAGAAGCGGCAGGCAATCTTGCTGATGCAGGTAAAAAAGAAGAAGCGCAGAAATTGATTGACAAACTGGAAAAAGGGATCAATACATCGAATTTACCTTATGCAATGGTGAGCCGGTTTAGTAATCACAACCAAACCGGGTTGGAAACACTCGAAGCTTATTACAAAGCCGGTAAGATGGACCTTGCTGAGAAAGTAAGAAAAGATCTCAAAAAAGATATGGAACAGCAAAGAACTTATTATGAATATATCCGGTCAGAGAAACCGGAAGCGATGGGATTGCTGGAAATAGAAAGCCAGATCAACAGCGCTTATCTTGAAGTGCTGGAGGCAATAGTAACGCGGTACGCACCTAACACGCTACAATCAAATACTAAAGAAGGACCGACAACAATAACAGGTCCGGGTATTGACACTACCAAAAAAGATTCGCTAAAGAAATAAAAACAGACCCCGGCAAAAACGCCGGGGTTTTGTTTTAAAGAGGTCTTTATAGAATTGCTAACTTTGCATCCACTAATAATTAATTCAAATGTCTGCGATAAGTGAAACAGTTTTAAAGAATGAAATAGTCACCCCGGAACTAAAGAGAATTTCAGAAAAAGTTTCAAATAAGGAAAGAATAACAGATGAAGAATGCTTGCTGCTTTTTGAAAAAGCAAGTCTTGGGTTTGTTGGCAGTCTTGCCAATGAAATAAGAGAAAGATTACACGGCAACCGAACCTATTTCAATCGCAATTTTCATATAGAGCCAACCAATGTCTGTGTATTTACATGCAACTTCTGCAGCTATAGCCGTCTTTATGCACATCGTGATGAAGGATGGGAACTGAGCCAGCAGCAAATGCTGGACCTTGTAAAAAAATATGACGGGCAACCTATCACGGAAGTTCATATTGTTGGTGGTGTGCACCCAAAAATGAATCTTGAATTTTTTGCTGAATTATTAAGAAAAATAAAGGAACACAGGCCGGCATTGCATATAAAAGGATTTACCGCCGTTGAACTGGATTATATGTTCCGCAAAGCAAAAATGAGCAATGAAGAAGGATTACGCTATTTACAACGTGCCGGTCTGGACTCAATACCCGGCGGCGGTGCCGAGATCTTTGATGCCCAAATAAGAGAAAAAATATGCGCAGATAAAGTGGATACTGAAGGTTGGCTTGCCATCCATGAAGCAGCACATAAGCTGGGCATGCACAGCAATGCAACGATGCTCTATGGACATATTGAAAAGTATGAACATCGTGTTGATCATATGCGAAGACTGCGTGAACTGCAAGATAGAACGAAAGGCTTTAATACGTTCATACCGCTTAAGTTTCGTAATAAAGACAATGACATGAGTAATGTAGCGGAAAGCAGTATAGCAGATGATATGAAAACCTATGCGATTGCCCGCATCTACCTGGATAATTTTCCTCATCTCAAAGCTTACTGGCCAATGCTGGGCAGGCATAATGCGCAATTGAGTTTATCGTTTGGAGTAGATGATATCGATGGTACCATCGACGATAGCACAAAAATTTATTCGATGGCCGGGGCAGAAGAACAAAACCCTTCGATGACAACTGAACAACTTGTTACGTTGATAACACAGGTGGGAAGACAGCCTATCGAACGGGATACACTTTATAATGTGATAAAAGAATATGATGCGAATATGACTGAACCCGGAAATGATCGTCTTAATTAGTTACCGGGATTGTTAGCAGCAGCTTTTGGTGATCCCTGGCTGTGGCCATAAAATAATTCAGTGCGCTGTTTTCCAAATAGCCAAAACCCCTGTGGACGTTCTTTCAGAACCAATTAATGATCCGAATTTGCTGTCGGGGTTTAGATCATTATCTGCCTCTCCCCAATGCAGATTTCCATAATTTATGTAACTTTCTATTCTTTCCTCATGAGCCTTACTGAATTATCAAAGCAAAAAAATACATCTTCTCCCAGTGAAGGTGGAATAGTTGAACTTATCAGAAAAGACCAGTTGAACTATTTATTTGAACAGGCTCCTGCCGCAATTATGATCTTCAAAGGCCCTGACGCAGTTTTTGAACTGGCAAATAAAAAAGCTTTAGAACTAATGGGAAGAACAAAGGAAGAAGTAAAGGGTCGCAAACTTGCAGAAGTAATGCCTGAATTGAAAGAACATGGTTACGTCGATCTTTTAAAAAGGGTTTATAAGACAGGTGAGCAATATGTTTCAGAAGAATCACCAGTTAGTTTTAATAGTAGCAGCAATAAGATAGAGACCTTTATAAAGTTTGTATTTCAACCTGTGTTAAACGAGGAAGGCGAAGTTGACGGCGTGATGGCTTTAATAGATGATGTGAAGAAACAGGTCTTAGCCAGGAAGAAAATTGAAGAAGCTGAAAAAGAATTACGTACCCTGATCGATTCTGTGTCCACGGATTTTCATGATCTGAAAATTTCACAGGAAAGGCTGCGACAAAGTGAAGAGAAGAACAGGTTGTTTATTGAGTATGCTCCGGCTGCTATGGCCATGTTCGATAAAGACATGAAATATGTATCGGTAAGTAAACGATGGATGAAGGAATACGATCTGCAGGGTAATATTACCGGGAAGAAACATTATGACCTGTTTCCGAATATCCTGGAACGATGGAAAGCTGTTCATAGTCGCTGTATGAAAGGTGCCGTTGAAAGATCGGATGAAGATTATTATGAAAAAGATGATGGCACACCCGTATGGTTAAAATGGGAAGTTTATCCCTGGTACAATGCAGATAATGATATTGGTGGAATTGTAATTTTTACAGAAAACATTACGGATCGAAAAATAACCGAACAGGTTATCAAAGAAAGTGAAGAACGATTCCGGACTATGGCGGAGGAAGCTCCGCTGTTTGTCTGGGTAGCAGACGGAGATCTGCAGACCACTTATCTCAACAGCACAGGTCTCAGCTATTTTAATCTCGACAGAGATTTTAAAATGTCTGAATTAAGCTGGAAAAAATTCATTCATCCCGGTGATATCGAAAATGTTTTATCGGTAATGAATGATGCTGCTCAAAAACACCAACCCTACACGCTGGAAATGCGATTACGGAACGGAGCTACAAATGAATACAGGTGGTTTCTTGATAAAGGTACTCCTACTTATAATGAAGAAAAATTTACCGGCTTTATCGGGACAAGTCTTGATATTCATGAACGCAAAGAAGCAGAGAAGGAATTAGAGAAAAAAGTTGCTGACCGAACGGGAGAATTGAATCGCCAAAATATATTACTCAAACAACAGAATAATCTCGTTAAAAAAATTCTTGACTCTTCTGTTGATCTTATTGCTGTTTATGATACAGATACACGGGTGATCTCAATTAACCAATCTTCATTGAATCTTTTAAGAGTTCAAAAAGAGGAAGATATTCTTGGGAAAAAAATAGCTGAAGTTGTGCCGCAAATAAAAGACACGAAGGGATATAAAGACCTTTTGCGGGCAATAAATGGCGAGATCATACACAATGAGATCTATCATTCTCCTGTTGCCAAAAGGTATTATGAGAATTTCATGATCCCCCTGAAAGATGATAACGATAAAACCTATGCGGTACTAGTAATGGGACATGACAATACGGAACTGATCAGCTCATCTGAGCAATTACAACTTAAAAATGAGGAATTACAAAAAACGATTCAACTTTTACACAGCCAGGAATTGAGAGAAGAACAAAAAAATAATTTCATCCAGATGGCGAGTCATGAATTAAAAACACCGATCACTTCAATGCAGGGATATGTACAATTATTATTATCTGCTTATAAAGAAGATAATGAAAAAAGCCTTTCCCCGCTATTCGTCAGATCATCATTGAACAGTATCGAAAAACAAATAAAGCGTTTAACCCGGTTAATATCTGAATTGCTTGACCTTTCAAAGATTGATGCAGGCCAGTTAAAATTAAATTCAGAATTGTTTAGTCTCAATGAACTGGCCATTGATATTGTCCAGGATATCCTGCACACCAATCCAAAACATCCCATCAACCTGTTTCACGATGTTGAATGCAGTATTAATGGTGATAAAGACCGCATCGGCCAGGTGCTGACCAATTTATTAACCAATGCCATAAAATATTCACCCTCTTCAGAAAAAATCGATATCTGGATAAAAAAAGCAACCGATAGTAAGGTTGCTGTTTCAGTAAAAGATTATGGCATTGGCATTGCAGAAAAAGAACAGAACAAAATTTTTGAACGCTTTTACAGGATAAAAGGCCAGGAAGTTGACACCTATCCTGGTTTTGGCATTGGATTATTTATTGCAAGAGATATTGTTCAAAAACATAATGGAGAAATTACTGTTGAAAGCGAGATCAAAAAAGGATCTGTTTTTACATTTACGTTACCTGTCGCTGATAAGATATAATCCCAAATTTACAATTCATGATCAGTGGTGCTCATTCTGTTATTTACAGTACAAATCCCGAAAAGGATCGTGATTTTTTGCGCAAGGTTTTAAAACTAACCCATGTGGATGTCGGTGACGGTTGGTTAATTTTTGGCTTACCTCCTTCTGAAGTGGCTGTTCATCCTTCATCCAAAGATAATATTCATGAATTTTATTTGATGTGTGATGACATTGAAAACTTCAAAGAGGAGATGATCAAACATAATATCTCCTGCAGCCCGACAAAAGACCGTGGATGGGGTTTACTGACTGAATTGAAGCTGCCTGGTGGAGGCAAACTGGGTGTTTATCAGCCACGCCATGCACGACCAAAACCCATGACTATGAAAAAAAATTCTACCCGAAAAAAGAAGAAATAGAATTACCTGGTTTAATTTCCTTTTTCAAATCACCACATGATAAAATTGTCTCTCCCCTTTCGATGCATTGCAGTCTTTATATTCAGTATCACACAAATTTCATCTTACAGCCAATCACTTTATTATCCTGATTCGAACTGGCAAACACGTAAACCTGTTGAATTAAAGGTCGATCCTGCTGCGCTTGACAGCGCCATAAATTTTGCAATAAAAAATGAAACCAAAACGGATATCGATCTGCGGATAGCTAATTTGAAAGCTTATGTAAATGAACCTGGGTATAAGATCGCCGGCCCCATGAAACCAAGAGGCGGTCCCGCCGGTATCATTTTAAAAAGTGGATACATCATTGCTCAATGGGGTGATGTGAAGCGTGTCGATATGACTTTTAGCGTAACTAAAAGTTATCTTTCAACTATTGCCGGCCTGGCTGTAGACGCTCACCTGATCAAAAGCATTGATGACCAGGTGAGCAGTTATGTGCCTGATGAAAAATTTGAAGGCCCTCATAATTCTAAGATCACCTGGCGACATTTATTGACACAATCATCAGATTGGTCAGGATGTTTATTTGACCTGTGTGATTGGGCCGATCGTCCACCCAAAGAGGGAACGATTGATGATTGGAAAAACCGGAAACTCCTTGAGCCCGGAACTAATTTTGAATACAATGATGTCCGTGTTAATTTAACGGCTTATTCATTATTGCAGGTTTGGAGAAAGCCTCTGCCCGTTATTTTAAAAGAAAGGATCATGGATCCTATCGGCGCTTCTTCAACCTGGCGTTGGTATGGATATGAAAATTCATTTGTGAATATGGATGGAGTGATGACGCAATCTGTAAGTGGTGGCGGACATCATGGTGGAGGTTTGTTCATAAATACACTGGACCAGGCAAGATTTGGCCTGCTATTTTTAAGAAAAGGTAAATGGAAAGATCAGCAGCTCATTTCAAAAAATTGGGTTAACTCAGTTAATCAACCTTCTGCCGCTAACAGATCCTATGGCCTGATGTGGTGGACCAATTGGGAAAACAGGTTAAAAGATGTTTCTAAAAATATTTATAGCGCTGATGGCTTTGGAGGGAATTTTATTGTGATCGATGACGAACATGACCTGGTGGTGGCGATAAGATGGCTGGAACCATCAAAAATCGGAGAATTCGTTAAGCTCGTTATAAATTCCATAGAAAAGAAATAAGAGTTGGAATGAGCCGTTATTGAAAAAAATCAGCGCAGAGATATGCGAAAATTTGTTTTACTATTCGCCGGCCTGTTATTGTTCTTTTTTTCATTTTCTCAATCCTGGAGCCAGGATCAGTTAGATTCCGCCAATACTGCCAAAGATATTAACGAGATCACATCGGTAGAAAAAGAAGCAATCCTATATATTAATCTTGCCCGTTTATATCCACAACTTTTTGCCAGGATCGAAGTCGAAAAATATACAGGTACTGATCGTTATGTTGACTACGTTAAAAAATCATCATACAGAACATCTTTGATCACGGAGCTGAAAAAAAGAAAACCAACAGCTGCACTGCAATTTGATAAAAGCTTGTATAATTATGCCAAATGTTTTGCAAAAGAATTGGGCAATGATGGCAAAGTAACTCATGAACGAAAAACTTGTGTAAAGGGCACATTTGCGGAATGCTGTTCTTATGGAATGGATACCGGTAAAGACATTGTAATGCAGTGGTTAATTGATGATAAAATATCCGATGTCGGGCATCGTATCAATTGCCTGAATCCACTTTATACCAAAATAGGTATTGGTTTTCATACCCATACTGTGTGGCATAATTGCGCCGTAGCGGATCTTTTTTGGTAACATAAATACATGATAAAAAATTTATATATCGTTCAAACTTCATTGTTGCTTAGGCATTGTTTTTGCAATATTTTGTACTCTTTATTTTTCCTAACTATAATCTCATTTTATGCTATTTACCAAAGAACATCTTAGTGGGTTTTATAAGTGGTTCCCGGAAACAGAAAGATCAATCTTTGATGGCAATGCCACCCGACGTCTTTTTGACCGTTTCAATGGTAACCAGATCCTGTTTATTATTAACCTGCTGATGGACACTTGTGGTAATTATTCAATCGAACTCGGCAAAAAAATAGAGGAGATGATCTTAGATAAACTTCCGTTGGGAACTAAAAGTGAGTTGACAGTATATAATTGGTTATACCTGGAAATAGGGAAAAAATAATACTGCGATCAACATTCGGGTAAACTGATTGGTACATTCACGGCTAAACCTCCGTCAGCAGTCTCTTTATATTTTGTATTCATATCTTTTGCTGTGTCCCACATTGTTTTTATGACAGCATCCAAAGAAACTTTTGCATAATCCGGTGAGCCTTGCAGCGCTAATTGCGATGCAGTAATGGCTTTGATAGCACCCATTGTGTTACGTTCTATGCAGGGAATCTGTACAAGGCCGGCAATCGGATCACAGGTAAGACCCAGGTGATGCTCCATTGCAATTTCAGAAGCCATCATTGCTTGCTTTTGAGTACCGCCCATACATTCAGTTAACGCAGCAGCAGCCATAGCAGACGAAACACCGATCTCTGCCTGGCAACCGCCCATTGCTGCAGACAGGGTTGCACCTTTTTTAAATATGCTTCCGATCTCTGATGCTGTTAAAAGAAAACGTATGATCTTATCCTCATCCCCATAGCTATCGGGACCATTAGCAAATACGATATAGTATTGCAATACAGCAGGAATAACTCCTGCGGCACCATTCGTTGGGGCTGTTACCACCCTGCCGAATGAAGCATTCTCTTCATTTACTGCCAATGCAAAACAACTCACCCAATCCAGGATGTAATTAAAAGCATTCCCTCCTGTACGAATGGCTTCTATCCAGCTTTGATAATCACTATATTTCTTGCCGCGCAGTAATTTTTTATTAAGCTCAGAAGCCCGCCGTTTTACATTCAAGCCACCCGGTAACATCCCTTCCGTATGACAACCCCGGTAAATGCAGTCCCGCATTACCTGCCATATTTTTAATACTCCTTCCCGTGTTTCTTTTTCACTGCGCCATGCCGTTTCGTTTTCCATTACCACTTCGTTAATCGCCATACCGGTTTTCATACACCAATGAAGAAGATCATTTGCATTGTTAACGGGGAAAGGTAGTTGTATTTCTGAAAGTGATGACTTCTCCTCTCCTTCTTTCACCACAAATCCGCCGCCAACGCTATAGTAAGTTTCAGAAATGGCTTCGCCATTTTTAAATGCAGCTAAAAATGTAACTGCATTCGGATGATAAGGTAATGACTCGCTAAAAAGAAATTCAATATCCTCATTGGAATCAAATTGTACCTCATGCAACCCACCCAGGATCAGTTCCTTCATAGAAGCAATATCGGCGATACGGCTATTGATCGAGTTTACATCGAAAGTGACCGGATCTTCGCCGGATAAACCTAACTGGATGGCTACATCCGTTCCATGCCCTTTACCCGTTTTTGCCAGAGAACCATATAATAACACACGGATCGAGTTTACCTGTGATAAAAGGTTTTTTGAAGTAAGTGTATGAATAAATTTTTGCGCAGCTCTCCAGGGCCCCAACGTATGTGAACTCGATGGACCTACACCTATCTTAAGAATATCAAAAACAGAAATAGCTTCGTGCGGCAAGCAATAAATTTTTACAAATATAAAATAGAATCCCGCCATTGGCGGGATTCATTCGCAGTAAGTATTGATTCTATTGAACAGAGGTCAAAGTAATATCGAAAATAAGAATGGAATTCGCCGGAATAACAACATTGCCATTATTATCCTTTACATCTTCAGCGCCATAACCTAAAGCTGGTGGTATATATAATGTAATAGATCCACCTTCTTTTATTAAGGATAATCCGGATCGCCAGCCCGTAATGATCCCTCCATTAAGATTTATATAAAAAGGGCTGCTTCGAGAATCGAATATACCGCCGGTGGAAGTACGACCAGTGTATGTAACAAACACTTCTGAACAGCCATCAGGTGATTTGCCTGATCCCGCGTTTGAAATTGAATAGAAAACACCTGAACAATGTTGAGTTGCGGTCAATCCATTTGATGAAAGATAAGAACTGACAGCCTGTATTTCTGATGCCGGCGCAGGATACTGGCATGGTTTGAAATTACAATCGGTATTTCCTTTTAAACAGGATAGCTGTGCGAAAGAAAGGAAGATCACAGCTACACCAACGAGTTTTCGGATCATTTTAAAAAATTTGCGCAAATATAAAGGTCCAGTGCTAATGACCACATCCAAAAGCTATTTGCTGCCTGGTGTAAATGTTAAAATCAGTTTTTCTTTTCCCGGGCTTTTAATTCCTGGTATCGTTGTTCATCCATTTCCCAACGATACTTAACTGAAAAGATTACAATAAAGATTACGATCAGCAGCGAAGCTAACAAGAGAATAATAACGGATGACGAATTCACATTAATGGTCATGGCGGCCCTTTTGTACCAGCCGGAAAGAGAACTGATAAGGATGGCTGCAACAAACAAAACAGCAAATGGCAACCCGATAAATAACTGTTTTGGCACTTTCTTTCTTTTTTCCCTGTTCTTTTCCCAAAACTCAATAAAATCTTTTTCTTCCCGGGTAAGCATAATGCTGCAAAAATAGCCGTCTTACACGCTTACTTGACTTGGCTAATAAAAATATCTATCTTGTGTAGCTAAAATCCAACACTTTGAAACTGACGCAGCTACTGGCCGATTATTTATACTCCAACAAAAAACTGGTTATACAAGGTATTGGCACTTTTTTCCTTGACTCTTCAATTATTAGTGAACCTGATCATAACCGGGCCTCTAAAACAGAAATACAAGGTACTATCACCTTTGAAGGTGATCATTCTGTAAAAACAGAACCCGGACTGATAGAATATATTTCCTCCCATACAGGAAAGATGAAGGCTTTAGCGACTTCAGACCTGGAAACACAATTTGAACTGGCTCAGCAATTCATAAATATCGGTAAACCGTTTTTATTTGAAGGTATTGGTACACTTTCAAAAAATAAGGAAGGTCAATATTCTTTTACACAAGGCAATCTATTTACAGAACGGATCCGTGAACGTGCAGTAAAAGAAACAGCAGAACAGGGCGAAGTAATGCCTGATTTCAAGTCAGTGCTATTAAAGGATCCCAAAAAAATAAACTGGCGTAAGCCCCTGATTGCTGTATTTATATTGTTGGGTTTAGGATTAGTTGTTGGTGGCGGATATTTAGTTTATAAAAGAACTTCCGAAACAAATATCTCAACAAACGATGAAACGCAAGTCGCAGAACCCGGAAGTCAAACCACGCAAACACCTGCACAGGATACAATTCCTGCCAGCCCTGATACCACAACACAAAATACACTTGTTGCGA
>Ga0105249_10003857_pt1 | contig 12948 bp, 19 predicted proteins | sample KBSS44metaG_FD_81522 | JGI IMG/M metagenome (GOLD analysis project Ga0105249, IMG submission 81522) | Switchgrass rhizosphere microbial communities from Kellogg Biological Station, Michigan, USA - KBS S4-4 metaG | ecosystem: Host-associated > Plants > Roots > Rhizosphere > Soil | place... | reverse complement strand
TCTTTTAATTCTTTATTTTGTCCCTTGAATGCTTCCTGTAATTCCGATTTTGCACCATTTTTCTGCACACCCTGAAGCGCTAACAATTCCTCCTTAGTTTTGTTTGCCACTTCAGTCTGTTCTGCTAATTTTTCAGTTGCTTTTGCAGTTTGGTTTTGCATATATAAATAACCAGTAGCCAATGCACCAACACCAATCGTTAGCCAACCTATAGGACCGCCAACTACTCCCATCATTCTAGAGCCAATTGCAGTACTTGCATTTAGTGAATTTTGGGCAAGAGTCCGCTGTGCAGTTGCTGCTGTCATATTTCTTTCGGCGACAGCCAACTGAATTGCAACTTGAGTCGCTCTTGATTCTAAAATTATTCTTTCTTGCGTAGTAATATTTGTGCGTAATTTAGCAACTATTAAATTTTGCTCAGCAGCTAATTCTCCTACTTTTGCTTTTGTGCGCAGGACTTCAACAGTAGAAAGGCGAACTTGTGATTCTAAAGCAGCTGTATCTGCTAATCTGCGTTGAATACTCACAGCAATTGATTCTTTCATTGCTATTGTTTGATTGAGTACTGTTTTAGTTAAGAATGCAAACCCGCCTACCATTGCCACATCAGCAATAGTATCAACATTGTCGGCAACCAATTTAATTGAAGATGCTAAAGTTTTCGCCGCACCTGAACCTGATCCAGCCTCTCCAACAAATTTAGTGACAGAATCATTTAACTGTGTAAACGATTGAGCGATTGTAAAATCTGTTTTGGAAAATAAATCATCCACGGAGGCTTTAGCTTTATTAAGAGCCTTAATTACCACATCACCAGTTAATTGGCCTTCACCTGCCATTTTACGCAATTCGCCAATATTCACTCCTAAACCTGTTGCGATTGCTTTTAAGAGTGCCGGGGCTTGTTCTGCGATACTGTTAAATTCTTCTCCACGCAAAACACCTGAAGCTAAAGCCTGCCCAAACTGCATCAAAGCAGCCTCTGCACTGGCCGCACTAGCACCTGAAATCGAAATAGCTTTTGAAACTGTATCAGTCAATGAAGCAGTTTGCTGCATTGTAATTCCAAGACGTGACGAGTTTTCAGCAAACCGTTGATAAACCTGTGCAACAGATCCCCAAGACTGTGCTGTTGCTTGGGCAATAGCAAAAGTATCTTTAGTAGCAGTACTTAATTCTTGCTGAGAATTAGTAACAAGTTTTAATCTGTTTTGGAGGTTAGTATAGCTATCAGTGTAGGCTATCACTTGATGAACAGAGAACGAACCCAATGCCGCAACAGCTAACCCTTTAATTGCATTAGTTGCACCATTTGTACTTTGCTCAATACGTCCTAGTTCCCGATTAGCCGAATTGGAAGCATCACGCATACCCTGAGTAAAATTGCCTGTACGACAAATCAAATCAAGTGTTAATGATCCTAGTTTTGTAGCCATTTACTTTTCCTCAGGCAATAAAAAAGCCCGCATCTGCGAGCCATAATGATAAAAACTACTAAGCCAGTTATCTATCTACAAGAATATTTACTTAATTGGATATATTAATTTTATCCCAAGATTTTCTTAACTTTTCTGCTTCTATGTTCATTTCACTATATTTATGCTTCTCAATAATTTCTAAATATGCTTTTTTATCCAGTTCATTAAATTCGCTATCTCTAGCTCCAATAATATTTTTAATATCACTATTTAGAAAAAAATTAGATCCAGTTAGCTTTGTAAGCGGAATTTCTACACCCAAGCCAACATCTTCACCATCAGATTTATTTTCAAACATGTATGTATCTAATGCTTTAGGTGTTGAGCTATCATTCTCTAACATGTAGACAAAATTACACTGATAGTTTCCGCGTAATGATGCCCCATATGAATTTTCAGCATCATAATCAATGTCAACTAACATCTCTCTAAAACGAACGTTACTATCAATATAGCTTTTCTTAATTGTATCCCCATTCATTAAAAAGCTACCATATGTTTTATAAACATTATCTGGGCTTGCAATAAAAGTAGATAAAACAGCTTGCTCTATTTTAAGACTTGATGGGCTTTTTAATGATTTTGATAAGTATTCTTTGCATTTCTCATACCCAGTATTCAATAACTCCTTATCAAGCCCTGTTGAACTTTCTTTGCACCCACTCAACCCCACCAACACACTTAAAATAAGAAACTTCTTCATACCCCACCCTAATTTATAAATTTAGACCAAGATACTAATTATTGGGTTAAAAAGAAACCGACCTAAGTAGATTTCTTCTTAATTGCCTTCATGCGTTCCTCTTCAAAACTTGTCGGAGGTATCTCTTCATGGAGCATATATTCCCTTGCGTCCTCTATTCGTTCATCCTCAGAAGCATGAGAATTAAAGTACCGAACAAATAGTCTTGCAAATTCCTGTTCCAATCTACGACCAAAAAAAAGAGATCCATACTTATCTCGGTAGGATCTCCATGTCATCAATTCAGGACGGGTAATATTAGCTTTAGCTTCAGCTATTGTTCTTCCGCCGATTCCGTTGATAACAAGTTCGCACCAGAATTCTTCTCCTGATTCGAGATCCACAGCTTTCCCGTGAAATTCACCACTTCATCAGCCACATCAAACAAAGCGCCAATGACTTCAGTTGAAACTAAGCCAGTTTCTTCAACTTTGGAGAAGAGTCTTGTTTCTTCATCTTCGTAAATGGTGTGATATAGCAATGCCTTACGGTATTGATCAATTGTTAGCTCAGCGTGGTCTTTTAAACCCCATACATCCGCTGTAACGGCAAGTTCATCATGAGTAAGGACTTTAACAAAAACCTCACCTGAAAATTCTTCCCCTGAGGCGCCACGATACTTAATTGGTTTTTTTACAAAAGTACCAACACCAATGGATTTTTGAATCGATTTTAATGTGAGTTTAGCCATTATTTAGTCACCTTAAATTCTTCAGTTACTTCGGTTTGGCGTTTCATAGGGATTGTATGATTGACCATTGCATCTACAGCGAACACTGGCGAACCTTTACGTAAGATTGCTGTGAAATGCGACCATGTGCGAGTTTCAGGTAAATTAATTTCACCTGTCGCTAATGTGGGTTCAGCAATACCATCCGACCAGCCGACATAAACTTTAACTTCGGCTTTTTCCGCAGCTAACTGGAGTAATTTCATGTGCGATAAATTTTTAGGATCTGTATCAATTTGAATTGAACCTTCACCCGGTGTGCTTAGGCCGTATTCAGAAGTTTTGGTACTTGTTTCTTGCAAACAGGTTGTATCTACTTCTGTCGCACTGTCATCCCCAAGCACTAAAGCTTTGATACAACCCATTTTTGTTAATACCGGTACTGTGCCGTGGACAATCCACACATCGGTACCATTAGATAAAACGCCTTTCTTCGCCATGAGTAGATCTCCTCTATAGGCATAAAAAAACCACCCGAAGGTGGTAGTTGGTTTGTAAACTGTTTATTCAATCATCATCTTTATTTTCTAAATCTAATGATTGCTGTGTTTCTTTTATTAGATCATCTAGTTCTCTAATCATTGCTGGCTTAGTTTGTTTGCCATTCACTACAAGGAAGCGACCTGCCTCAGATAAACCTTGTGTTATAAGATCAATTTGCGCTGAAAGCTTACCGATCCGTACCTGCATTCCATCTTTAAGATTTCGGGCAATGTCCTCTTGTTCGATGTAATACAGGCGAACTTCACGACCACGATCTGTGCATTCAACCATTGAAAGTTCTTTTGCCATATCAACAGACAATATGTAATCTGTTTTGTGTTTTGCACCACTAACACCCTGCTCCACCACTTGGTGGATCAGATAATCAATATTTTCCTGAAACTTATACTTTGAAATTCGACGCTTAATCCATGTCGAAAAATCCTGTTTGCTATCAAGCCAGTGATGTAGATCTCGTGCATTTACGCCAAATTGATTTTTCCCATTTATCTTAACTTCTATAAATGGAGTTTGATTTTCGATTTTTACAATCGCATTCATTGTTATGCTCCGACCACTCATAAAGAAAAGAAAGCCAACAAGAAGATGCAATGAGTAGTCGAAACGACCATCTTCCTTTCAGGAGCTACCCTAGTTGGCTTGGATGCCATATTTCAGGCATTAAAAAAGCCCTACGTTTCCGTAAGGCTTATTCTTTCACTGTGAAAAACTGCTTTTTGTCCGATTTTCCTAGTTTGAAGTTTTTAGCGATCAAACCACCAATTCGCATCAAAGCCACGACCAAAAATATTGGTATCGGCAATACGCTCAACATGGTTTGGATGCAAGTTTGTGATTGTGCAAAGTGGGTCTAGGACTGCACTGATTGCTTTTCTAATATTGGATGCTCGTGTTGCTTGCGTGTCATAAACCACGACTTGAAAGGTCAAGTGATCGATCTTAGGTGGACAGTCTAAGTTATGGCTTGGCTCGCCTCCTATTGTTGACCAAACAACGTAAGGGAATGGTGTTTTGTCTGGTGCAATATCTTCATAGATTCGACTGCTGACCAACGCAACAACATCAGCTGACGCTTGAAGTGTTTTAAAGATAGGTAAAATGTTCATGTAGGACTCGCTAAAGCTTTGTCGATTTCGTCATTCAACATTTGAACAAACTTGTCTGTGACTGGTTGGATATTATTTGCCAGAGCTGGACGCATGAATGGTACAGCTGGATTATTTACAGATCCAAATTCAACCCAACGCCAATGCCTTGTATCACCACCGCTTAAATTAGGTGGATTGGGATTTGAGAAAGACGCACCACCTCTCACACCAACACGGATTTTAATGTCGCTCGGATTTCTCGTCTTTCCAGCTTGAACAGAAATATTTTTCCAAATCTTTTCTGCGGTTTCAGGATCATCAATCAACTTGGCATTATTACGCGCTGCATCACGAACAATATTCGCGGCTTGTCTTAATGACTTGCGGACCATTGATTTTACTTTGCGCGGATTACTGAGGCGTTCGAGTTTGGATTGTAGTTGATCTAGTCCTTGGATATCGAATTGAATATCAGCCATATCTACCCCAATAATTTAAGCTCAAAGGTCACATAGATTTCAGCGTTTTCATTGTCAGGCTTAGGTGGTGAAACGATCTGAAAAGTCTGATCTTTCCACAACACACGCATTTCAGTGGTGATATCAGTACGTTTGCGAATCTTTAAGCGCGCATTTGTTTCTGATCCAGCGGCTTTGGCATTTATGGTGTCTTTTACAGATAAAAACTCAACTTTAGACCAAAGCCTTTTGTATTCAGACCAAATCGGCTCAAGTTCATTGTTATATTCATCAACCGGCGTGGTTTTGTGTTGGATGGTTACTCGGTGGAGAAGTTCGCCTGCAGGAATACCCATAAATCACCCCATATTCACAAATCGATGTCTACGCCAAAGCCACTCTGTAGCAAATGGCAAGTTTTGCAAATTACCAGTGGTTTCTCTATTCCGATACCAGTGACCAATTAGTAATTTGGCACCCTGAATAATTGCATCGCTGATATGAATACCATTTTTAATATCTTCGGGAATTGCTTCATTTTCAGAATAGAGCTTGCGATTGGTTGACTCTTCGAATGCGATAAATGAGGCATTAATTAACGCCTCTATATCTGAATCCTCATCATCGTGATCAACTTTCAGGTGTAGTTTTACCTGTTCCAGCGTTAGAAACTGATTCATTCTGTTTTCCCTTCGCCTTAAATGTTGCAACTTTCAATTGATTTACAGCGACTTCCGCAATGCGATCTGATACATCTTGATCACCTTTTCCAATTTCTATGACCTTATTTCCATTTTCAATAGCAATTTTAAAGGTCTGTTTTACCGTAATAATTGGCATGTTTACTCCAAAAAATATGCCTCACACAAAGTAAGGCATATTTTTATAGTCAAATTTAAGCAGATAGCGTTAGTGCTTTGATTGCATTGCTATCTGTAAGCATGCCACCAGTACGTTTTGTGGTATAAAAACCAACGTAAGGCTTATTGGTGTACGGGTCACGTAATACACGAGTTCCCATGCGATCGACAATCAAATAACCACGTTTAAAGTTACCAAATAAAATAGCATTAGCATCCGCTTCAGCTTCTGGCATATCTTCATTTTCTTCAATGCCATAACCAAGCAATGTTGATGGTTGACCTAACTGCAATCCCGGTTGCCATAAGTAATTCCCTTCAGAATCCTTAAACTTACGCACCTTGGCTTGTGTAAGATTTGTCATCATGAATATGGCACCATTTCGATAGCCTTTTTTCAATGAGTAGATCAAATCAATAAGATTGTCACCGTTGAAGTTGCCAGCCTGACCAGAAAGAATTTTCTGAGGCGAACCAAATGCACGGTCCTTATCAGCTTCTGTAGTCAACGTATTGGCTAAAATACCTTTTGGTTTTTTAGATCCATCACCAAGCAAGAATGCATGACCTTCTTTTTCAGCAAATTCGCGTGCAACTTCTGTCGAAATCCAGTTTTCAACATTAAAGAACACATCATCTAATGATGTTTGTGTTGCTTGAGGGTTTGCATAGATTTCCCCCATTGTGGCCTGAAGTTGTGCAAGTGTTGGAGTTCCAGTTGCAGGGCGTGGATCTGTTTCACCCACCCAGCCCGAACCAGCACCACCAAGATTGACCAATTTTTTATAATCAGGCGATCCAACAGTGATTTGCGAACATACGCTGCGCATTGGGCTTTCATCTTTCAAAAGTTCCAATAATGTGCGGTCTAGTTCTTCTGGTACCGCAAAGCCACCATCAGGATTACTAGTGGTTTGAACAGCTTTGCGTTCTAAATCAGCAAGACCATCATCAACACCTTTACGAAGGAATTGATAAAATGCAGTTTTATGCTCGTCAACACCTTCACCACCAGTCACACCTGGGCGTTTTGCTGCTTTAAGCTCTTTTTCAAGTTCAGTTTTAAGCTTGTCGATATCACCTAATTTTTCATTAAGCTTTTCAACTTGTTCACTTAATTTACCCTTTTCCGATTTGATTGCTTCAAGTTCTTTATCATTGGTGGTTTTGAAGTCATCAAATGCACCCTTTAGATCTTTTGCAACTTCTTCAATATCTTTCTTTTCAATAGCCATGATTTATTTACCTGCTGTAAAAATGGATTTTAAGTCTTTGAGTGATTGAAGCGCGTCATCAGTTTGCTCAGTATTTCTCTGTGCACTAATCGCTCCATAACCTTTAGCCATGAAGGCTTTGGCTTGTTGAAGTGTGAAACCAGCATCTCGCAATGCTCGCTCTACTTCCATTTCAGATGGGGTTTCCCCTCGATCCAACGCTGATTTCACATCTGAAACTCGCGCTTCATCATTTGCAGGAAAAGTCACAAGTGATACTTCCCACAAATCAATGTCTGTTAGCTTGTAAACGCCAAGCTGTTTGTCGTATTCGTAATCCCGAAGAATAAAACCAATGGATAAGCCACCTATTGATTTTGCTTTCAAATGACCATGTGCTCGTTTTGCCAGTGGGTCATCATCAATAAGCAAACGGCCTTTTACATAAAGGCCGTTTTCATCTTCTTTCATTTCCAGATATGGTCCCAAGGGCTCATCTGATTTGTGTTGCCACAACATGGCGGGCAAACGTCCCTTTTGAGACCATTCATTTAGTGTTCGCTTGAATGCGCCGGGCATAACTACATCACCGTAGCTATCCTCAATACCAAATACCGAACCGTAGCCCTCAAACTCACCTGTGGCTGATACAGATTTGATTTCAAAAGGCACATTAAGATGCTTTTTTTGCATCACTATCATCCTCAGGTTTAGTTGTCATATTCATTGGGGTTAAGTAAATATCCCCACCTTCACGCGGATTCATGTCTTCAAGCTCTCGGCAATCATTAGGGCTTAACCATCCCCACTGAATACCCTTGCCGTAAGATTCATAACGTGTTTTCAAGTCACCACGTAAAAGCGCACCAGCATTGAATTTTGCATAATGATTTTTACGATCTTTTTCACTAAGCAATCCAACCCTGATCCTTGATTCAATACGGGTCATATAGGGAACCAGTGAGTAATTCACAAAACTCATCCCCATATGTTCAATATTGTTTAAAGTCATCTTGTCCATTGCAGCCACTAAATGAGGTGGTACCCGGAACAATCCGCAGATTTCGCTTTTTTGATATTCACGTGTTTCTAAAAATTGGGAATCTTCAAGATTTAAGGCTGTGGGTTTCCATTTCAATCCTTGCTCAAGAATCATGGGCTTGTATGTATTCGCCAGCCCTGTGTAATTCTCGTCAAATTCGGTTTTAAGGCGGTTGAAAGCAACATCAGTTAAGGATTCTTCAGTTTCTAAAACACCTGAAGTAACAGCGCCATTTTTGAATAATGTTGCACCATGCTCTTCTGTATCCAACCCAAGCCCGATACATTTACGCGCATATGCCACAGGATTAAGACCAGTTAGGCCATCTAAAGTGAATAAACGGACATGCCAGATTTCGTTTTGACTTAGTGTTTTAATGCCGCCATTCTTAAAATTAACCTGATACTCAACAGTCCAGTCATCATTAAGCTTTGGTGTCACCGAACTAGGATCAAGAGGAAGTAATTCAACAACCTCACCAAGGGCATAAACCTTGTATGCATAGAAGTTGCCTCTCAAGCACAAGCAAACCATGAGTAACTCCCAAAACTCTTGAGCTGTCATATAGTCATTAGGCGCAAGGCTTAATAGATCATAAAGCTTATGATTAATCGCTGGTTGCTTGTATTTACCATCCTGTTTATACAATCTGCATGGCAACATGCCCATTGATTCTGAAAGCACTCGTACACATGAAAATACAATCGCAAGTTGCATGGCTCTCAATGGCGTAACAGGCTGTCCTGAACCACTGACAAATTCAGCACCAAAAATTCGTGCCAATTCATCAGGTCCAGAAATAACAAGGGGAGTAGACTTGAATCCAAGCCACTCCCCTATTTTTGATTTTATGCTCATTAGAGTCTTCTAACCCCGTGTTTTTCAATGTGACTCGATAGATCGTCCTCTGAAGGATTGGTCGTCAAAGTGAGTATTCGATTAATTCCCATAAGCAAACACACAGCACCATCAATCTTGAAGATGTTTTTCTGTTTACGAGGGTAATCATTGTTGTTTGCATCTGGTTTACTGATCACATTGCCAACCATCCAAGACAGAATAGGATTACCATCATGGTGAAAGCGACCTGAAGCAATCGCAGCAACAAGTTCTTTCATAGGTGGTGAAAAGTTTTTAGTGTTCTTTGCCACTTCAACCGCCTCAAGACCACTATCATTAATCTGTTTGGCAATTAAACGTGCACCCCAGTTGTCGTAAGGAACTTCAATAACTGAAAGGCTTTTCGAATCAGAAATTAAATCCGAAGCGACTAAATCTAAATCTGTTTCAGCTCCTTCATGAACATCTAAAAGCCCCATGTTGTCCCATTTCTGGTACCGATCTAAAAGTGCTTTTTCATCACCTTCAAATACCGTTTCATGTGGCAAGTAGAAGTTTGGTGAAATACAGTAGTAATGCACCTTTCCATCTATGATTCGCCAAAACAAATTAATTCGCGCACAGATATCGATCTTTGATGCCAAATCTAATGGCATCACACATTTATCTTCTGCAAAATCATTAAGCTTTAAGGTTTTATTTGCACAAGCATTCCATTTTTCCATATTGAAGTACTGCTCACGCGCAGAAACCCAAATGTTCAAATGCTTAGTCTTGAATGTATTTTGACGAGATGGATTATTTATTGCCTTACGTTGCTGTGACTCAAGATAATCACCATAAACAGACACATCATAATTAGGGTTGGCTTTGGCTAATACCTTGGGATCTGTCCACTCATCACCGTCATCAATGGTCCAAATATATCCAAACAACTCATCATCTGGCACTGTACCAAGCAACATATCTTGAATACGTAAACGCAAGTCGTGACAAGGACCATCAATATTGAATCCCGATGTTGTAATCACAAACATCATTGGCTGGCGACGCGCTCCCATACCTGTTTGCATGGTGTCATATTGTGCATTGGTTTGATGCTCATGATATTCATCAATAATGGCGCAATGTGGTGATTGACCATCTGGTGGATCACCAACAATAGTTTCAAATAATGAGCCATCTTCGGGTATTTCAAGACTGCCAGCATTTATTTGTATTCCAGCAGCTTCAACAAAATCAGGTGAACGCAATGCCATTAAGCGAGCTGGCTTAAATACTTCCCATGCTTGTTTTTCAGTTGTCGCACCAGCGTAAACCTCGCTGCCCGATTCGCCATCATTAGCAAACATATTGAGAGCAACGCCAGCTGCAATTGCCGACTTACCATTTTTACGTGGGATTTCCCAATAAGACTCACGAAATCGACGATAACCATCCTTTTTACGAACCCAGCCGAAAGTACAAGCAATTCCGAATTTCTGCCAAGGTTCTAACCTTAGCTTCATTCTTTTCATTGCCCACTCACCTTTTGTATGGGGCAACAATTCAATAAAAGCTATCTTTTTTTCAGCTAATTTAGGTTCAAATTTATATAAAAAATCTTTATTTTTGCTGTTTTTTAAGTCATTTAAGTGGCGTTCACAGGCTAATTTAACCCATTTACATGCAGGGATTTTATTTAAAACGACTTGCTTAGCCCACTTATTTGCAATATCAACATTCGGGAAAGCTGTCATTTAATGACCTCACTACATGTTCATTACCTCTGCGAATGGGTTGTTCTTAGGCTTTCCACCACCACCCAATAAGCGTGTACGTGATGCAGGATCTAGACCTAACATTGAGCCAAATTGAGCGATTTGCTTTGATGCTTCATTGACAGCAGTTAAAGCTGGATTTTTAACTCTTCCTGATTCTGTTTGAATAGTAATTCCATATAAAACAACTTCATGCTGTGCTTCACGTAAGTTGTGATAAGCCATGCAGAACATTTCTACATTGTGCATATCTGTAAGTTTTAATATTTTTCTTTTTAGCAATTCTGGAATAATTGACTTCCACATTGTGACCGCTTGATCCATTTGCTCTAAGTGAAATGGCACATCAATATCAAAAACATCATCAAAATCAGTATCACCAGTTGCTTTGACTTTTGGCTTACGCCCTGCACCAGCTACCGCATTTCGCCCTCCCATGTCAAGACCCTCAATTTTTAATTTCGCTCACGTAAAAATGTGGTTAAGGGGGCGGTCATTTCGGCAAAAGCTTTGAACTTTTCACCTCCCCCCTCCCTTATTTGAGAATTAATATCATTCATTTGCAGTTTTGATTTTATGGCATGAATCACACAGCGATTGAAGGTTATCAATTGAATCTGTACCTCCTTTGGCCTTATTCAATATATGATCGACATCTGTAGCCTCAGACAAACGTCCATCCTTTCCACACTGCACACACAGATAGTTGTCACGCTTTAGTACAACTTCACGCAACTTACGCCATGCATGACCATAGCCACGTTCAGTGGTTGATCCTGTTCGCTCTGGTCGCTTGTTCCAATTACTGCGCTTATCTGCATGATCATCACAATAGCCTTTCTGACTGCGTGACTTGACTAAGTTGGGGCAACCCCATTCACGGCATGGTCTGCTCATATCTCACCCATCCAAATACCCAGAACTCTCACCTTCACTATCCAAATCCAAATGCTCAAGCAGATGATTAATCTGTGCTGTCTGTTCGTTGTTTATCTGAATGAGTTGATTGTTCTGTTCGATTAGTTTGTTGTTCTGCTGGATCAATAACACCAAGACCTCGCAGGACTTTACGCATTCGTTCTTTTGCTCGTTCACTTTGCTTCCTCACCCATTGTCTTCGTTGTTCACAGCCTTGGCATCTCATATCACCCACCCAACACAACTCTTAAATTCTTAGACCATTCTTTTAACTGACTAATCTTTCGATCAATGACAATCATTTCATCACGAGTCATAAGTCCACGAGATAAGCTTTGATATTTATTGATCTCAAATTCATATCGCTTGAGATTGCTTAGTGCTTCCTGTCTATCCATTTCACACATCCTTTAAGGTTCTCTCAGCAACACAAAGCGATACATAGCAATTGAATCTTGCCTTACCATTCTTGATGAACTCATCTTTCATTTGATTAAGTGCATCTATTTGTTCTTGATAAATATTCAAAAGGAATTCATTTGTTTCTTCTTCAAGTTTGTAATCTGCTAAATCTTGTTTTGCATCTTTAAGCCTTTGATTGATGAAATGCCTACGAGATTGAATAGAATTATTTTTGTAGAAATCACACTCAAATTCATCTGGTCCAGAGTGATAAATCAATTCAAAGAAGTTCATCCCACTTTCTCCAAGACAAAATAAAACCCCTTTCGGGGCAAAGGAAACGAAGCTAAAGCTTTAGTGAATAGTTGCTGACTTTATGTGTCGAATATAATGTTCGCAAATATCTTTAAAGAATGCATAAGTCTCTTGTTGAATAAACTCGGATTGGCCATTAAATAAAATCGAATATTTAAAACCAACTCGACGGAAAGAGAACTTCACATCATCCGCGCTCATATCAAATATTGTGCTTCGTTTATTTTTCTCGTGATAAAGGCACTTGATTGAAGTTTTTTCTTCATCCCAAGAATCAACGAATTTAGCAAACTCTTGACATACACTACCTTTTTCACGCTCTTGCCATGTATTCATCTTCACTTTCCTCTAGGCATTAAAAAACCACCGTTGAGGTGGCGTTTAAAAATAATATATAATTCAGTTTTTTATTAAAAATTAAAATTTTAGAATATCAACTATTAGGAATTTCCAAATAGTTCAATCTTAAAGATGAAGTGAATAGCTAACTTAATTCTCACATGTGGCGGTTGAATGCGTGTCGTCATATCTCATCAACTCAAATTAAGCCATCAATGCTTTGAACAGTGGTACTGACGTAATACTGCTAGCCTA
>Ga0105249_10003855_pt1 | contig 12948 bp, 4 predicted proteins | sample KBSS44metaG_FD_81522 | JGI IMG/M metagenome (GOLD analysis project Ga0105249, IMG submission 81522) | Switchgrass rhizosphere microbial communities from Kellogg Biological Station, Michigan, USA - KBS S4-4 metaG | ecosystem: Host-associated > Plants > Roots > Rhizosphere > Soil | place... | reverse complement strand
GGCACGATCGTCAATCCGCTGAGTGCGAACCCGGGCGTGTTGACGGTGACGAAGAACATCACCGGCGGACCTGCGACGACGAGCGCGATGGCATTCCCGTTCAACGTGGCCTGCTCGACGCCGACAGCGACGTATCCCGGCACAGTGAACGTGGCGGCGAATGCGACGACGGGTTCGACGACGGTGAGCATCCCGGCCGGTTCGACGAGTTGCACGATCACCGAAGGCACACAGCCGACCGCACCGACGAACTACACCTGGGGTGCAGCGACGTACACGCAGCCCTCCGCCACGGCGATGGCCGCAGGCGGCACGGCGAATGGCACGATCGTCAACCCGTTGAGTGCGAACCCGGGAGTGTTGACGGTGACGAAAAACATCACCGGCGGCCCGGCCGTAACGAACGCGATGGCGTTCCCGTTCAGCGTGGCCTGCTCGACGCCGACCGCGACGTATCCCGGCACGGTGAACGTGGCGGCGAACGCGACGACGGGTTCGACGACGGTGAGCATCCCGGCCGGCTCGACGAGCTGCACGATCACCGAAGGCACGCAGCCGACCGCACCGACGAACTACAGCTGGGGCGCGGCGACGTATACGCAGCCGAGTGCGATCGCGATGGCCGCCGGCGGCACGGCAAGCGGCACGATCGTCAATCCGCTGAGCGCCAATCCCGGCGTGTTGACGGTGACGAAAAACATCACCGGCGGCCCGGCCGTAACGAACGCGATGGCGTTCCCGTTCAACGTGGCCTGCTCGACACCGACGGCGACGTACCCGGGCACGGTGAACGTGGCGGCGAATGCGACGACGGGTTCGACGACGGTGAGCATCCCGGCCGGCTCGACGAGCTGCACGATCACCGAAGGCACGCGACCGACCGCGCCGACAAACTACAGCTGGGGCGCGGCGACGTACACGCAGCCCGCCGCCACGGCGATGGCCGCGGGCGGCACGGCGAATGGCACGATCGTCAATCCGCTGTCGCGCAACCAGATCGCGGTGACGATCGGCAAGACGGTGACGGGCGCACCGGCATCGGGTGCACCGGGCGCCTACGCGTTCTCGCTGACCTGCGACACCGGCACGTACACGGGCACGGTGACTTTGAGTGGGACGGCAACAACGGGTTCGACGACGGTGAATGTGCCGGAAGGCGCGACGTGCTCGGCGTTGACCGAGACGAGCAAGCCGACCGCACCGACGAACTACAGCTGGGGCACGGCGACGACCACGCCGCCGACAGGCACGATCGCAACGGGCTCGAACGGCAATATCACCAACCCGCTGTCGCGCAACCAGATTGCGGTGACGATCGGCAAGACGGTGACGGGCGCGCCGGCATCGGGCGCGCCGGGCGGTTACGCATTCTCGCTGGTGTGCGACACGGGCACGTACACGGGCACGGTGACCTTGGCCGGCACCGCAGCGACGGGTTCGACGACGGTGAATGTACCGGAAGGCGCGACGTGCTCGATCTTGACTGAGACGAACAAGCCGACCGCACCGACGAACTACAGTTGGGGTACGGCAACGACATCGGCGCCGACGGGCACGATCACGACGGGGTCGAGCGGCTCGATCACCAATCCGCTCAACACGCCGGCGGACATCACGGTGACGAAAGCGGTGAAGACGGTAAACGGCAGCGCGGCAACAACGTCGACCGTAGTGAGCGCCGGTGACACAGTCGTGTACACGCTGACCTACAAGAACAGTGGCGGTACGGCGGGCGTGGGCTCGGCGTACGAAGTGGTGCCGCAGCACACGCAGCTGACTGCGATCGATACGACGGCCGGTTCGACCGCATGCAGCTTGGCTGCCCCAGCCGGCACGGCCTGCAGGATCGATACGGTGTCGCCGATAGCGGCCAACAATGGTACGGCGACAGTGGACGTGACCGTGGTGGTGGACAATCCGCTGTCGGCGAACACGACGGGCATCTTCAACCTGGCCTCGACCACATTGCCGAACACCTGCGTGGTCAACGGCACCTGCACGACGCCGCCGGTCGGTCCCAGTTGCACGGCGCCGGACAGCTGCACGAACAATCCGGTGACGCTGCCTTCGGTCACGGTAGCGAAAACGGTCGATGTCACTACGCCGAATCCGATCGGTGCGAACCAGGATGCCGTGTTCGACCTGACCGTGACGAACACGGTGACGGGCACGACGGCGGCAGCGGGCTACCAGTTCTACGAAGTGGTGCCGCAGAACACGACGTTCACGGCGCTGACCAACGGCACGACGGACTGCGTACTGCCAGCAGCCGCAGGCACGCTGTGCACGATCACGGTAACGAACCCGATCGTGTCGGGATCCCCGCAGGTGCTAAAAGCGACATTCCACACGGCGAACCCGCTGGCGGCGGGGACGACGAGCCTCTTCAATCTGGCGACGCAGAACACGACGAGTCCGCCGACGGGCTGTACGGCGAGCGGATCGGTGTGCTCGAATCCGCCGACGAGCTGTCCGGCGACCGGCGCAACGTGCGCAAGCGTGCCGACGAGCACGGCCGCACTCACGGTGGTGAAGACCGTAGACGCAGCGACGCCGAACCCAATCGGTGCAAACCAGGATGCCGTGTTCGACTTGACTGTGACGAACACGGTGACGGGCACGATGGCGGCAGCGGGCTACCAGTTCTACGAAGTGGTACCGCAGAACACGACGTTCACCGCGCTGACCAACGGCACGACGGACTGCACGCTGCCGGCCGCGGCGGGCACCTTATGCACGATCACGGTGACGAACGCGGTCACGGCCGGTGCGCCGCAGGTGCTGAAGGCGACGTTCCACACAGCGAACCCGCTGGCGGCGGGGACGACGAGCCTCTTCAACCTGGCGACGCAGAACACGACGAGTCCGCCGACCGGATGCACGGCGAGTGGATCGGTGTGTGCGAACCCGCCGAGCACGTGTCCGGCGACGAACGCGACATGTTCAAGCGTGCCGACGAGCACGGCGGCACTCACGGTCGTGAAGACGGTCGATGCGTCAACGCCGAGCCCAATCGGCGCGAACCAGGATGCCGTGTTCGACCTCACCGTGACGAACACGGTGACGGGCACGACGGCAAGTGCGGGCTACCAGTTCTATGAAGTGGTGCCGCAGAACACGGCGTTCACGGTGCTGACGAACGGCACGACAGACTGTGCACTGCCGGCAGCCGCAGGCACGCTGTGCACGATCACGGTGACGAACCCGGTCACGGCTGGTGCACCGCAGGTGCTGAAAGCGACGTTCCACACGGCGAACCCGCTGGCCGCAGGCACAACGAGCCTCTTCAACGTAGCCACGCAAAACACGACGAGTCCGCCGACCGGATGCACGGCGAGCGGATCGGTGTGCTCGAATCCGCCGACGAGCTGTCCGGCGACCGGGGCAACGTGCGCGAACGTGCCGACGAGCACGGCGGCGCTGACGGTCGTGAAGACGGTGGATGCGGCGACGCCGAACCCAATCGGCGCGAACCAGGACGCGGTGTTCGACCTGACCGTGACGAACACGGTGACGGGAACGACGGCAGGTGCGGGCTACCAGTTCTACGAAGTGGTGCCGCAGAACACGACGTTCACCGCGCTGACGAACGGCACGACGGACTGCGCGCTGCCGGCAGCCGCTGGCTCGCTGTGCACGATCACGGTGACGAACCCGATCACGGCCGGCGCACCACAGGTGCTGAAGGCAACGTTCCACACGGCGAACCCGCTGGCCGCGGGGACGACGAGCCTCTTCAACCTGGCGACGCAGAACACGACGAGTCCGCCGACGGGCTGTACGACAAGCAACACCACGTGCACGAATCCGCCAAGCACGTGTCCGGCGACCGGCGCAACGTGTGCAAGTGTGCCGACGAGCACGGCCGCACTGACGGTCGTGAAGACGGTGGATGCGTCAACGCCGAACCCGATCGGTGCAAACCAGGATGCGGTGTTCGATTTGACCGTGACAAACACGGTGACGGGCACGACGGCGGCAGCGGGTTACAGCTTCTACGAAGTGGTGCCGCAGAACACGACGTTCACGGCACTGACGAACGGCACGACGGACTGCGCACTGCCGGCCGCGGCGGGCACCTTGTGCACGATCACGGTGACGAACGCGGTCACGGCCGGTGCGCCGCAGGTGCTGAAGGCGACGTTCCACACAGCGAACCCGCTGGCCGCAGGGACAACGAGCATCTTCAACCTGGCGACGCAGAACACGACGAGTCCGCCGACGGGCTGCACGGCGAGCGGATCGGTGTGCTCGAATCCGCCGACGAGCTGTCCGGCGACCGGCGCAACGTGCGCAAGCGTGCCGACGAGCACGGCCGCACTCACGGTCGTGAAGACGGTAGATGCGGCGACGCCGAACCCAATCGGTGCAAACCAGGACGCGGTGTTCGACTTGACTGTGACGAACACGGTGACAGGCACGACGGCGGCGGCGGGCTACAGCTTCTATGAAGTGGTGCCGCAGAACACGACGTTCACCGCGCTGACGAACGGCACGACGGACTGCGCATTGCCAGCAGCCGCAGGCACGCTGTGCACGATCACAGTGACGAACCCGGTGGTGTCGGGCTCGCCGCAGGTGCTGAAAGCGACGTTCCACACGGCGAACCCGCTGGCGGCAGGCACCACGAGCATCTTCAACCTGGCGACGCAGAACACGACGAGTCCGCCGACGGGCTGCACGGCAAGCAACACCGCGTGCACAAATCCGCCGAGCACGTGTCCGGCGACCGGTGCGACCTGCGCCAGTGTGCCGACGAGCACGGCCGCACTAACCGTGGTGAAGACGGTCGATGCATCAACGCCGAACCCAATCGGCGCGAACCAGGACGCGGTGTTCGACCTGACCGTGACGAACACAGTGACGGGCACGACGGCGGCGGCAGGCTACCAGTTCTATGAAGTGGTGCCGCAGAACACGACGTTCACGGCGATCAGCAACGGCACGACGAGTTGCGCCTTGCCGGCGGCGGCAGGCACGCTGTGCACGATCACGGTGACGAACCCAATCGCGGCCGCTGCACCACAAATAGTGAAGGCGACTTTCACGACCGCGAATCCGCTGCCGGTCGGTGCGACGAGCATCTTCAATGTGGCGACACAGAGCATGACGCCTCCGACCGGCTGTACGGAGACAAACACGGTGTGCGCGACACCGCCGACCACGTGCCCGACGAACGCGACCTGCGTTTCGGTGCCCACCGCCCAAGCCGACATGCAGGCGACGGGTCCGACAAGCGTTCCCGGTACGATCGGCACGCCGGTGACGGTGATGACCACGTGCAAGAACTTAGGTCCCGATCCGGCGGCCAATCCGACCTGCGTGGTCGGCTTCCCCGGCGGTACGCCGGCCGGCGCCACGACGACCTGTAGTCCGACGCCTGCGCCCAACCCGTTGCCGGTCGACGGTACGATCACGTGCACGACCACGTTCACGCCGACGAGCGCGGGCACGGTCCAGATCGTCACGACCGCGGGCAGCACGACCCCGGATCCGAACACGAGCAACAACACGGCGGCGACGGACGTGGTGACGCCGAGTTCGGCGGCGGTGACTGCGGTGAAGACGCTCGATGCGTCGACGACCACACCGATCGTCGGCGGCCAATCGATCGTCTACGACCTGACCGCGACGAACACTGGCGGCACGGCCGTGGCCGGGTACACGGTGAATGAAGTCGTGCCGGCGAACACGACCTTCGTCTCGGCGACGAGCGGCACGGTCGCGGCGACGAGCAATTGCCTGGGCGGCGAGACTGCGGGCACGCTGTGCCAGATCATCTTCGCCAGTGTGCCGGCGCAGGTAGGAGCGACGCCGGGCACGGCGAGCGTGAAGGTGACGGTGAAGGCGGTGAGCCCGATCCCGGATGGGACGATGTTCATCGCGAACGCGATCACCGAGCCCGCGACCTGCACCGGTGCGACGTGTGCACCGCCGCTGCCGCCGACCGGCTGCACGCAGAGCCCGTGCACGCCGCCGACCAACTGTGCGGTGAATGATCCGCATTGCGTGCAGACGCCGACGGCGATAGCGGACATGCAGGCGACGGGCCCGACGACGGTGCCGGCGACGATCGGTACGCCGGTGACGGTGACGACGACGTGCACGAACGGCGGCCCGAATGCCGCGGCGAACGCGATCTGTACGGTGACGGGCGCCCCGGCCGGAGCGACGACGTGTACGCCCAGCATGCCGGTGGCGACGCTGGCAGTGGGTAGCAGCATCACCTGCACGACCACGTTCACGCCAAGCAGCGCGACGCCGGTGGTGATCGTGACGACGGCCGACAGCGACACGCCGGATTCGAATCCGGCGAACAACACGGCAACGACCACGATCAACCCGGGCCAGATCACGCCGACTCCGGACTCCGGGACGACGCCGTTCAACACGCCGGTCACGATCAATGTAACGGCGAACGATACGGCGGCGGGATCGACGATCAACCCGGCCTCGGTGGTGCCGACGCAGCCGGCGCACGGCACGGTGAGCTGCGATGTATCGGGCAACTGCACCTACACGCCGAATGCGGGCTTCGCCGGTATCGACACGTACACCTACACGGTGTGCGACAACTCCGGTCCGCCCGCGCGCTGCGGTTCGACGACGGTGACGATCGCGGTCGGACCGAAGGCGAACGACGATACGGTTAGCACCTCGCAAGGCAGTCCGGTGAACGGAAACGTATCGGGCAACGACGTGTATCCGCCGGGTTCGACGTTCGTCGTGGCGACCAACCCGGTCCACGGCACGGTGACGATGAATGCGGACGGCAGCTACACCTATACGCCGGCCAACGGCTACAACGGGACGGACTCGTTCACCTACACGGTGTGCGAACCGGCTCCGTATCAGGCGCTGTGCAGTACGGCGACTGTGCATGTCACGGTGACGCCGCCGAATGCGTTTGATCCACCGTTCATCAGCAAGTCGGTAGAGGCGGTTGATCTGCAGACGCTGAACTGGACCGTGGTGGTGGACAACAACCAGAACGCGACCGCGCAGTACACCGAGGTGCGCGATCCGTTGCCGGCGGGACTCACCTTCGTCTCCGGCAGCGTCAGCTGCCAAGCGTTCGGATCGTCGACGGTGTCGAGCTGTGCATTCGATGCGGCCAACAACCGTATCGTGGCGGACGCCCTGCTGAGCTCCGACCTTGGCGTTGCGACCCCGGCGACGGCGCCGAACCGACTGGTGATCGTGTTCACGGCGAAGTACTCGGCCGCGCCGACGCCGGTGACCAATACGGCGCTGGCGTGCTACGACTCGGGGAACAGTCCGGGAGCAGTGAGCGCGTGCGCACAGTCGGTATCGGGCACGGCGACCTACACGCCGGCGTCGAGCCAGCCTGCGCGCCCGGTGCCGCTTGACGCACGCTGGATGCTGGTGCTGATGGCGCTGCTGCTTGGCGCCGGGGCGGCTGGCGCGCTGCGTGAGCGGACCACGGTCCGCGGCGGATAAGGTCCGCGTTTTGATCAAGGCCCGGGTTCGAGGAGCCCGGGCGTCTCTCATCGCCGCCGCCGGCTTTCGCCGAGCCCGGCGTGTCGGTAGCATGGGCCTTTCGTTTTTTGCGAGGAAACCCATGAGAATCCTGATTGCCGGCGTTGCGCTGCTCGCCGCCATGAATGCCGCTGCATCGGTGCCGCATCCATTCGGCATCCACGATCTGGTCATGCTCGACCGCGTCAGCGACCCGCAGATCTCGCCCGACGGCAAGCGCGTCGCCTACCAGGTGCGCGAGACCGATTACGAGGCAAACAAGGGCAAGAACGGCATCTGGGCGATCGAGCTTGGCAATCCGAAGGCGCAGGCGTCGCGGTTGACCGACGTGACGGCCAATGCCACCGCGCCGCGCTGGTCTGCCGACGGCAGCGCGATCTATTACCAGGACAAGGGCCAGATCTGGCGCCTGCCGGCCGGCGGCAAGGGCGCTGCGCTGCAGGCAACGAATCTCGCGCTCGATATCAATGCCTATAAATTTTCCGCGGACGGCAGGCAGGTGTTGTTGTCGCTCGACATCGACCCGCAGTGCGGCAAAGAGAACGATCCGATCGCTTGCACGAAGAAGCACGATGACGACAAGGGAAAAAGCAAGGCCAGCGGGCGCGTTTACGACAAGCTCTTCGTTCGCCATTGGGATACATGGGCGGACGGACACCGCTCGCAGCTGTTCGTCGCGATGGTTGGCACGGACGGAAAAATCGGCGCGCCGAAACTTCTGACGCGAGATATCGACGGCGACGTGCCTTCGAAACCGTTCGGCGGCGACGACGAGTTCGCTTTTTCCGTCGACGGCAAGAGCGTGTATTTCAGCGTACGCATTGCCGGCAACAGCGAGCCGTGGTCGACCAACTTCGACATCTACTCGGTGCCTGCCGACGCCAGCGCCGCACCGAAGAACCTGACCGCGGCGAATCTCGCCTGGGACACCGCGCCGGTACCGTCTGCCGACGGCAAGATGCTGTACTACATGGCGATGAAGCGTCCTACTTTCGAAGCGGATCGCTTCGCGATCATGGCGATGGACCTGGCGAGCGGTGCGACGCGCGAGATCGACCCGCAATGGGATCGTTCGGCCGGCGGGTTGAAGCTCTCGGCCGACGGCAAGACACTGTTCGCGACTGCGGACGAGAACGGCGAGCATCCGTTGTTCGCTGTCGATATCGCCTCGGGCAAAGCGAGCAAACTTGCAGGCCAGGGTTCGGTGCACGACTACAGTGTGCGCGGCAACGAGATCGTGTTCGCGCGCACGACGTTGAAGACGCCGGCCGATCTGTTCCGCGTCGCGACGAGCGGTAGCAAGGTCAGCGAACTGACCAACCAGAATTCGACGAAGATGGCGTTCGTCGATACGGGTGCGTTCGAGCCATTCACCTTCAAGGGTGCGAACGGCGACAGCGTGCAGGGCTACGTGGTCAAGCCGGTCGGTTTCGACAAGGGCAAGAAATATCCGGTCGCGTTTCTCATTCATGGTGGACCGCAGGGCGCGTTCGGCAACGACTGGAGTTATCGCTGGAATCCGCAGACCTACGCGGGCCAGGGTTTCGCTGTGGTCATGGTCAACTTCCATGGCTCGACCGGCTACGGCCAGGCGTTCACCGATGCGATCTCGGGCGACTGGGGCGGCGGGCCGCTCGAGGATCTGCAGAAGGGTTGGGTGGCGGCGCTGGAAAAGTATACTTTTCTCGATGGCAGTCGCGCCTGTGCGCTCGGCGCGTCGTACGGCGGCTACATGGTTTACTGGATCGCCGGCAAATGGAATCAGCCTTGGAAGTGCCTGGTCGATCACGACAGCGTATTCGACAACCGCATGATGGGTTATTCGACCGAGGAACTTTGGTTCTCCGAATGGGAGAACAAGGGCACACCGTGGGATGCGCCTGCGAACTACGAGAAGTTCAATCCGGTCAACTACGTCAAGGACTGGCGTGTGCCGATGCTCGTCATCCATAGCGAAAAGGATTTTCGCATTCCGCTCGAGCAGGGACTGGCCGCATTCACCGCGCTGCAGCGCCGCGGCATTCCGAGTGAACTGCTGACTTTCCCGGACGAGAACCACTGGGTACTCAAGCCGCAGAACAGCGTGCTCTGGCACGACACGGTGAATGCCTGGATCAAAAAGTGGACCGCGCCGAACGGCAGCAAGTGAGCTAGCGTTGTCTGTGGAGCATGGTCAAGGGTCCGATTCATCGGGCCCGACTTCTACAGACACAAGGCAATAGCGGGCGTTGTAGAAAGCGTCCCCCCGCAGTGGCTTCGAGCATCGCCGATGTCCCGCTTCCGGGACAGTTTGCGTAGCGTCGCTCCAAGATTTCGCACATCTCTTCCCGTACCGCAAAGCCGCCCTAGAATCCTCGTCAATCCTTGGGGAACGGGTCGTGCCCGTCGCGGTTCGAACAAGCTCCTCAAGCAACGACAAGGATCAGCCGTGGCGGCAATCGAAAAAATTTCTGAACAGAAGAGTTTTGGCGGGACGCAGGGTTTCTACCGGCACGATTCGATCGCGTGCCACGGGCCGATGCGCTTTACCGTGTATCAGCCGCCGCAGGTAAAGCATGGTCGCGTGCCGGCCTTGTTCTGGCTGTCGGGGCTCACCTGCACGGAAGAGAACTTCACGATCAAGGCCGGCGCGCAACGTGTGGCTTCGGAACTCGGGTTGATCGTGATCGCGCCCGATACGAGTCCGCGCAACACCGGCATCCCGGGTGAGGCGGACGACTGGCAGTTCGGGGCGGGAGCGGGCTACTACGTCGACGCCACGGTCGCGCCGTGGTCGAAATTCTTCAACATGTATACCTATTGCAGCCGCGAATTGCCCAGCTTGATCGCCGAGCATTTTCCGATCGATACGCAACGCGTCGGCATCTTCGGGCATTCGATGGGTGGCCATGGTGCGCTGACGATCGCGCTCAAGCACAGCGACAGGTTCCGCTCGGTGTCCGCATTCGCGCCGATCGTCGCGCCGATGCAGGTGCGTTGGGGCGAGAACGCGTTTCCGCGTCTGCTCGGACCCGATCGCGAAACCTGGAAACAGTACGACGCGACCGAGTTGGTCCAGCAGAAGAAGTTTCCCGGCACGATCCTGATCGATCAGGGCGACGCGGACAGTTTTCTCAACGAGAACCTGCGTCCGGAGATATTCGAGGCCGCATGCAGGAAAGTCGGGCAGCCGTTGTCGCTGCGCATGCAGCCGGGCTACGACCACAGCTATTACTTCATCAGCACCTTCATCGAGGATCACTTGCGTCATCACGCGGCGGTGCTGCGGACATGAGCGTTGCCTCGCCTGAGAATGCGAGGTTCAGATTGCGGTGATTCGAAACCACGCGTGGCGGCATCTTTTTATCAAAACTTGTTGCGAGGAATGGACATGAAAACCAAAGCGGCGGTCGCTTTCGAAGCGGGCAAACCTCTCGAAATCGTGGATGTCGATCTGCAGGGGCCGAAGGAAGGCGAAGTGCTCGTACGCATCGTTGCGACGGGCGTCTGCCACACCGATGCGTTCACGCTGTCGGGCGCGGATCCGGAAGGTCTTTTCCCGGTCATCCTCGGCCACGTAGGCGGCGGTATCGTCGAGGAAGTCGGTCCGGGCGTGACTAGCGTCAAGCCGGGTGATCACGTGATTCCGCTGTACACGCCCGAGTGCGGCGAGTGCAAATTCTGCAAATCCGGCCGCACGAACCTGTGCCAGAAGATTCGCGTGACACAAGGCAAAGGCCTCATGCCGGACGGCACTTCGCGTTTCTCGTACAAGGGCAAGCAGGTGCTGCATTACATGGGCACGAGCACGTTTTCCGAATACACGGTGCTGCCGGAAATCTCGCTGGCCAAGATCAATCCGAAGGCGCCGCTCGACAAGGTATGCCTGCTCGGCTGCGGCATCACGACGGGCGTCGGTGCGGTACTCAACACAGCGAAGGTGTGGCCCGGCGCAACAGTGGCTGTGTTCGGCCTCGGCGGCATCGGCCTCGCCGTCGTCCAGGGCGCGGTGATGGCCAAGGCTTCGCGCATCATCGCGGTCGATCTGAATCCGTCGAAGTGGGAGATGGCCAAGGCGATGGGCGCCACTGACTTCGTCAATCCGAAAGACTACGACAAGCCGATCCAGCAGGTGCTGATCGATCTGACCGATGGCGGCGTCGACTTCTCATTCGAGTGCATCGGCAACGTCAACGTGATGCGTTCGGCGCTTGAATGCTGTCACAAGGGCTGGGGTGAGTCGATCATCATCGGCGTCGCCGGCGCGGGCCAGGAGATCTCGACGCGTCCGTTCCAGCTCGTCACCGGCCGCGTCTGGCGTGGCTCGGCGTTTGGCGGCGTCAAGGGCCGCTCGCAGCTGCCGGGTTATGTCGATCGCTACCTCGCCGGCGAACTCAAGGTCGACGAATTCGTCACCGAAACCCTGCCGCTCGAGCAGATCAATCATGCCTTCGACCTGATGCACGAAGGCAAGGTGATTCGTTCGGTGATCAAGTACTGATTCTCGAAAGAAGGGTGGCCGTGGACGGCCGCTGTGCTTAGCTTCGCGATAACGGACGATCGCAACAACAGCGTGTGGTGCCGTCGATCACGGCAAGCATTTCAATCATCGGGAGGAACAGCCATGGCAGTTGCAATTCATCCATCGGTAGACAATGGTCTCAAGCCCGCTGCCGCGGGTTTCGCGGGCGGCACACTGGTCTGCAAGTGCACTAGCAATCCGGTCAAAGTGCAGATCGATTCGCAGGTGCTGCACAATCACGCATGCGGCTGCACCAAGTGCTGGAAACCGGCCGGTGCGCTGTTCTCGGTCGTCGGCGTCGTGCCGAAGGACAAGGTGAAGGTGGTCGAGAATGGCAACAAGCTCAAGATCGTCGACGACAAGGCGACGATCCAGCGTCATGCCTGCACCGGTTGCGGCGTGCATCTGTTCGGCCGCATCGAGAACAACAAGCACGCGTTCTATGGGCTCGACTTCATCCACACCGAGCTTTCGCCGCAGAGCGGCTGGGCGCCAGCGGGTTTCGCGGCGTTCGTGTCCTCGATCATCGAGGGCGGCGCCGATCCGAACGGCATGGGCGCGGTGCGTGGTCGCCTGAAAGAGATTTTCGGCAACGACTACTACGACTGCCTGAACCCGCCGCTGATGGACGCGCTGGCGACGCAAGCGGCCAAGTTGAGCGGCGTGCTCAAGACTTAAGACGTTTCGATCGCGGAAAAAACGTCGGCGCAATGCTAAGGTGTTCGCTTAAAGTGTTTGTTACGAAGCCCTCCCTCCAAGGAGGGCTTTTTTTATCTGCTAGCGCCCGATTCGACTACGAAAAGCACCACGACGCGAAGCAATCTCGCGAACAGGCGGAGGTTGACCGCTTTAGCTGCGCCTTCAACTGGGCGAGAGACTTTGATGTTTTCGAACGTTCGACGTTTGGTGAAATTTGGTGAGGTTTAGTGAGTGATTTTTGAGACATG
>Ga0105249_10003854_pt1 | contig 12949 bp, 9 predicted proteins | sample KBSS44metaG_FD_81522 | JGI IMG/M metagenome (GOLD analysis project Ga0105249, IMG submission 81522) | Switchgrass rhizosphere microbial communities from Kellogg Biological Station, Michigan, USA - KBS S4-4 metaG | ecosystem: Host-associated > Plants > Roots > Rhizosphere > Soil | place... | reverse complement strand
TTTTTTCGTTCATATACCCATACTACACAACCCACGAAGACTTTTCAGACAGGCTCTAAGAGGTAGGGGAAAATTAGTAATGCACTGTCCCAGGTTTCGTGATCTCCCCCCGCCACCGCCGGGCACGACGGGCTGGCCGTGGACTGAAGAGAGTGTGCCATTGCCACTCACCATGTCAGACGGCCAGTCCTGGCCGCGCCTCAGCGTCATAACCCCCTCGTTCAATCAGGGACGCTTCCTCGAAGCCACCCTGCGCTCGGTCCTGCTCCAGGGCTACCCCAATCTCGAATATTTCGTACTCGACGGCGGCAGCACTGATAACTCTGTCGAGATCCTTCAGAAATACTCCCCCTGGCTCAGCTACTGGGTGAGTGAGCCTGACGGCGGGCAGAGTGCCGCGATCAATCGTGGGTTACACATGAGTTCTGGGCTTTACACCACGTGGATAAACAGTGATGACATGCTCTACAAAAACGCGCTGGTTGAGCATGGGACTCGCATTGGCTTCGTTAAGAATACCGTCTATGTAGGCAAGTGCTTCTACACAGATGTCACCGGCAGCGTTGTTACTTTGCATGAGGGTAGAGTGCACTCCTTGGAAGACCTGCTGCGAATCAAAACTATCTGGCGCTCACGCGGCAACATAGTCCAGCCAGAGGTCTTATTTCCGCTCGAACTGGCACTAGGGGTTGGTGGACTCAACGCTGACAGTCATTTCACGATGGATTACGAATTGTGGGGAAAGTTTTTCCTCGCAGGAGCCAGATTCCAGTACACGGGAATACCCTTTGGCATGGCTAGGCGGCAGCCCGAGCAGAAAACGCGCCATGGCCTACACGTAACCCGAGAACTCCTAGATACAGCTACAAAGCTTGTGACCCTTGCCGGTAGCTTTTCAGAGGAAACTCGCAGCCAGATCCTTGCGGACTTGGATACATACTGGTGTTGGTACCAGAAGGACCACTGGGGGAAGTCAGGACGATTGGCCAGAATTGGGCTGCCACCCATCATAGTCAGACCACTGCGCAGCTTAAGAGCTCGAATGCAGAAAGCCGGCAGAGCTTATGACAACTGAGGTCTCGATTCATGAGTCACTCCTACTTCCCAGGATATAAATAGCCATGAATAGTGCATACGTGACAAGTTCCATTGCCCTGCAGCGCTGTGACGTCTTTGTGGGACGTACGACGAATTGGTTATATGACCATCTCCGGTTCGTTCCACGGTATACCCCTCTTGTCCTATGCGACAAACGGCTTAATTATGATGAGTTCCCTGAACTTGAAGACTGGAGTACCCATTGGAGTCTCACACGTCGTCTCTGGCGCCGTCTCACGGGGAATCGCTTCTACCCACGGGAAAGGCGACAATTGAAACGGTTAGCGCCCTGTCTCCTGCATTCGCACTTTGGCACGGTGGCTGTAAACGATTATATATTGAAACGCAGCCTCGATGTGCCATGGCTTGTGAGCTTCTATGGAGCTGATGCCTTTGACGGTTGTCAGTCAGAGAAGCAGCAGAGGTATGCACAATTATTCGACCAAGCTGCTCTGGTGCTGGCTCTTGGTCCTTTCATGAAGGCTCGCCTCGAACAACTCTGCTGCCCTGCAGAGAAGATAGTTATCCATCCGCTCGGAGTCGATGTGGAGCATTTGCCATATAGACCGCGGGAACTCAAGCTGGGTGAAACGTTACGCATTCTTTTTGCCGGGACACTACGCGAGAAGAAAGGCATCCAATACGTCATCGAGGCTGCAGCTCTTGCACAGCAGGCAGGGGTACGGTTCGAGCTATGGCTTGTGGGAGAGGCATCGGGAAAGGCAGGAGACCGCGAAACGGCGGAGGCAGTTTTCCGACGCATTGGGCAGCTTGGTCTCGAGAAGGTTGTAACACACCACCCGTACCTGAGTTTCCAGGAGCTCATAGCTCTTGCGCTGCGCGCGCATGTTTTTGTGGCACCGAGTGTCACGGCAGCAGATGGCGACGCGGAAGGGACGCCTTTTGTGATCCAACAAATGATGGCGACAGGCATGCCCGTCATTACTACCGTCCATTCTGACATCCCATTCTTATTTGGTGAGCAAAGACATTTACTTGTTCCTGAGCGTGATGCGCAAGCCATTGCCGACCGTATTCAGCACTATGTGGACGAACCTGAGGCACTTAGCACAGACGGTGCGAGGCTGCGCGAGCGGATCTGTGCTCTTAACATTCGCGAATGTGCGGCTCGCCTCAGCGACCTGTACGATACGGTCCGATACTAACCTGAGCACCATCGCAATAGCTCAGGGGGGTGAAGCGATCACACCCGCTAGAGAGACAAAAGTGTGATGCTGGACAGCGCACGTGAGCCGCGCTCGAAGCCCACAGCATTGCGCATGGATGGAACGCACGCTATCATCAGGGCGCCGCGCCGGCGGCGCCCTGCCCGCCGGTAGACGAGGTGAGGGAACACACTATGGATCTCCAACCCAACGCCGATCAGCAGGCCCTGTGTGAGGCGGCGCGGGTGTTCGGCCGTACACTCAACGAGGGCCTGAAGGAACGTGACGCCAGTGGCACGTTTCCCCGAGAACTCTGGAGGAAGTGCGCCGAATTCGGCATCCTGGGCCTGCCTGTGCCGGTCGAGTACGGTGGCGCGGGCCAAGACCTCACGACGACTCTCCTGGCTATGGAGGCCCTTGGGTATGCGTGCCGGGACAACGGGCTGGTGTTCTCGCTCAACGCCCAGATGTGGGCCGTCGAGCTGCCGCTCGTCCGCTTCGGCAGCGAGGACCAGAAGCGCCGTTATCTGCCCGGGCTCTGCAGCGGCGAGATCATTGGGGCACATGCCGTCACCGAGCCTGAGTTTGGCTCGGACGCGATGTCCATGGCCACGCGCTGCGTCCGCGACGGCGACCATTACGTGCTGGACGGGACCAAGACGTTCGTCACCAACGGCCCCGTCGCCGACGTGATCCTGGTGTTTGCTACCGTTGATCGCGGCTTGCGGGCGGCCGGCATTTCGGCATTTCTCGTGGAACGGAGCACGTCGGGACTGACGCTGTCGAGACCCATCCCGAAGATGGGACTACGCACCTCTCAGCTGGGGGAGGTCGCGCTGTCTGGCTGCCGCGTCCCAATCGCGAACCGGCTCGGGAATGAGGGGGCCGGGGTAGCCATCTTTAACGCTGCCATGGAGTGGGAACGCGCCTGCATCTTCGCCTCCCATTTGGGCAGCATGCAGCGGCTCCTCGAGGACACCATTGCCTATGCGAAGGCGCGCCGCCAGTTCGACCAGCCGATCGCGCGCTTCTCGCCGGTCGCCGACCGGATCGTGGACATGAAGGTGGCGATCGAGGCCGGCCGCCTCCTGCTGTACAAGGTCGGCGCCGTGAAGGATGCAGGGGGAGACGCCATCCTCGAGGCTGCGATTGCCAAGCTGTTCGTTTCGGAGGCGCACATTGCGCAGGCCCTCGGCGCTCTGCAGATCCACGGCGGCTACGGATATTCGACCGAGTATTTCATTGAGCGCGAGTTGCGCGATGCGATCCCAGGGACGATCTACTCGGGGACGAGCGAGATGCAACGCAAGATCATCGCCCGGCTGCTGGGGCTCTGAGCATGGAAACCCTTCTCGATCTCATTGAACGCGGTGCTGTGCACGCCGGAGCCGAAAAGGTCGCCGTCCGGGCCGGTGAGCGCGGGGAGCGCTCCCTTACATACGGACGCCTGCTCGAGGGAGCGCGCAGCATCGCCGGGAGGCTCGGGCGGGCGGGCGTTGGCCGTGGGGATCGGGTCGGCGTCTGGATGGAGAAGAGTCCGGCCACGGTCCAGGCCATCCTTGGCATCCTGTACGCGGGCGCCGCATACGTGCCCCTGGACCCGAGATCGCCGTGGCGCCGATGCCGGACTATCGCCATGGACTGTGGCATGAGTAGTCTGATTGTGGACGCCCTCTCCTTGCCCTCCTTGCCCGATCTTCTCGACGGCTGGAGCCCGCGGCTCGTTCTGGTCGACACCGGGAGCGAGGAGGCCCGGGGGGCGCTGGCGTCACAGGCGCTGCGCGTCCCTGTCGAGACGCTTGCCGCGGCCGCGGCCGCGGCACCGGACAGGCAGGCCGCGCGCCCGTCTCCGGAGGATCTCGCATATCTGCTCTACACCTCCGGCTCGACCGGCACCCCAAAGGGTGTCGTGCACACGCACCGTTCGGGTACTGCCTTCACGCGCTGGGTCCTGGAGCGTTTTGCCATCCGCAGCGATGACATCTTCTCCAGCCACGCGCCGTTTCATTTCGACCTCTCGATCTCTGACCTGTACGCCGCGCTCGGCGCCGGGGCCACGATACACCTGATCGGCACGACCGAGGCAATGCTTGCGCCCTACCTCGTCCGCAAGGTGCCGGAGTGGGGCATCACCGTGTGGTACTCCGTCCCGTCCATCCTGGTGGCGATGCTCGACAGAGGAGGCTTGGAGCGCACCGGTTTCGGTAGGGTTCGCATCCTCTTCTTCGCCGGCGAGGTCTTCCCGACCCCGCAGCTGCGACGTCTACGGCGTGCCCTGCCGGGAGTCGGCCTCTACAACTTGTTTGGACCGACGGAGACGAACGTCTGCACCTATTACGAGGTCCCACCCGATATCCCCGACGACACTACTGCCCCGATCCCCATCGGCCGCGCCTGTGAGCACCTGGAGACCTTCGTCTTCGATGAGGACGGTCAGGAGGTAGGCGAGGGAGTGGAAGGGACACTCTGGGCCCGAGGCGGTAACCTCATGCAGGGGTATTGGAATGACCACGAACGGACGGCCGCCTCGTTACAGCCTGATCCCCGCGGCCGGCCGGGTCTCGCCTACTGTACGGGCGACCACGTCAAGCTCTTGGCTAGCGGTGATTACCAGTTCCTGGGACGGCGCGATCACATGATCAAGACACGCGGCTACCGGGTCGAACTGGGCGAGATTGAGAGCGCTTTGACGGCGCACCCGGATGTCCTCGAGGCGGTCGTGGTGCCTCTGCCCGATCCCCAGCTCGGGAACCGCCTGGTGGCCTCGATCGTACCGCGCACGGGCCGACAGCCATCGCCTGGCGAGCTGAGGGGCTTCTGTACCGAGCGCCTACCGCTCTACATGGTCCCAGAGCAGCTTGAGGTGCTGCTCGCCTTCCCTCGCACCTCCACTGGCAAGGCTGACCGGCAGGCACTGGCGCATTCCTGGACTACGAAGGAGGGCGTATGAGCATCGAAACAGAACTGCAGGAATTTATTGCCGCTGAAGTTGTCGTCGATGCCGCCGCCGAGGGTGTGCTCGTCGACGAGCCGCTTGTCCGGTCAGGGCGTGTCGATTCCATGGGGTTGCTCCAGATCCTCGGCTTTATTCAACAGCACTACGGCGTGGATCTGGCCTCCACGGGTGAGCCGAGTGATTTCGAGACTGTGACGAGCCTCGCCGCTGCCATCCGTCGTTCCCGTGGTGAGGTATGACTACAGGCCTCACGGCACGCCAGTGCTGGCGTGCCGATGTCGATCGCTTTCGCGCCGACCGACCGGAGATGAAAGGGCCTCTGAAGCGGTTCCGGATTATTTTACTGACAGAGAGCTTGTGGGCCATTGGCGTGTACCGCTTCGGGCAATACCTCTACTTTGAAGCGCCGTCCGCGGTGCGGACTCTCCTCTGGATTCCCTATGAGATCGCACACAAGGTCCTGGAACTCATCGTGGATATCCATCTCTGGCCCGATACCCGGATCGGCCCAGGGCTGTACATCGCGCATTATGGCGGCATCTGGATCAACCCGCGCGCCACGCTCGGCTCCAATTGCAACTTAGCTCACGGCGTCACGATTGGGGCGCCCATAGGAGACGCTCCAGTCCTTGGGGACCGCGTCTTTATTGGGGCGGGCGCGGTCATCACCGGCCGTGTCCGCATTGGGTCTGGCGCGGTCATCGGCGCCAACTCGCTTGTAGTGGCGAACCTCCCCGAGAACGCCGTCGCCATCGGTGTCCCCGCTCGCGTTCTGAGTTATACGGGATCCGCCAAACTGATCCCGTCTAGTCAAAAAGCTCAAAATTAATTGTTGCTCTTTAGATCTATAGCGAGAGAGTATTGGGCAGTCTCTGAGATTTAGGAAGGGAGGCTTTGCATGCCAAAAGTAAGCGTGATTATTCCGACCCATAATCGTGCGGAGTTCCTTCGCTCAGCGATTGCAAGTGTTCTCAATCAGACATTTCAGGATTTTGAAATAGTAATCATTGACGATGCATCAAAGGATCACACTCAAGAAGTTATTGCTAATTTCAATGACGAAAGAATAAAAGTCATACATAATCAGATCAGCAAAGGAGCAGCAGGGGCGAGGAATATTGCCCTAATAAATACCAGCTGTGAATATATCGCGTTCTTAGACGATGATGATGAGTGGTTACCAGAGAAACTTAAAATACAAACTTGTTTATTAGATAATAGTCCTCCAGAAGTTGGCGGTATTTACACATATTCCTTCATAAAAGATAAGGCAAGTGGAAGAGTATTATCAATATGGAATTATGAAATTAAGGAGTTTTCCAAAGAAAATGTCATTACTACCTCTTCAGTTTTATTGCGGAGAGAATGTTTTGAAAAGTGCGGTTTATTTGACGAAAATATGCCAACAGGCAGTGATTACGACATGTGGATTCGTATATCAGAAAAGTTTTCTTTTGATATTATCAAAGATGCTCTAGTAAATTATTATATTCATGAAAACCGTTTGAGTATCAATTATGGGAAGAAGATCAGAGGCCTAGAGATTCTATTTGAGAAACATGATAATCTCTTCAAAAAAGATTTGAAAGAATATGGCAGAATGTATCTCTCCCTCGGGGTTTTTTACTGTTACAAAGGAGAATTACAAAAAGGAAGAAGGGCATTTAGCAAATCTATTAGAATGAATCCGTTTGAGATTAGGAGTTACTTCAACTTTCTTCTTTCTCTACTCGGGGCAGAAAAGTTTAAAAAACTGAAAGAAGCAAAAGAAAAATATTGGGTATCCGCTTGAGGTGGGAAGGTAGATGTTGATCATGTACGCTGAGCGATTGCATTCGGCCAAGAGTTCAGTCACCCTTCAGTGGCAGCCGTCGATCGATGCGTCATGACCATAGGCAAAGGCGAGGAAGGCTTACGTCAGCAGCTCGCCCTCGGTTGAGCCGACCAACCCACGTTCAAGGGGTGAGGGCGCCGATGCAAGATGGCCAGCGCCAAGACAAAGGCATCGGGTCAGCGGGGTGGGCCGGTGACGCGGGGAGTATAGGGTACCCCCTGGTGGTCCCCAGGGACGGGAGGGTGGCACGAGGTGGGCGCACGCAGCCGGTGGAAAAGGCTGTTTGCATTGCCCACGAAATAGGAGATCCTCATGCGCTGTCGGTTGCTTTATCTTGTTGGCCAGTTGGCTCCGGGAGGATTGGAACGACAGCTTTGCTACCTCCTCCAGGCCATGGATCGAGGGCGCTATCAGCCGGCGGTGGCCGTATGGAATTTTGCTGAGGCGGACGTCTATGTGCCTAGGATTCGAGCACTCAATGTCCCATTGTATGCTTTTCCCAACATGTCCTCGGCTGCAAAACTGAGAGCATTTCGCCGTTTGGTGAGACAGCTTGCCCCCGAAGTGGTCCATTCCTATACCTTTTTCACGAACTTTGCGGCGTATTGGGGGGTCTGGGGCACGCCATCTATGGCTTTTGGGTCGATCCGTTGCGATTTCGCCTTTGAGGTGAAGAGTTCGGGTCCATGGGTAGGCCGATTGAGCGCACGCTGGCCACGCGACCAGATCTGTAATAGCGCCCTGGCTGTCGAAGCCGCGCGCCGCTGGCAGAGTCCTTTCGCCCCCCGGCGACTGGTCGTGGTGCGCAACGGTCTCGACTTGGAGCAGTTTCGCCGTGTACCACTGGCGGCGAGGGGGAAGATCCGTATCGTAGGCGTGGGCACACTTGAGCCCAGGAAGCGCTGGGATCGATTATTGATAGCAGCCCGAGAACTGCAACGGCGAGGCGACGATTTTGTGGTGCAGATCGTCGGTGACGGACCCTTGCACGAGTCATTGCAGCAACAGGCCCGGGACCTTGGAATCGTTGACTGCGTCGAGCTCATGGGCTATCGTGGGAATATTCTGGACGTACTGGCCAACGCGACATTTCTGGTGCATACCTCGGATAGCGAGGGTTATCCCAATGTGGTGATGGAGGCCATGGCTTGCGGGCGCGCCGTGGTAGCGACAGATGCTGGTGATGTTCCCTCTCTCGTCGACGATGGCAAGACCGGCTTTGTAGTGCCGCGACGAGATGAGGCGACCCTCCTCGCCCGTATGGTGACTCTGATGACCGACCACGACCTATGCCTGCGGATGGGGGAGGCCGGTCGAGTGAAGGCGGAACAACAGTTTGGACTGGATCGTCTCGTCTCGGAAACCCTGGCTGCTTATCGGGCAATAGGCTGGAAGGACGCCTGAAATGGCACCCGGTCATGGCCTGATGCCACGCTCATCCAGACGCGCCTGAGTATTATTGACTTGTCTCCAACCGGCGCACAGCCGATGGCGAACGAAGACGGCACGGTCTGGGCCGTCTTCAACGATGAGATCTACAACCACTCACCGAACTGTCCACTCCTCTGGTTGCCTAGGATTCACAAGTCATCAGCGGGAATTGCTGGAAAACATCGTAAGTTGCGGGAGCTATGTTGTGTGTGGAATAGCTGGAGTGCTTAACCTGAAAGGGCTTCCTGTGGAGGACTCTACTGTAGCCATGCGCATGGCCTCCTCCCTCGTACACCGGGGACCTGATGAAGAAGGCTCCTTGGTAAACGGCCCTGTTGCGTTTGGATTTCGTCGACTTCGCATCATTGATTTAGAGACTGGGCATCAGCCAATTGCGAATGAGCACGAGACAATGTGGGTCATGCTGAATGGCGAAATTTACAATTTTGTGGAATTACGTCATGAGTTGGAACAACGCGGCCATCGGTTTCGTACCCAATCTGATACAGAAGTGATTGTGCATGCTTATGAAAGCTACGGATTGGACTTCGTCCAATCCTTGCGCGGCATGTTTGCCATTGCTCTGTGGGATAGTCAAAGCAGACGACTTATTCTGGCCCGAGACCGCATAGGAAAAAAGCCATTGTTTTGGAGTATGCGTCATGGTCAATTGGCTTTTGCCTCTGAACTCAAAGCCTTGCTGTCATGGCCTGGTTTAGACCGCACCCTGAATCCGCAAGCTATTCATGACTACTTGAGTTTCCTCTACATACCGACTCCAAAGTCTATTTTCCAGCATGTGTATAAACTCCCTCCTGCGCACCTACTGGTGGCCTGTGCTCACACGGGGCGTGTACAGGTTACGCGCTACTGGCAGTTGCAACCGCAGCCGGATCGCAGTAAGCCACGACGCTATTTTGTAGACGGACTGCGTGGTCTGCTGGAGGAGTCTGTGCGTATACGCTTGCGCAGTGATGTGCCTCTGGGAGCCTTCCTCAGCGGTGGGCTAGACTCGACAGCCGTGACAGGGTTGATGAGTCGAGAGCCGATCGCAGGCCCTGTGGAAACCTTTAGCATAGGCTTTCAGGATAGGCGCTTCGATGAAACCTATTACGCTCGCCTCGCAGCGCAGGCCTTTGGCACACACCATACTGAAGAAGTAGTGGGTCCTATCGGCGTGGACCTGTTACAGCGTTTGGTCTGGTTTCTGGATGAGCCCTTCGCCGATTCATCAGCGATTCCTACGTATCAGGTTGCCCATATCGCTCGTCAGCACGTGACAGTCGCACTCTCAGGCGACGGCGGTGATGAGCTGTTTGCCGGCTATCCACGTTACCAGTATATACGCTGGCTCCGCCGGCTCTCGTACGTTCCTACACCTCTACGAGTCGGCATAGGTTGGCTATCCCAAGCAGGACACCGGCTCCTGGCTCCCTGTTGGAACGACGCCAGCAAGGCGTTGCGTCGTCTGAGCAAGGCGCTTGATCTAGCCTGGCTCCCCGAAGCACAACGCACCCAGGCGCTCCTTTGCTACTACGCGGAGATGGAGAAACATGCGCTTTATGCCCCGGATTTTGCTGTGCAATTGCGTGATTATTCCAGCTTGAACTCTAGTGCCGATCAACTGACGAAGTTCACTAGCGATCGCGATCCTAGTGTGGCCTTGATGGCTCAGGACCTGGAGACGAATCTCGTCGATGATGCGCTGGTAAAGGTAGATCGCATGTCCATGGCCTGTGCTTTGGAGGTCCGCTGTCCTCTCCTCGATCACCAGCTTGTAGAATTCGCAGCGACAATTCCTCCTGAGTTCAAGCTGCAAGGGACCCATACCAAGGTGATCTTCAAGGAAGCCCTGGCCGATGTCTTGCCAAAAGAGATCGCGCATCGTGGGAAGCAGGGCTTTGAGGTGCCTTTCGGCACATGGTTTAGGCGCGACGCATGGAGAACACTGTTGGACGATTGCCTCTCGGCACAGTCAGTCCGACGCAGAGGCGTCTTTGATCCCGTACGTGTAGATGATATACGGCGAGCGATTCTAGCTGAGGAGGAGGCACAGAGGTTGGGAATTAGCACCCATCAGCTCTGGCACCGCGTCTGGACTCTCCTCATGTTTGAACTATGGGCCAGGCAGTATCTGGACTGACATACTAAGCGTGGGTCGTACGAAAATGTCCTTCGGTCGCTTTTATCGTCGGGCAGCTAGGTTTAGCCGATGCAGAGCAGCGCCGCAGCATAAGCCAAGCAGGTCGGGAGAAGATGCGTCGCGAATTCAGTGTTGAAGTAATGATAGCCCGCATGACACAGGTATACGAGGAAGCCCTTGCCACGAGAGGATTGGTATGGGCAATCAGATATGCATAGGCATGCGCATAGACCTTCGCCTGGCTCCACAGGCCGTCCTTGTGCCACAACGCCGCCGCTAACTGTAAGACCTGAGCGACCCCCGCAGTCCTCGTTTTCACCTGCTTCCGCCAACATCGCTAGGACTTGCCGTTGAGTGTGAGCAGCGGCCCCCTGACCGACGCGCTCGGCTAACGCGGGGGTGAGATTTTGGGAGAGAAAAATGCAGCGTAAAGGCCAAGGGAAGCCCAACAACGCATGGCAGGAACGGTTGCGCATCGGCATTATCGGCTGCGGCAAGGTCGCGGAATACCACGCACGCTTTATCAAGGCTTTGAGTAGCGCGCAGCTCATCGCTGTAGCCGATGTTAACGAGGAGGCTGCCCACCGCTTTGCGGAGACGCACGGGGTTCCACACGTCCGCGCTACGATTGATGACTTGCTGGATGCTACGGAACTCGATGTGCTGCACGTCATAACGCCGCCTCCCTACCACTACGAATGTGCCAAAGCTGCGTTGGACCGCGGGATTCACGTCTTCGTGGAAAAGCCGGTGGCCTTCACCGCCCGGGAGGCAACCGACCTCTATGAGCGTGCCGCCGCTCGTGGCGTGTTGCTGTGTCCCGATTTTCTCCAGCTGTTTCATCCCAAGATACAGGAGTTATCGGCATTGATCGACTCGGAACAACTGGGGCACGTGGTGCACGTTGAGAGTTATTTGTGCCTGAATCCCGACGACACTCCGGAGATGCTGGAGGCGGAAGGCATACATTGGGTCTATCGGCTACCTGGTGGTCCGCTACGCGATTTTACCAGCCACTTACTTTCTCTTGCCTTGTATTTTGCCGGTTTGCCAAACGATATCCAGATCAGCCGGAACTCGCGAGGGACGCTGCCGCAAGGCCTTATGGATCATCTGGTTGTCCATGTGGATGGAACCCGATCGACGGCCACGATTCTGCTGTCTTATCTCGCCCGGCCCTCGGCCTATGGCCTACGAGTGCTCTGCGAAAAGGGATGTGCTGAGGTCAACTTCGATACGCAAACCTTTTTGATTAATCACCAGACCTTTCTCCCCCGCAGGATTGTCTCGGCCACAGCAAACTTCACCGCGTCCTGCAAGCTTTCTACCCAGGCCGTTAGCAACATCGTGAGTTATGTTCGTGGTCAGCTAGTCCCCTACGGCGGTATGCAGGTCCTGCTCTCACGCTTTTATGACAGTATCCTGCACTCGAAGATACCGCCCATTTCGCGCGAGCTGGCAATAGCAGTTACCCAGGCTGAGGAGGAGATTTTCTCAGGGTCGACACAGCCTTGCTTCACGGGTCGCTATTGTCCATCGGCACAGACGGCAATGCAGCATGTGGGTCGTGTCCTGGTCACTGGCGCCAATGGCTATGTGGGTTGGCAAGTGGTCCAGGCGCTCATCGAAAATGGGTATTATGTGCGGGCGCTGGTCCGGCCGACGAGTTCGCCAGAGCGCCTAAAGCAGCTAGGAGTTGAGGTGTTCCTGGGAGACGTACGGCGGCTCGAGGCTGTCAGCGCGGCCGCCGATGGTATGCAGGTGATCGTCCATCTAGCTGCTGGCATGAAGGGCAGTCAGGAATTTATTGTGGATACTTGCGTCCGCGGGACCCAAAATATCGCTGAAGCTGCTGCGCTGCATCGCGTGAAGCGAGTCATCTACATGAGTTCGTTCTCCGTATACGACTTCGCAAAGCTGCACGACGGCGAAGACATCACTGAGACCAGTCCCTTGGAAGAACAACCGGAAAGCAGGGGAGTCTATTCTCTTGGAAAGCGACGGGCAGAGGAGGTTGCTCTGACACACCTGGTCGACAGCACGACCCCCTGGACGATTCTACGTCCTTCTCTCATTGTGGGTAAGGGGCACGACCTCTTGGCTCCAGTCGGAGCAAAGGTCGGCAATACTCTGGTGTGTTTAGGCCGCCCGCGCAAACGCCTGCTACTCATACATGTTGAGGACGTTGCCGCCGCTGTTCTGCAGCTGCTCCAGAACAAAAATACGCAGGGCCAGGTGTATACCCTTTCCCACCTCCCAATAACGGTTCGAGAGTACGTCGACACCTGCATCCGTCGGAGTCGCTACCAGGACTTACGGGT